>Ga0209210_1001782_pt1 | contig 17182 bp, 23 predicted proteins | sample RifGroA1_FD_183991 | JGI IMG/M metagenome (GOLD analysis project Ga0209210, IMG submission 183991) | Contaminated groundwater microbial communities from Rifle, Colorado, USA - Rifle Groundwater A1 (SPAdes) (version 2) | ecosystem: Environmental > Aquatic > Deep subsurface > Groundwater >...
AACCCTTTCCTTTTGAAAAACAGTTTCTCCATTGGATATAGAAGTGGGCAGTGATTTGCCAAAAAACCTTAATCCGGCTACGGTTACCACTATCCCCAAAGCAAAAACCAAAATTAATGATGTTAATTTTTTGAAGTTTGGCATTTCTCTAAAACTCTTCAAGTGCTCTGTCTAATTGCGGATCCTCCTGCGCCTTTCTTTGTTCTTTGGAGATTGCAACTTCGATGTCGGGTTTAATACCCTCTCCGTGGATTGAATTGCCCTTTGGGGTAAGCCATTTGGCAACAGTTATATGGAGGCCGGCGCCGCCCGGCAAATCGACAACGTCCTGCACCGTGCCCTTGCCGAATGACTTTTGGCCTATGATTTTTCCCCGGTTCTTATCTTGAATTGCGCCTGCGAAAATCTCGGCAGCTGAAGCAGACCCTTCGTTGACCAAAACAACAAGCTTGGTTTTTTCCACTTTCCCCGCACGTGATGCAGCAAGCGACTGAACCGAGCCGTCTGCCATTTGCTGTTTGACAACAGTACCGTCTACAAATTCACTTGCAACATAAACCGATGACGATAAAAGACCACCCGGATTGTTGCGCATATCGACAATCACACCTTTTGGCTTTCTTTCCAAAACTTGCGCAATTACCTCATCCCATTCGCTGTTGGTTTTGTCGCCAAAACGGGAAACTTTAATTAAAGCAACTTCGCCGCTATCTGTATTTCGAAATTCAATGTCAACGCTTCTGACTGCGATTTTTGCCCGCTCAATCTCAACTTCATAAGTTTCACTTTCACCCTCGTGGCTAAGCAGTAACTTTACTTTTGATCCTGCAGGCCCCCTTATTAAATCAACCGCTTCCGGCAATGTGATATCAATGGCATCCTTGTCGTCAATTTTTAAGATTAGATCCCGCGCCAAAAGCCCGGCTTTCTCGGCAGGTGTTCCTTTCAAAGGAGTAATAACGACCAGACGGTTATCCTCGTTAAAACCAATCTGAATACCCACGCCCTCATAACTTCCGGCAAGCTCATCCTTGACCGCTTCATTTTGGTCGGGACTTAAAAAGGCAGTATATGGGTCGCCAAGCGACCTGACCATGCCGGAAATTGCACCGTAAAGAAGCTTCTGACCGTCAAACGCACTCTTGTCGATGTAAGATTTGGGCAAGGTTTCCCAAACATTCCAAAAAAGTGAAAAATCTACGGTTTGGTTTTGCGCAGGCAAACTGTTGGTAACAGTGAGTTTGGGAATAAAACCGCGCCTTTCAAAGGCAATCTTCTTTTGCCCGACAGCAAAGCCGATTGCAAAAAATACAATGGCAACAATTAAAAACTGAATGAGAAAATTAAAAAAAGGACTTACTACAACTTTCTTCTGCAAAGCCATCTTTAAGGTCTACCTTTTTTGAAAATTACCTTTGCGCAAAAGGCAAAAGCGCCACATATCTTGCTCTTTTGATGCTTCTTGTCAACTGCCGCTGATGTTTGGCACATACCCCCGTCCTTGCCCTGCCGTGTATTTTGCCTCTTTCCGAGATGTATTTTTTCAAAAGAGACACGTCTTTGTACTCAACAATTGCCTCGGAGGCGCAAACCGGACACTTTCTGTATTTGGGTCTTCTTCTTTGAAAAGGCATCTAGCTAAAATGGTAAATCATCAAGGTCGACTTTTTCTTCTTCCTTGTTATTTAACTCTTCTTTTTTGTCTCCCTCTTTGGACTTTTTGTTATCTTTTGTTTTTTTTGTCTCTTTTTTTTCGCCTTTTGGACTTTCTTTTTCTTCTTCCTCAACCCGAGCCTGTTCTTCCGGCTTATTTTTCGGCTCATCTGCTTGATAATCCCCTGATTGGCCTTCTTCAAATGATCTTTTCGAATCCAAAATTCTCATGTCATCGATAACAACCTCCGTTGTCTGCTTCGACTGACCGTCCGGCGTCTCCCAGGATCTTGTCTGAAGTCTGCCTTCAACATAAACTTTGCGCCCTTTGGCAAGAAGCTGTGAGCACAATTCCGCCAGTTTATTCCAGGAAACAATTCTTATAAATTCGGCCTCTTCTTTCTTGGTGCCGTCCGCGGAAACATAGGTACGGTTGGTTGCAACACTAAAAGTACAGACCGCCGCCCCTGAGGGGGTATACCTCAATTCGGGATCACGAGTTAGATTACCGATTAACAAAACCTTATTTAACGAGGCTCTACTTGCCATAACTATTCCTTTATTTCTTCTTTCCTTTCACTTTTGTTTTTGCCTTTACAACTTTAGTCTCTTTCTTTTTCGCCGGTGTTTTTTTTGTTTTGACTGCAGTTTTTGGAACGGTGACAGTTTTAACGGTAACTTTTGTTTTCTTTTCCTCCTCTTGCTGTACGACCTTCTTTTGTTTCCCTGCTATCTCTTTTGCTTTCGTCGCAATTACAAGATACCTCAAAACCGCTTCCTGCTCAAGTCTTATTTTATCAGCAAGCCCTTTTATACCATCGCCCACGGCATCAAAATAAAATAGGAAATAATCTGCCTCTTTTTGCTTTTTAATAGGATATGCAAGCTCTTTTCTGCCAAGCTTTTCAACTTTGACGCTTGTAGCTTTAGAATCCGCAATAAACTTTTCGATTTTTTTGGCGGTTGCGTCCGTGTCTGCTTTCGGATTTAAAACCGCCATTAACTCATAAGCCATAATTTTAGTTTTTAAAACCCCCGACCGGGGGTAGCAAAAATCATATCAGATACTAACCCAGTACATCAACTTTCAGATTCTCTGAATAGATGATGAAAATCACTGAAAGTTGTATTACTGGGCAAACTTAAATTCCACTACCTGGCCGTCTTCAATAATTTCGTCGCGTCCTGCGGTTTTAACAAGACCTTTTTCTTTGGCATTATGCCAAGAGCCTGAATCGACAAGATCTTGCCAGCCAACAATCTCTGCAACAATAAACCCCTTGACAAAATCGGAATGGACAATTTCTGCAGTTTCAATTGCAGTTTTTCCAGTCTTTATCGGCCATGCCTGAGCCTGTTTGCCTCTGGCCACTGTAAAAAAGGTGATTAAATCCAAAAGCTTGAAGGATTCCGAAATTACCTGATCAAGTCCAGTTTTTTCTACGCCTAACTCCTCAAGATAGGCTTTTTGTTCTTTCTCTGACAACTCAGAAAGTTCGGCTTCGAGTTTTGCGCATACTTTAATATAAGGAAAAGCAACGTCAAAATCTTGATTTAAATTGCCTTCTGAAACATTCAACACATAAAGTGCTGGTTTATCTATTTCTGCTTTAAAAAGCTCATCATTGACAATTTCGACATCAGCTTCCGGGTCGATTTTGCCAGCAACATGTTCGACATTCGGATTTTCAAAAACCCGGACCACGTGGACAATTACATCCACCTCGCGGATTTTGGCCAAGAACTGGTTTCCCAACCCTTCGCCCTTATGAGCACCGCGGATTAAACCCGCAATATCAATGAATTTTATAGCCGCAGGAACAATTTTTTCAATCTTTGTGGCTTTGGAAATTTTCTCAAGACGTTCGTCGAAAACCTCGACAACCCCAACATTTGGCTCAATCGTTGTATACGGATACTCACCAACTTGGGCAATCTGCTTTTTCAAAAGCGCATTAAAAAGCGTGCTTTTGCCGACATTCGGCAAACCGACTATGCCGACCGATAAGGACATCTTGGATATTTTGTGCCTGAGTAACTAGCGGAATATGGCCATTTACTAAGGCACTCCTCCTTTCCCCGACATAAATAGAAACTAAAAGATTCCTAGCATATCTCTGCTTTTCGGAAGCATGAGCATATTTTAGGGTGTAGAAAATGTCGGTACAAATATCATCAAACCTATCAAGATTAACTTCGTCGTCAGGGGCCTTTTCTCCTGTTTCTTTTATTTGAGATTCAATGGCCTCTTTCTTCGCCTTTAAATCTTGCAGGTCATCTTGTAATTTTTCAAAAGTAACAAAACCAGCCCCATAAACCTTAACATGCCTTTCCTCCTCTTCTCGGAGCTTATCCAATGCTAAATTCAAGCGTTCTATCTCCTCTTGTGATCTGCTTACAACTTTTGATTGTTTTTCTTTCCATCTCTCAACTTGAGGCCTAACTACCTGCGGTTTAGAAAGTAGGGTCAATAGCTTGTACCAAACCATTCCATCTAAAATCTGTGCATTGACACCTTCGGCATCGCATTTATGAGGCAATGGAAACTTGTAAATCCTTTCGGCACAGCGATAGTAATAATGACCATTGACGCTATCACCCACCCGTTTATGTCCACTTGTACAAAATACCTTACCACTCAAGAGATAATCATATTTCTTATTTCGCCTGTTATAGATTTTATTTTCCTGAAGTTTCAAGTGTGCCTGTTTAAATAATTCTTTGTTAATTATTGGCGGTACTGGAATCGCAATCCAATCTTCTTTCGGCTTCATTCTCCTGCTACTTTTCTTAATTTTCTTGTACTTGCCAACATTCTGCGGATGTTTAGGAACAACAGAAACAGTTTTGTTATAGTAGCTTGTGCCGATATAATCTTGGCGATTTAGCAGTCGTTCAACCGAACTCTTGACCCATCTTTTGCTTATTCTTTTTGCAGGTGGAATTTTTCTCTTAAACAATTCCTTGACAACTTGCCTCATTGAATAGCCCTCTTCTGCCACCCATTTGAATATCATCCGTACAATCTCTGCTTCTGGCTGATAAATTTCGTACTTTGCCACTGTAGTTTTAGTTTTGGGGAAATATTTATAACCATAAGGTGGAGTGCCAGTAACTAATTTGCCTTCATTTGCATTATGTATTTTCCCTCGTCTCATTCGCTCGGCAATCTTTGCCCGTTCGTACTCAGCAAAAACGCCCTTAATCTGTTGCATAATCCTTCCTTCTGGATTATCAGCAAGAGGCTCATTGAGGAAAATAATCTCAACATCCTTTTCGACCAATTCATCAATAACAAGTTCTTGAAGAGATAATTTTCTAGCAAGTCTGTCTCTATCAACAAAAACTACCGATTCCCAAATTCCCTTAGAAGCATCATCTCTTAAGCGATCCAGTTCTGGCCTTGCCAAAATTTCCCCGCTCCACCCGTCGTCAATGTATCTCTCGACAATAACGCAATCATTCTCACTGGCCCAAAACTCAAGCTCCGCAATCTGAGACTCAATTGTGGCTTCCTTTTCCTGACGATTGGTGGAAACCCTTGCAGCGATGGCTATTCTTTTCATTTAGTTTTTAACTTTTGCACAAATTCTTCTAGGTCTTTTGGTTCAATTCGATAGCCCCGACCAAGCTTAAAGGCCCCCAGCTTACCTTTTTTGATATAGGTCAATACTGTTTGCCAGTGAACCTGAAGTATTTTTGCGACTTGTTCAACTGTTAAAAACTGTTCCATACTTATCAATAATACTAAATTACACTAAATAAACCTAAATGTCAATGGCCAGGCAGGAACTCTGCCAAAAGGCTCTTTTGCTCACTAAGGTTCTGATAAATTCTCCTGTATTCATCAGATTTAAAATACGCTTTCAGCTTTTTTTGGCCTTGAATCATACCAGTAAAAATAGAGTCAAACGCTTCCTCTAAGGCTATCTCCGATTCTGGAGCATCTTGATAGTGGTACTCAATGGTGACATCCTTTTTATATTTTCTTTTCATTTGATCCCATTAACAGCCTTGTGCATCACATAAATTTTCTTATTATTTGTTCGATTTGCTCCCTATCCTTCTGCTGGATTTCAAGTTGTTTTTGAAACTTGGTCAAGTCTAAATTGTCCTCAATACTTTTTTTTGCCTTCTGAACCAAAACATCTGGTGGCAATGCATCCAGCTCAACAGCTAAATCACCATGCCGATTGATGAAAGCCTTAGCTCTGCTATCAGTTTTTTTTGCGGGGGCTGGCGGCAAATTGTATCTTTCAATGTCTGCCATATTTAGAGAAATCTTTTCAAACTCAGCTTTTATGCCAAATAACCCTAATAATCTTTCTTGAATATCACGGTAAATATCTTCGCCAGAAGGATCAAAATCGCCAAAATACAGAATTTTTATGGTCTTGTCCTTATTTATCCGACAAGCTGCATCGTATAAGGCCGATAAACTTGAATATCCCCGCCCGACTATAAGATGAATATCATATTGAGCTGTAATAGGCTCAAGAACTCCAACGAGAGCGTCTTTTTCAACCCAAACCTCAATATAGTTATTTTGATCTAAAAGCAGCCGCCGTTTATAAGCCGTTTTAACGGTTTCGAAAAAGTCCTTTGGGTTTTGCCACGAGCTTGGTTTTATTGCCTGTCGTGTTCTATCAATGATTCGATCAATTGGTAATAATCCTTCTTCTCTTGCACGAGCCAGGATAGTCGCAAGGTTTTTATAAGACTTAAGAGAATTTTCGATCAGTTGCTCCCCAACGAAACGGTAATAAATCTGTCTAACTGTAAGAGACGTATCGTACCCAAAAATAATTTCATTGGCTTTTTTAATTATCGCTAATGCTTTTGGTCGAAACCGTCTAGGAACCTTAGTTCTCATTAAAGAATCAAGCAGTTTGGATGAGTTTATTTCTCTTGACCTTTTTAAGTCATCTAGAATGTCATTTAAGTCAACTGTCATAATTGTTTTGTGTATCTCTGAGTAATTGCCAAAACTTCCGCCAAACCGCTTTCTACAAGATTTCTAATACTTTCACCCCGCCTTGCTGCTTCAATTTTGACCAATTGGTGTATTCCAGCATTAATGCGAACTAATTTAGTTTTGCTACTCTTTTTTTTATTTTTAAAGTTAATTTGTTTACTCATATATCCCTCATTCTCTCCATATACCTACTTTCCCTTAAAAGAATTATCCTGACCCCCACTTGGTGTTTTTTAAAAGAGTCCTCCTATCCGTCTCAGGTATAGGGACTCTCACCTACCTTGCCATATGGCTCGGGCAACAGTCCTGTTTCGACCTGACAAGTTGGGGACTGTGGGTATGGCTCAAAACCAATCTCCAGCCCGATTAACAATACAATTATAGGATATACATACTGAGGCTCTTAGCCCCGAAGATACATAATATGAGTACCATATCAGTATAACACCTCGAATCTATTAATTGCTTTGTAAACAAATTCTTATATTCTCAGAGGTTTTTTCTGCTTATTGAAACTTGTAGCTGCCTTTCAATTTTAAAACAATCTGCAATGCCCAGAGAGCGTCAGAAGACGATGCTTGAGCCTTCACCCCCGACTCAATAATACCCTTGAGATGTTGGGCGATCTTTTCATCCGATAAGCCCGCTTTATCCAAAAGAGCTTCCAGATATGCCTGCACATGCTTTAATCGTCTATTTTTGTAGCCTATTAGTTTAGCTGTGTTCCTACTGTTAGTTTCATAAACCTCAAGTGCCGATTGGCTGGCGTTACCAGTATGCAAATATCTCTCTGCCCATTTTTTTTGCTTGATTGTCAATTGTTTGTGCATACAAGACAGTAAATAGAAAACAGCCTCATTTAGGCACTAACAGTATAATGCAATGTCAATAATTTTGGTTATCCAAAGTATATATTTTTAAGATTGGGATTTATACGTTTTTCCATCATTTATTCGTTTTGCCACTTTATCGAATAAAATATCAAGTGCTGCGTCGGAATTTTTTAAGAAAGAGTAATTTACTTAACCTCTAAGACTTTAAAGTTTGTCTTTTATAGATTTTAATAGATTTTCTTCCTTATTATCCAAAGGTGTTTTATGTTTTATTTTATAAATAATCGAACCTGCAACATGCCTATTTACTGGTATGTCATTCCAACCTGTAATCGTTTCAGATTGATTAATTTCCTCTAGCTTCTCCAAGGCTCTTTTTGTTTTTTCTTCATCCTCGGCAGCCAACCTCTTAGCTTTTTCTAGCTCTTTTTCTGTTCTACCTTTATTGTTTTTCTTTCTTGTTAAATAAAGAAATGGAGAGGACAACACTAATAGCAAGATACCCCAGAAAAATGCTTGTGCCAACGCCGCACTTACATAGTAATCCTGATAAGTCTCCGATAGTCCTACAAGTGCAATGATTGATACCACTCCTGCTATAGAAATCAAGATTACTTTTTGTATTAGACTAAGCTGATTAAAATAATTCATTCAAGTAAAAGATATACTAACTTCATAGAGTTAGTTTTTAAAAAATCCACCGTTTTCCTAAGTTAACAAATTAATCTAAAAAGTTATCTTTTGCCTTTACAGTAAAAAAATTAACCTCAAATCTTTCTATTAAAGCTTTTGGCAATTTTCTTTGTCGAGAAAAACGAACCATTCCAAACGGCCTTGCTGTACCCTTTCCTAAAAATTACACCCTCTTGCCCTTAATCGAGATAGCTGATAATTATATGAGGCTTCTATATTTTGCAATTCATAACTGTGTTCGACCTCTAACTGCCCTAAGGCTGTCTTGGCAATCCCAGATGAGAATAACCCGGCACCCGCAAAGCTTTCTATCGCTGCCTGTCTTGCCTGCTGGTATGCTCTATTTTCACTTTGGATCTTATAATCTCTATCTCTATCCAGACTTTCCTTGTCACTATTACAATCCTCTAAAAATCTTCTTTGATCAACCACGGGATCTGATTGATAAGACTGCTGGGCAATTGAATTGCTTGGTGTTGGTTGAGGAAAAGACCTTGGTGTTATTTGAGAGTTAAATAACCACGACAAATCCAACGGACTAGGAAAGGCTGTAAAAGGTTCATTTATTTGGGGATATTCAAGTATAGGCTCTGCCCCTTGTCCTAAATCGGCAACTTGGTCATCAAGTTCAGTCGACACCCCGGCTACTTCCTGTCCATCATCTTTGAGCTTTTCTTCAGCTACGGCTAGCCACTTTAATGCCGAGCTGTAATTTTCGTCGCCTGGAATAACTTTTTTGAAAAATTCAATGGCTCCCACATAATCGCCGTTGTAATATCTTTCTCTGCCTTCAGCTAAATTACTCGCTGACTCAGCTAACTGTTTATATATTTCCTTCCCCTTTTGAATTTCATTTTTAACAGCCTGTGTAGTCCATTTACCATCAGTTTCAGACAGTCTCTCAAGAGCTTCTTGGTATTTGCCTTGCTCTGCCAACCTTTGTGCGTCAATTTTTAGCCCTCTGATTGTTAAATATCCATGACCTCTAGCAGCCCCAAAGACAAGCGATGGAACGATAAGCAAGGTGATGAAAGAAATTAAAAGTGGCCTAATTTTTAATTTAAGTATTTTCATACTAAAACGAACTGCCCTGTCAGAATAGCCTTTCTCCATATTTAATTTGATCGTCAATTATTCCTACTGCTGCTTTGTTAGCATCTTTGCGACTCATAGCTTTTTCACCCTCCTTGAGATTGTCCTTATCAATGAGCAAGCTTACCCCTTCTTTAATTGCTCTGTTCTTACAAAACCAGTAAAGAAATTTCTCAATTACATGAGGTAACAAGAAAATAAAAATTGCTGGGATGAATAAGTTATCTAGTGTTAGAACTATGGATGATATGGTCGCTGATGAATATTTGAGCAAACGAAGCCAGAATCTAATTTTCCTGTATAAAATCGGTTGTTTCTCAGGGTATTTTATTCCAAAAGAACCCGTATAAAAGATATTCGTAACTTCTATTAAAAAGTATAAGATAAAAAGTATAGCCATACTCCCTTTTTTTACTAATGTAATAATTGATTAATTTCTTTAAACCACTCAGATTTTTGTCTTTGCTCTAATATAAAAATAGACGCAATTGCCAAAGTTGGTGCTTTACCAACATTAGAAAGACTGAACCCATTTTTTTCATAAAACATTATTAAGTGGTCAAGAAGCCCCCCTAAAATAAAACGTGTTTTAGGAGTTACTTTTCTTATCAAAAAATGGAAAAATGCGTGAAGCGTCTCTATAGCATACAATTCAACTTTTTCATTTCTTATAAAAAGAGGTGTAAACTCCGTTTTCATTAAAAATTTTCCCCCAAGTTTTATAAGCTCTCCTCTAGCCGTGAACAATTTTTTCCCTTCTGTTTCTTCTTTTAGAGAAAAGTCTGTCCCGAAATAATAAGCACCAAATTCACTTTCGAGACGCTTGAGCGGATTACTTGTAAAATCTTCTTTAATCCCAGACACATAATCGTCAAATTCCGAGATAAGAAAATCACGTGCACGATTGCTCAAATTAATTAAAACCCTATCTAGAAAATAGAGGAAAAGGATTGTTTGAATATTAGAAGAAACACTAGCTTTTACTGCCGAAGTCTTATTTTCTGTTAAAACTATTTCAATTGTGTCGATAAGTTTTTTTTGTTGAAAAAAAGACATGACTAATGAGTCTTTTAGTTATTTGTCCTTTGGGAAATAATCAATAATTCATTCGTATCATAAGCCTAATCTTTGATTATAGTCAATAAACTTTAGGCAAAGCTCCATCCATAATTTGAGTGATGGCAACTATCACCCAAAAAATAGGGGCAAAAATCAAGAAGATAAGAAAACAAAAAGGTCTAACCCAAGAGAAACTCTCAGAACTGACTAATATTGATTATAGCTACTTGAATCTTATTGAATCTGGCAAAAGAAACCCCTCGATTAAAAGACTGCACAAGATTGCAAAGGTTCTTGAAGTTTCCCTGAAAGAGTTAATGCCGTAGATGATCCGAAAAACGATTCTAGCGATATATCAGCCTCGCTTTATCAACCAAAAACGGCCGTTTTTTAAAAAGTGACTCTTAGTACCTGTCAAGTAAAATCCTCGATTTATCTCGTAAATTTTAGACAGGCTTAACTCTAATAAAAGAGGGACAAAAAGAAGTAGCCGCCCTCTCATGCCCTAATATTATGATGGGTTTTGACATAAGGCGATCTTGTTTTAAGAAGTTGCCCTAAATTATTTCTCTCCAAAATTATTCTGGCTTTTCGAAGTGGCGGCAAGTGTAGCTTGAAGCTGAAAGGTACAAATTGTAGGTTTTGGTCCTGCCAGTCCCAACCGAAAGATTCATTGGAGAAAGTATAGCAAGAATTCAATTATCAGAAAGAAGTTGGATCAGTAAATTGTAGAAATTTAGAATCCCGTGCCAAGCAGCAGCAGTAAATATATTCTACAAAATTCTAGCTTTGAATTCAGTCTACAGGAGTACCTTGGATTTTTCCATGACGATCTATTTTTTTTAATCTTTTATCAGTTAAAAAAAACTTATAAAAAGGTACGTGTAAAGCCTTGCTTATGTTAAATGCTCTTCGTAATGTAGTGTTGGCGATCCCCCTTTCGATTCTATTGATAGTTGATAAATCAACTCTTGCACGTTCGGCCAAATTAAGCTGCGAAAGTTTTTGAGCCTCTCTATACCTCCGGATTTCCTTCCCAAAGTGTTTATTGACATCTGTAGCCATCTTATCTCACCTTTCATGAGAATAAGATGACCAGTACCTAATTTATACAGCATATATGAAGTAATTAGGCTGAATATTTGCTTGCAAATACGGATTATATGCAATATTCTGTGATTGTGATCAATAAGAGCAAAAACTCAACCAGTAACAGCACATGGAGTTTAAAAGATAAAAATTACATTCCGATCTCAATCATCTTAGTAAGCATTTTATTGAGGTTTTGGTTCTTTTGGAGACCCTCATTTTCCGGAGACGAAGGTGAATATGTTAGTAAGGCTGTACAAATTCTAAGGGGGATAAATGATTTGGTCTTGGGCAGAGATATTCATATCGCTATCCAAAATATTTTTCTACCTATACTCCAACATGCACATGGGCCCTTAGAGTTTTTGCTTGCGATTCCTATGGCAATCTTCCAACCGCGAGAATTTTTCGTGAGATTAATTTTTGTAGTTATAGGTTCTGTAGTATTAATTCTAAGCTTTTTGATCCTGAAAAAGTTACGTAACATTAATGTTGCTACGGCTTTCGCAGTCACTTTTGGAACTTCTGTTTATGCTATCTGGTGGTCACAAACCGCGATGTATCAAAGTCTATCGATGGCCGCGAGCATTTTTATTTTTCTATCCGTACTCTATTTTTTAAAGAAACCCTCTCGAAAAACATTAATCCTTTTGTTTCTTAGCCCTGCTGTTGGTCTATTGGTTTTTCCTGATTTTGCCTTGTTTGTACCTGCAATCATCTGGGTTGCCTATGATAAGCGAAAGTATTTAAAAATTACTGATTTAGTACTTGCTGTTGGAGTATTTTTAATCGTAGCTGGGGTTTATTATTTTCCATGGATAATTTATTCAATAATTAGTGGTAATCAATATGCCGGATTTAATTTTCTCCTGAAGGCTAAATTAGCAGCAAGAGTTGATGTTTACCAAAATTTACAGGGTTTCTGGAATAATTTTTTTAGTTTTCCTGGCGTTTATACGGTTTGGCCATTTGCTATTTTATCAACCTTTTTAATCAAAAAGGTCAATTACTTGAAATATGTGCTGTTAACAGTCTTTTTGGCTACTTTGGTCTATATATTCCGAGCATATACACCTTATTTTTATTTTGTCAGTATCTTTGCTCCAATATGTATTCTTGCCTCAGAATGGATTGCGAGCCAAAAACGGTTAGGGAAGTTAATTCTAGTTGCGATATTAATTCTAAATTTATTCAGTATTACTTTGCTTTTAAAGGGCGAGCACAACCCACTTATTTTTGGGCAAAAAGGACATCAACTTGACGAGGCCAAACAGGTAGGCATGTTAGCTAAAAAATGCATAGTTAAAGATGATGAAACTTACATAAGCACATACCCAACGGGGAAAGCCGCTTATTACTTTGGAAGGCAAAGTACCGCCTATTATGATGGTAGTGAAATGATTCCTAAAATGAAGCAGTTTTTGGAAGGTAAGGCAGAGAGTGTTAAATTGATTCACTATTCTCGAGGTTTTTTCCTCACCGATAAAAATCTTGAGGAGCAACTTCGGGGGGAAGCTCTGCAGATAATAGAGTACAAGGACGACGTAGCCCTGCTATACAAAGATTGTGACTAGCAAAATTTGCTAAAGATTTTTCAAAAATTCTCCTGGGGTCAATATACCTAATCCTTTAATTTTCCCCGACAGTAAATGCTTTTTATCTAAAGTTATAACAACTTTTGCTTTTGATTGTATTGCTGAGGCTACAACATGAGCATCTTTTGCTGCTGTGATGTCAAGGTATTCCTCGACCTCCTCAGATGCCGGAGCAGAAATTACCTTAAGTGATGAAATTGATATCAACCGAGATACTTCGCTTTCAGCGATTTTAATCTTATGGGCATTCCTGGAAACTTCCTCTATAACAGCTTGGCTTGTTACACCATCGAATTTTCGCTTTTTGATTAACTTAAGAACTTGGCTAGACCCTCCACTTTTGGAACCCAAGGCGGCCAGTATTACCGAGGCATCAATAAACGCTAACATTAAAATTACTTGAGAAGTTTTTTTACTTTTCTCTTTAACGCAGGACTAAGACGATCTTCCTTTATAAATTGCTTGATTTCTTGGACAGAGTACTCTCTTAAAGGATAAGAAACTACATTTACCGGCTCAAGAATCAACTTTTTTCCTTCTTTTTTAATCCGCGCTAAACCATTTTCCTCAAGCCCTATATCCTGCCTTAATTTCTTGGGAATTGTAACCAACCCTTTAGGTAATATTTTAACTAGATTTCCGTAAGTTTGCATTTCTATCTTTCTAACTAATATTATATCTATATTTAAACTTTTGTCAAGATTTTAAAGCCGGCGCCAAGCCTTCCGATGTTGTAAACGGAAAATTGGCGGTCTTCGCATGACCTGCTTGTCCTGCCAAAGCTTTAGCGGAGGCGAACTTTTTCAAAAGCGCATTAAAAAGCGTGCTTTTGCCGACATTCGGCAAACCGACAATCCCTATTTTTAAATTCATCTGAGACAGTGTAACAAATTACTAGAAAATGATACCTTATCTCGCTAATCCTGAATCTTATCGAAATGAGGTGAATTATCGTCTACTTCAAAGCAGGAGTAAAAATAATTTTTTCCATTGGATCTGGCTTGTACAGATTATTTCGATTAGGTAATTCAATTGTTTTTTCTGAACTGCTATAGTCAAAAGTAATGAAATTAAATGCGGGTAACCCATCCGGGAAAGTAATACGTCCGACAAAGTCCACATTTTTTATAGGTATAGCTTGTTTTGGACAAACATATAGATCACCCTCGTCTCCATCTAGAGTGCAAGCCGTGCTCATCCAGTAATATTTTGGGTCAATAAGATTGATAATCTCAATTTTACGGTCTACGAAATTAACACCCATCTCTTTCGCTTGAATATATGCCGGATCTACCTTACCGAAATAGAGCAAGAATACATAAAGATCTGTATAACTTCCAAAAACTATTTTCTCATATTTCCCACTTTCACGATTTACAAAGCGGACCATCTCCTCCATTCCTGTATCCCGCTCCCAAGGACTAGAATGTCGCTTATGGTTAACAAAAAGATGGACAAAATAAACATAGTTTGCAAAATAAATAACAATTAGACCAAACGCAAGTGGAACAACAAAACGTGCCTTGAGTTTTCCAAATACAAAAGATATTCCTAGTCCAACTATCATCGCAAAACCAACAGACGATATTAAATTTCTCATAGCATTCGGAGTATCAACTGTAAATGCAGAGGCTACAGGTCCTGCACCTATCCAAAGAAGTGGGAAAAAGCGATTTCGACCAGTTATGTATAAAATACCTATCAGTCCCATTATCAAAAATGGTAAATCGATTAGGAGTAAATGGCCCATATACGGAGTAGAATTAGGCGTAGACTTCAAATCGCCGGTGAAAAATAAATATGTAAAATCGAAGTGTGCAACATAGTTTCTAGCAAAAAGCTTTCCGACCTCAATGGCTTTATTGTGAAATATCCTTGTAATAATTGGTTTTTCATCCAAGTCCTGGGAAATCTGTTGCTTTAGGTTAACGATAATTTCCCCTGAATTCTGTAAACCTACGTCTTTCACGCGTGTCGACCCCGCAGCATGAACAACAAATAACCAACAGCTCAGCAAAATTACAATTGCTGCAAATGAAATTATTTTTTCTCGCTTAGTCCATGCAAATATAGTTTTGTAATTAACAACTAAAATGGATACCAAAATCATGGGTGTGAAGATAAACTGAGTCCTGTATGTAAAAATTGCCAATACAAAAAAGATTAAACTGAAAAGTAAATTGTTTATCGTCCATTTTTTGATGAGTTTTATAAGAAAATAAACTGCCAAAACCGCAAAAAAAGTGGCAATAGTAGTTTCATTTGCTGCTCTTGAAAAGAGAATATGCCATGGAGAAACGGCGAGTGATAATGCACTTAATGTTGCAACACGCAATCCAAACAATTCTCGTGCCAAAAAAAATAATGCAATAGGAGTCAACGCTCCAAATAAAGCAGTCGGAAACCTGACCCAAAAATCAGACAGTCCAAAAATGCCCATAAAAGGTACGTCAGTATAAATAACTGTTGGCAACTTAAAATCGTCCAATGATTGAAAAATGAAAGGGAGACTTTTACCAAATTCATCTCTGCCAGTCTTTGCAATTGAATACGCGTTATAACCAATTGATGCCTCATCTCTGTGAATACCCTGAGGTATCTTGGACAACCATGTAAATCTTGATACAAAACTGACTAAAATTATTGTAAACAGAAGAAGCTTAAGAATATAACTTTCCTTACGATCAGCTTTTTTAAAACTTTTACTCCTTGCCATATAAAATAACGGCCAATTATTATCTGGAAAATTTTGTTTTCCAGACTTTACTTGGAACAAGTCTACCAGACTCATCCCTGCCAGATATTATCTTATCTTTTCTCAATTTTGGTAATCTAAATTTTAACTCAAATGGCATTAGCCTGCGATCGGAATGTCGGTTTATGCCCCAACTCTGCCAACCGAAAGATTCATCAGGGAATTATATCAGAGAAAAATCTGACAGGACGTTTATTTAAAGTGGAATTCGAACCCTTTACCGGTTGCTTCGGCTAGTCTTTAAATATCTCGCTCTCTTTAAAATTTCTTGTTGGCGTATTTTGGGGTATTTCGCAAATAGATTTTTATACTCAACTAAATCCCCTTTTTTAACAGCTTGGTTAATTTTACTCATATAGTTTAGTGATTTAAGAAGGTTAAGCTCTTTTTTGATTGGCAACGTAATAATCTATTAGTCGCCGTATCATTGCCTGATAAGATGCTCCATGTTTTTTGGCGGCACTTTTGAAAAAATCCAGGCTTTTGTCTGTAAGTGTTAACGTCACTCTTGTTTTTTTCTCCCTAAGAATCAGATTTTCAGGACTTGGTAAAAAATCCTTTACCACCCTTGCCTCAATTAGTTCATCACTATATTTTACTCGTAGAGAAGTTTTACTTATTTTGTTTTTCATAAATATTTTTGCCTTTCCTCCAGTAACCAGCTCCGATTATACGAATACGGTTATGGCGATATGTGAAACGGACAGTTAAAACACCTCCTTTCACCTTTCCGAAACAATAATAGCGTTTCTCCTCTTTGCTATGTGCGGTATCTTTTGCAATGACACGCTTTGAGTCGAGAAATGCATATTGGGCAGTCTCAAAACCCACTCCATGCTTGCGTTGATTTTTAATATTCTTATCTTCATCCCATTCGAAATCTGTATTCACAAATATATTACCATATTAGCATACATTTTGTCATACACCCCATTGCAGCGAAGGTCGGTTTATGTTCCAACAATCCCGCAGGACAAATTCAAAAAGGAAAGTATAGCAGAATAACTTATGCCAATTTTGCTCTATGTGTCAGAATATTTGACCATGTCAATGCTTCCTCAGCCCAAATTTGGTCATATTGATGATTCACTTTAAGCCTTGAAAAGCTTTCACTAAAAGCCTTCAGGGTTTTTTCAAATCTCACACTTTTTTTGGCACTATGAAGCAGTTTAAGATATTCGTCCGTCTCAGTCACAAACTGTGCTACCCTTCTGGTCTTTCCCTCGTCAACCCATCTGGCTAATCTGCCCAGATTAACCGCAATATTAAGTGTAATCTCCTGCGTTGTCATTGAACCAAAATCCTTTTCGCTATTTGCTCAACCTTTTTCCGAACCTCGCTGTCCAAAACTTCACGGCTTGAGTTTCCTTGATCCGGCCTAATGTTAATCATTGAATCAAAATCCATCTCCTTACTTTCTAAATCGTACCCGCCGCCC
>Ga0209210_1001783_pt1 | contig 17182 bp, 11 predicted proteins | sample RifGroA1_FD_183991 | JGI IMG/M metagenome (GOLD analysis project Ga0209210, IMG submission 183991) | Contaminated groundwater microbial communities from Rifle, Colorado, USA - Rifle Groundwater A1 (SPAdes) (version 2) | ecosystem: Environmental > Aquatic > Deep subsurface > Groundwater >...
AAAAGAGTTTGGCGAGGATGTCGCATTCCTGGTAAACGGCGTAACCAAACTTAGCCATATCAAGTACCGCGGCGCGGAAGCGAAAGTAGAAAATCTCCGCAAAATGATCCTTGCGCTCTCGCAGGACCTCCGCGTGATATTCATAAAACTCGCCGACCGCCTGCATAACATGCGGACGCTTGGCGCGGTCTCGCGGGAAAAACAAAAAAGGATCGCGCTCGAAACCGACGAGATCTATGCCCCTATCGCCTACCGGCTCGGCATGCAGAACTTAAGCGGCGAGCTCCATGACCTCGCGTTCCCATATCTTTTCCCAAAAGAATACGAATGGCTCAAAAAAACCGTCCCCGACGCATACGAAGCGCGCCTCAAATATCTTAAAAAATTCAAGGGAGTCATCGCGGGGATCTTCCACGAGAACGGTTTGGAACCCTCCGTGATAGATCTCCGCGCGAAGCGGTACGCAAGCCTCTACCGCAAGCTCCAACGGTATAATATGGATTTAGAAAAGATTTACGACCTGGTCGCCGTGCGGATCATCACAAAAACGGTTGCGGAGTGCTATGCAGTCCTCGGCATCATTCACAAGTACTGGCCTCCGCTCCCCGGCCGCATCAAGGATTACGTTGCACTCCCTAAAAGCAACAACTACCGGAGCCTCCACACCACCGTGATCGGCCCGGAGGGGAAATTCATCGAGTTCCAGATACGGACGAAGGAAATGCACGAAGAGAACGAGAACGGGATCGCCGCGCACTGGATGTACGAACAGAGCAAAAATCTACCCGGTAATGCCACGGATACCTTCAAAAAAATGGCGAAGGAAATAACATGGGTACAGCAGCTTCGGAACTGGCTCTCGTGGAACGGAACGGTGCAAAAAAATCCTGAAGAATTCCTCAAGTCCATGAAGATAGATTTTTTCAAAGACCGCATCTTCGTGATAACGCCCAAGGGAGATGTTTTCGATCTTCCCGCCGGAGCGACGCCGGTTGATCTGGCATACCAGATCCATTCGGACATCGGGAACACATGCGTGGGCGCGAAAGTGAACAGCGAATTTGTCGCCATGGACCACAAGATCCAATCCGGAGACCTGGTCGAGATCATCACCCAGAAGGGCAAACGTCCGTCCGAGGATTGGCTCGGGTTTGTTGCTACTTCTACCGCGCGAGACCACATCAGGGCGTCGATAAAAGAAAAAGATTCGCTTCGTGGAACGAAACGTATCCCAACCAAAACCGAACTCCGGATCGTTATGATAGACCGCGTGGGGCTCCTTAAAGACATCACGTCGGTCATCGCCCGCTCCCACGTGAATATCCTCAATATTCACACGTCGAATTCCACGAGCAGGTTCCACATCGGCAAGATCCAGTGCACCACCACGGACAAGCAGAAAATCGAGAAACTCGTACTTAAACTGAAGCGCATAAAAGAAATCAAAGAAATAAGTTATCAGATACTGTAGGGATAGGCGGTAGAAAGTAGGTAGTAGAAAAAAATCACAAACAAGATTATTATTCTTGTCAAAATTGCGATTTATTGTCGCAATATTTTCGTTTTCCGCTTCGCGCCGTTTCGCCGGGAAGAATTTTCCGACGCATAAGAAAAAATTTTCCCTGTGTTTCCTCACTCCACGTTGGAAAAAAATTTATTACGAAAGAAAGGGGTGTCGTTGGCAATTTTTTGTCCACAGTTCGGAAAAATCTGAGTGCTACAATAACCCCAGAGGTATGTAGTGAGGAAATTCAGGTGGCGGGGGCAGATGAAACTCCGAAGACTCGGTACCGAGCAATCCTGAAATAAAAAGTGGCACATTAGTGCCACCTCTCACTCAACCATACATACCTCTCCAAGGGGGCCGAAAGGCTCTCTTTGGATTTAGTTTACCACGATAAATTTTGAGCTGTGGATAACCCTGCCCCGCACCCCCATAAATCCTATAAAAATTACCCCTCCCCGTCTCTTGCCAGCCGATGGAAAATCCCCTTGAGTTCCTCAGAAGAAAAATAGGTAATCGTAATCTTCCCTCCGTCAGCTGACGGACCGTGCTGTTCGATTTTGACCGGCGCGCCGAGCTCCGAGCTTAATTGTTCCTGAAGCGCAAGAAGCTCCGGCGAAAGCGGCGTGCCAAGGATTGTCCCGCGCGAGGCGCGCGCCTGTTCCCCGCCCGGCTTCGTTCCCTGGACGCGGTATTTGAGCTCCCGGGTCGTCAAGTGCCTGTCCACCAAATCCCGGAAAAGCTTTTCTTGCGCGCCTTTGTCCGCAACCGCAAGGAGCAGGCGCCCGTGGCTTTCGCTTATCTCGCCTTTCGAGACCGCATCCTGAATGTAACTCGGGAGATCCAGGAGGCGCATGGTGTTCGCAACCGCCTCGCGGCTTTTCCCGAGGCGCGCGGCGATCTCGCGTTGCGTCAAGCGAAACTCGTCCTGGAGCCGCGAAAAAGCGCGCGCGGTTTCCAATGGATTCAAATCCTCGCGCTGGATGTTTTCTATGATCGCTATCTCCAGTCGCTCCTTTTCAATGTCTATTTTTTTGACGATCGCTGGGACGCGCTCGAATCCCAAGAGCTTTGCGGCCATAAGCCGACGCTCGCCCGCTATCAATTGATATTCCACATCAGTCCCCGTCGGGACTTCTTTTTCTATTTTCGTGACGATAAGCGGCTGAAGGATACCGAACTCGCGGATAGAATTCGCGAGCTCCCGCAGGCTTTCTTCGTTAAATTCGCGGCGCGGTTGAAGCGGATTCGGTTTTATTTTTTCCACCTCAAGGTGGAAAATGGACTCTTGCCCCTGCGGCCGCCTTATGCGCTCGCCGTGCGCATCGCCGAAGGCGCGCGTAAAAACCGGGTCGGCTTCATCCGAAATATTTCCCGCCCCGGAAGAAACGACGGGCGGGTCCGCCGGAGGCGTTTTTGCCCCGTCATCTTTGGGAATATTTCCCCCCTTCGGTATCAATGATTCAAGTCCTTTTCCGAGCATCTTCACTAATCTATCACAAATTTATTCTCGAATCATCTCGAATTCGCGAGTATTCGTGATATTGATATGGGATTGATTGGCGATTTTTCATACCGCCAGATTGAAATTCCCGAATTCTTTGGGTACATTGTTTAAAAATTGCTTTTCCTGCGCGATGACTTCCTTGGCAAGCCGCTCGTAAGCCGCGGCGCCCGCGGAATCCGGCCGGTAGAGCATAATGGGCTTCGAGAAACTCGGCGCCTCCGCAAGTGCCACGCTCCGCGGAATTTCCGTTTCAAAGACGGGGTGCGGGAAATTGGTGCGGAGCTCTTTTGCCACCTCGCGGCTCAAGTGCTCGCGCTTGTCGAACATGGTAAGGAGCGCACCGGTTACCTTAAGCTCGTGGCTTAGATTTTTCTTGAGGAGATTTACGGTTTCCAAAAGCTGACCCAATCCTTCCAAGCTGTAATATTCCGCCTGGACGGGAATGATCACCTCATCGCTCGCGGCGAGGCCGTTTACCGTGAGCAGGCTCAAGCTCGGCGGCAGGTCTATTAATATATATTCATAGCGGTGGCGGAGCTGGTTTATGAATTTCCGGAGAAAGTATTCCCGTTCGGGCAAGTCCACAAGCTCTATCATCGCCCCCGCCAAATGCGGGGCGGCAGGCACAATATGGAGATTCGCGAGCATCGAGGGCTTTACCACGTTGTCGGGGTGCTCTACGCCCAAAATTCCGTGGTATACGCTCGCCTCCACCCTCAAGGGGTCTTGCCCCAGGGCCGAGCTTGCGTTCGCCTGCGGATCAAAATCAACAATGAGGGTTTTTTTGCCCGCGCATGCCAGATAGCCGCCCAAATTAACGGCAGTTGTTGTTTTTCCAACGCCGCCCTTCTGATTGCAGATCGCGATAACGCGGGCCATTTCCTTTACTGTACCGAATTTTTGTCGTAGTATCAAATCGAGATTGGGCATGTGGCGGAACGGTTTACGCGCACGACTCAAAATCGTGTGGGTTTATCCCATGTGGGTTCGAATCCCACCATGCCCACAAGCAGGAATTCTGGAGGGGGGAATTTTTAATCCTTCTAGACACAAGAAAATTATAAACCGCAATACTGCGGATTTTTTGTTGCCATTGACTTGTAGACCATAATATGCTATGTTCTAGACAGTAAATAAATCGGGCTATGGTAACTCGATAGCACATCCCCAAACCCAAAAAGAAAGAGGTGACAACATGCCTGGTGGTACTATCAAACTCCCTGTGACGAACTACAGCAACGCACGCCTGTATTCCCTTCGAGGAGTCGTCGAAGGTCATGGAGTGCTCAAATCCGGTTGGTGGATTTTCAAGAACAGGACTTCCGTCGTTCGTGTCCGCGTGAGAGAAGACCAACTGGCCGCCTTCAACAACATCGCGCGTAATCAGATGGGTACGCCTGACGGCAAACTTGCCGGCATCGCACCAGTTCTCGAACTGGGCATGACGGAAGAAGAGCTGAAGGAGTATCCGGTTGGCGCGGAGATCGGCATCAGCTTCGGCTACTCCGGTCCGATCGAACAGTTCTTCATCGGGAAGGTACCTCTTAGGATCATGAAGCTCCAGGTGATGAGCCCCGGCGCCCAACTCGACAACGAGGTTCTGTCTCCGGCGTGAACAGTCGGAAGCAACTCGTAACGGGCCCCTTGCAGACAGCATTTCTGCTCGGGGTCTTTTTTCACAATAACTTCTTCTCTAATCCAAACAAGGAAAAATTGATACCCCCTACTTACCCAGAATGAACACCTATACTTTTTGAATCTAGCTTCTCAAAATACGGCCGAAGAAGGGCGTGAATTGCGGCGGCGCTTGCGAGCGCAACCAAAAAACCTCCGAGTATATCGAACGGCCAATGGACGCCTGCGGCAACGCGGGCGACTCCGTTTATGAGCGCAAAGGCGAAAAACCAAAGTCCCGCACGTCTGTCGAAATATATAATTATCGCGGCAACGGTAAAAAGAATTACCGCGTGGCTCGACGGGAATGAATTGCTTGACTCAAGGAGCAACGGCTCGAGTTTCAACGCGGCGAAGGGGCGCACCACGGGGAAAAAGAAACGGATAGCCTCGGTCAATATCCCGCGGCTTACAATGACCGCAAGCGCCGTTTCTACGAAAAACATAAGGCGCGACCTCCACCCGCCGAAGCGCGCGAAAAGAAACCATGCCCATCCCACAGCCAAAAGATATGCGAGGTATTTCCCAAAAAACACAATGAGCGCGTCCATAAAAACGTTTGCGTGGGCAAGCCCGAAAAGTCCCTGAAAAATTATCCCGTTCGCATTTTCCAGCATTCTCAAGAAAAATTATACCCCGCATTGCGGGGTTCCCGAAATCGACTTCTCCACAGCATCTCTTCTAACGCCTAACGAACGGAAGGAGTGCCATATACCGAGCACGCTTTATCGCGAGCGCAAGGCGCCGCTGGTGCGTTGCGCAGACGCCCGTATGGCGCGGATCGATGATCTTCGCCTGGCCCGAAACAAAACGCTTCAGAAGTTCAACCTCCTTATAATCGATGTCTTTCAAGTTTTGAGAACAGAAAAAGCACTGGGTCATGATAGTTAAATCAAAATGCAAAAATCAAAATGCAAAATCGATATGCCACAACAAAATGGAATTTTATTGTCTTCTAATTTTAAATTTTGCTTTGTCATTTTGATCTTTGATATTTGATATTTGAACTTTAATTTAGAAAGGCAGATCCTCCGGTTTTGTATGCCCCTCCTCGAGATCAATGATAGGAACCTCCTCAGGAATGGGAGGCTGGGAATCCGCTCCAGCCGGTTTCTCCGAAACTGTTCCCCGCATCGCGGGACCTCCAGGACCCCCCTGAGAGCGCGGCCCGAACTGCATTCGTTCGCACACGATCTCCGTGGTCTTCCGCTGTCCACCCTGCTTGTCCTGCCAGGAACGGGTGCGCAGACGCCCCTCTATCATCACCAAACTCCCTTTCGTCAAGAACTGGCTCGCGACCTCCGCCTGTCTCCCCCACACAACGATATTGTGATATTCGGTTTCTTCCTGCCGTCCTCCGGCTTTGTCGTTCCATACGCGATTTGTCGCGACACTGAAACCCGTTACCGATTGGCCGCTCGGCGTCGTCCGGAGCTCCGGGTTCGCGGTAAGCCTGCCGATTAAAAATACTTTGTTTAAATTCATCCCGTTAGAGACAGATCGCGATCAAATTGACCTATCTGTCGATGATGTTTTATTTTCCAATTTTCGCATATGTAACGAAGTAATGCCATACAAGCGATCGCGGTCTCTAACGGGATTCATGTTATTTATTTCAGAATTTCATCTATCTTCCGCTCGATATCTTCATTGCTCAACGGCGCCACCGCTTTCGGCAGATCGGTTTCCCGCGCCGAGAACTCCCGCGCCGGATGAGCAAGCGGCTGTTCCTTTGGCTTCACAAATCGTTTTGTAACAACCAAGCAGCGCATAACTCCCTTGTTCATGCGAAGATTGTTCCCAAGTTCGGCTACCCGTTCCGCGGGGATGCGAACCTCGAAATATCCAAAATAAGCCTGCAATTCTTTGCCGATCTTGTACGCAAGGGCGATCTTCTTGACCGGCCCCTCGAGGTTGATATCGGCTTCATGCTGGCGGAGAAGCCGCGCAATTTCGGGCACCGTTGCCTCCTCGCGCGCCAAAAACGCCACTTCGTATTCTTTCTTTTCGTCGGAAACCATAGACAACACGTTAGCCAACTTCGGGCTGGATGTCAATCCCGTTAGAGCCAGGCCGTCCCCAAGCCCCGTTAGAAGTAAGATGCCAATGGCGTCTGCCAATCCGTAAGCGGATTGGACTTCTAACGGGACAAGGTGGCCGTAGCCACTCCGACCTTAGTCGGAGGGCGGGTCTCTAACGGGATCAACCGCAGGAACCGCCTCCTCCGCTTCTTCTTCATTGCGGCGTTCGCCGGACAAATTCCCGCTCGGAATCAGGCGGCCGATGATCACATTCTCCTTGAGCCCGCGAAGCGGGTCGATGCGCCCCTCAATGGCAGCTTTCACCAAAACGCGAGGCGTGTCCTGGAAAGAGGCTGCCGAGAGGAAACTTTCCGTGGTAAGCGCAACACGCGTCACGCCGAGGAGCAACTGCTGCGCCTTTGCGGGCTCTTTCCCCAGCCGTTTTAATTCGCGGTTTGCTTCGAGAAACTTCGACTTTTCGATGATCTCTCCCATCATGAAATCGGTGACATCTCCGGAATCTTTTATTTTCACGCGTGCGAACATCTGACGGACGATGACTTCAATATGCTTGTTGTTGATAGCCGCGCCTTCCGCCGAATAAATGCGCTGTACCTCGTTTATGATGTAGTTCTCCACTTCGCGGTTTCCCCGAAATCCGAAAAGTTCCTGAAGGTCAATATTTCCCTCCGAAAGCCGGTCTCCTTTTTTCACTTCGTCTCCCGCCTTGACCAATATCGTTGTCCCGCGCGGTACGCCGTATTCCACAACTTTTGCTTTCTTCGGCTTTTTTACGGCGGTTCCTTTCTCTGCCTTCGAAATATTCATAACGATCATCCGCAGGGTGCCCCGATCCTCGATCTTATTGACAACGCCGTCCGCCTCGGCAAGCGCCGCTTTTCCTTTAGGAGGACGAACTTCAAAAAGCTCTTCAACGCGGGGAAGCCCGTGAGTGATGTCCGCTCCCGCTACGCCGCCGGTATGGAATGTTCTCATAGTAAGCTGCGTGCCCGGTTCCCCGATCGACTGGGCGGCAATAATGCCGACCGCCTCGCCGATCTTGATCGGCTTATGGTTGCCCAAATTCAAGCCATAGCACTTGCTGCAAATGCCATAGAGCGTCTTGCATGTGATCGGCGAACGGACTTTCACCTCGACCACTTTCGATTCTTCGATCGCGGCGGCGATGCTTTTAGTGATAACCTCCCCCGCACGCGCGAGTATTTTGTTCCCTGCTTTCACGTCTTCAAGAACGGTCCGGGAAAAGAGCTGGCTCGCGAATACCTGGCTAAAATCTTTCCCGTCTTTTCGCACGATCTCCATTCCTTCCTTTGTCCGGCAATCTTCCTCCCGAATGACCAGATCCTGCGCGACATCTATCAAGCGGCGCGTAAGATACCCGGCCTGCGCGGTCTTTAGAGCCGTGTCTGTAGTACCTTTCCGCGCGCCGTGGGTCGAGATGAAATATTCCAATACGCTCAACCCCTCCTTCAGGGACGCCTTGATCGGAAGCTCGATCGTCTCTCCCTGAGAATTGGAGACCAGCCCCTTCATACCCATCATCTGTATCGGCTGCGCCCATGTGCCGCGCGCGCCGGAATCGATGATCTGATAGATCGAATTTTCTTTATGGAACGCAACTCCGAGAAGCTTCGCGATCTTGCTTTTCGTTTGATCCCACACCGTGATCGTGCGCGCTCTCCGCTCTTCGTTGGTCAAAAGCCCTTCGTTGAACTGCTCGCGAACCCCTTCCACTTCCTTCTCGGCCGCCTTGAGGAGCGTGGCCTTCTCTGCAGGGATGACAAGATCTTCCATCGCCCACGTGATCCCCGAGCGCGTCGCCATTTCGAACCCGAGTATCTTGATCTTGTCGATAGCTTCGCTCACTCGATCAAAATCATACTTGTCCACGATCTGCTCGATCACCTTATATAATTTCTTCTTGTTGAGCGTATCGTTGATATACGGGATCGCGCCGTCGAGTGCTTCATTGAAAAGTATCCTTCCCGCGGAAGTTTCCATACCGCCCACCACAATCGGCTGGCGGAGCTTGATCGCTTCCTGGCCATACGACATGATCACGTCGCGGGCATCGGCGAATGCCTTGCTCGGCCCGTCATAGAGGCTGTCGATCGAAGTAAGATAGTAAATGCCAAGCACGATATCCTGCGTGGGAGCGGTAATTGGATCCCCCGTTGAAGGCTTTAGAAGATTCTTGCCCGAAGCCATGATCTCGGCGGCTTCTTTCTGTGCCCCATCCGAGAGAGGCACATGCACCGCCATCTGGTCGCCGTCAAAGTCCGCGTTGAACGCAACGCACACAGATGGCGATATCTGGATCGCGAGCCCTTCTATCAGCCGGGGGCGGAACGCCTGAACGCTCAAGCGATGGAGCGTGGGGGCGCGGTTCAGGAGTACCCAGCGGTCCTTAATGATCTCCTCAAGGATCGCCCACACTTCGTCGCCTGTCTGCTCTATCAAGCGGTTAGCGTTCCGGATATTGTGCGCAAGTCCGCGCCGTATCATTTCCCCGATAACGAACGGGCGGAAAAGTTCGAGCGCCATTTTTTTCGGCAATCCGCATTCGTTGATAGAGAGCCGGGGACCGACTACGATCACCGAACGGCCGGAGTAATCCACGCGCTTGCCAAGCAGGTTCTGGCGGAACCGCCCTTGTTTGCCCTTCAACATATCCGCCAAAGATCGAAGAGGCCGCCGCTGGGAAGACATCTGCTGGGTTCCAAAACGCGCGGAGTTGTCTATCAAGGCGTCGACCGCTTCCTGAAGCATGCGCTTCTCGTTCTTCACAATAATTTCCGGAGCCTTAATTTCCAAAAGCTTTTTCAAGCGGTTGTTCCGGTTGATCACACGGCGATACAGATCATTCAGATCCGAAGTTGCATACCGTCCGCCGTCCAAAGCGACCATAGGCCGAAGGTCCGGAGGCAGAACCGGCAAAACCGTCATCACGAGCCACTCGGGCCGATGATTGTTCTTTATCATCGACTTGATCATCTTGAGCCGCCGCAGGAGTTTTACCTCCACAAGAGGATCCTTGAGAACCTTGAGTTCTTTTTCCATCTTCTGAACCTCATGGCGCAAATCCATGTTCTCCAAAATACTGCGCACCGCCTCGGCACCGCTTCCCGCCTTGAACACATTGCCGAACCGGCGCGAGAGGTTCAAATATTCCGTTTCGCTTAAAACTTTCCCGGGGCGAAGCGTCTCCAAAAATTCCTTCGCTTTGCCGGCTGCGGTCTGGATCTCGTTCTTCGCCTCCCGGTCCTTGCCGTCGGTCGCCTTGAGCTTGCTCCGCAATTCCTTATCAAGCTCTTCCAGGGCCTTGATGCGATTATCTTCGTCAACTTCGGTCACTATGTAGTCCACATAGTAGATCGCCCGACCCAATTTTACGGACGAAACGCCGAGAAGAAGGCTCAAGCGCGACGGCACGCTTTTCAAAAACCAAATATGGGAAACCGGCGCGGCAAGCGTAATATGCCCCAATCGCTCGCGGCGCACGATAGCGCGCGTTACCTCAACGCCGCACTTGTCGCATACCACACCCTTGTACCGAACGCGCCGATATTTTCCGCAATAGCATTCGTAATCCTTGGTCGGGCCGAAAATGCGCTCGGAAAACAGGCCATCTTTTTCCGGCCGCTGGGTGCGATAGTTGATCGTTTCCGGTTTCAGCACTTCCCCATGCGACCATGCAAGAATTTCTTCCGGCGATGCGACGCCGATCCGCAACGCCTTAAAGTCCTCACGGCGGCTCGATTCGGAATCGTAGACGGGTTCGATGTTAAACCCGAGTGCCTTAAGTTCGTTCACCAATACATTGAACGACGCGGGAAGATTCGGCCCCTTGATCTGTTCCCCGCGGATAATGGATTCGTATGCCGCCGAACGCCCCAAGACGTCGTCAGACTTGATGGTAAGCATTTCCTGAAGCGTCTGCCGCGCCCCGTATCCTTCGAGCGCCCACACTTCCATTTCTCCGAATCGCTGGCCGCCGAACTGCGCCTTTCCGCCCAATGGCTGTTGTGTGATGAGCGAATACGGGCCGATCGAGCGCATGTGCATCTTGTCCTCCACCAGATGGTTCAGCTTCATTACGTAGATCTGGCCGACAGTAACCGAACGCGCGAACAGCTTTCCCGTCCGTCCGTCGTAAAGTTTCACCTTCCCGCTTTCGGGAAGTCCGGCGCGCTTAAGTTCTCCACGGATCGCCTCCTCGCTCGCCGAATCAAGGCCCGGCGTTATCGCGCGATAACCAAGCTTCTCGGCGGCCCATCCCAAATGCGTTTCCAATATCTGCCCGAGGTTCATCCGGGAAACAACGCCCAGCGGATTCAAGATGATATCAACCGGCGTTCCGTCCTCGAGATACGGCATATCCTCCACGGGGCGGACCTGCGAGATAACGCCCTTGTTCCCGTGCCTGCCGGAAAGCTTGTCTCCCGCCTGAATTTTTCTGATCTGCGCGATCTCAACTTGGATCCGCTTGATAATGCCCGGTTCGAGCTTATCCCCCTTGTCACGCGAAAATATTTTTATTCCCACAACCCGCCCCTGCTTTCCGTGCGAGAGCACGAGCGAGGTATCTTTCACATCGGCGGCTTTTTCTCCAAAAATGGCGCGAAGCAGGCGCTCCTCGGACGTAAGTTCGGCCTCTCCCTTGGGAGAAATTTTCCCGACCAAAATGTCGCCGGTCTTCACTTCGGCGCCGATCCTGATAATGCCTTCCTCGTCCAAATTCTTAAGTTTTTCTTCCGAGGCGTTCGGAATGTCGGGGGTGGTTATCTCGGGACCAAGCTTCGTATCCCGCACGTCACAATAATAATCCTCGATGTGTATCGAAGTGAAAAGGTCGTCTCTCCTCACTCTATCCGAAAGAATAATGGCGTCTTCAAAATTCGCCCCCTCCCATGAAACGAATGCAACCAAAAGATTCTGCCCCAATGCCAAAACGCCGTTATCCGTCGAGGGGCCGTCGGCAAGCAAGTCTCCCTTTTTGACCTTCTGTCCCGCTTCAACGACGGGCCGCTGGGAAATGGAAGTGAATTGGTTCGAACGTTTGAATTTGATAAGCTGATAGGTTTTCGTTTCTTTCGGATATTTAATTTTCAAGTGGCTCGCGTCCGCCTCAAGCACTTCGCCATCCGCTTCGGCGGCAATAATATATCCCGAATCTGCCGCAACCTTTTCTTCCTGCCCGGTCCCCACATACGGAGCCTGTGAGCGGATAGAGGCGACGGCTTGCCGCTGCATGTTCGAACCCATGAGCGCGCGGTTTGCGTCGTCGTGCTGGAGAAAAGGAATAAGCGATGTGGCAACGCTTATAAACTGATGCGGGGCGACATCCACGAGATCCACCTCTTCCACGGGGCAATTCGCCGGATCTCCTTTGATGCGAGCGGCAACCATCGGACCGACAAGATTTCCGTGGGCATCGCGCTTTACTCCCGCGTGGGCGATCTTGTGCTTCTCTTCTTCCAAGGCGTTAAGCCACACCGCTTCTTTCCCCACTTTCCCGTTATGAACTTTGAAGTACGGGGTTTCAAGAAATCCAAAATCATTTACGCGCGCGAAGTTCGCGAGATAATTGATGAGGCCGATGTTCGCGCCCTCCGGCGTCTGGATCGGGCAGATCCTTCCGTAGTGGGAAGAATGGACGTCGCGCACCTCGAAACTCGCGCGCTCGCGCGTCAAGCCTCCGGGGCCCAGCGCCGAAAGCCGGCGTTTATGCTCCAATTCCGCCAAGGGATTCACCTGGTCCATAAACTGCGAAAGCTGGGAAGAGGCGAAAAATTCTTTTATAACCGCCAAGATCGGACGGAAGTTGATGAGCTGCGCGGGGACCATTCCCTCGCGGTCGTATGTGGACATTCTGTCCTGCACAATACGGCGCAAGCGGGTAAGCCCTATCCGGAGCCGCCCCTGGAGAAGCTCTCCGACCGCCTTCAATCGGCGATTTCCCAAATGATCGATGTCGTCCGGCTCGGCTTCGGGAATATTATTCAGCCGAATGATCTCCCGAACGATTCCGATGAGGTCCTCCTGGTCCAAAAGCCGGCTGTTCTTTTTCACGTCCAAATTCAACCGCTGATTCACTTTAAAACGCCCAACCGCGGAAAGATCATACCGATCGAACCGCTTGAACATGGTATCGATCAAATTCTGCGCGGTCTGCGGAGTCGCCGGATCTCCGGGCCGGAGGCGCCGGTAGATCTCGAGATACGATCCGGAAACGTCCTTGCCGATATCCTTTTTATTGGTCGCGTTCAAAAAATTCACACTCCCGTCATCAACACCCGCGCATGCCTCGCGTATCGCTTCATCGCTCATGCCGAAAATACGCAAGAGGTTCGTAACCGGCACTTTCCGGTGCCGATCGATCTTCACGCTGATCGAGCCGTCGATATCCGTTTCGAACTCAAGCCACGCGCCGCGGTTCGGGATGACCTTCGCACCGAAGAGTTTCTTTCCCCGCCATGGCTGCGCGGTAAAATATACGCCCGCGGACCTGATGATCTGAGAAACGACCACGCGCTCGACGCCGTTTATGATAAACGTCCCCCGATTGGTCATCGTCGGAAAATCGCCGAAATAAATTTCCTGCGTTTCGCTTTTTCCCGTTTTTTTATTCGCGAGCCGCACGTTCACGCGCAGTGCGGATTCATAAGTCGCTTCCTTGAACCGCGCGGTGGTTTCATCGTGCCGCGGTTCGTCGAACCGGTAATCTTCAAAATACAATTCCAGCCCCTTCCCGGTATGGTCGAGGATCGGGGAAACTTCCGCAAAAATCTCCTTGAGCCCTTCTTTCAAAAACCACTGATATGAGCGTATCTGGATCTCGTTCAGGTCCGGCTGTGGCAAAATATCACGCAGGCTCGAGAAGTCTTTTGTCGGCAATTTTTTCCCCATAAAATATTGTTTTTATTTGTCTAAATAGTAGGAAAAACAAGGAAAACGACAAAAATAAAACAACCGAAAGACAACGGAAAACCCCCAATCAGATTGGTTCCTTCATTCGGTTTATAGGTACTTTAACCGATTCTGGTTATGTTCGTCAAGTGTTTTGGCAAAAATGGTCTTTTTGGTGATCGGGTCGCTTAAATAGTACCAGTAGGGCGATGCCTTCGGCGAAAGAGCCGCCTTGATCGCCTCTACGCCGGGGTTCCCTATCGGACCCTCCGGCAAACCGCGATACAGATAAGTGTTGTATGGCGAATCTATTTTGAGATCGGCTCGCGTGATCGGGAGGCATCCGTTTTTCGGATCTCTCTGCTCTTTGATAAAACAAATTGTCGCATCAACCTGAAGCGGGATGCCTTCCCGTATCCTTTTCTTCGCGATGCCCGCCACAATGCGCTGTTCTTCAAAATCAGGAACTTCGTTCTGCACAAGCGACGCAAGGATAAGATTTGTTTTCGCGTTGTTCCGGTCCGCGTTCAAAAACGGAGCCGCCTTCGCCTCAAAGTTGTCCAAAAATTTTTGGACCACGTCGTCCGCGTCGGAATCGATAAAGAACCGGTAGGTGTCCGGAAGCAATTTCCCCTCAAGGGACCGCGCGCGAACCGCCGCGATAAGGGAGGCCTCGGGAATGATCCCGCGCTCGCTCAACATCCGGTCGATCTCATAGCTCGAGCTTCCGTCCGGGATCACAACTTCTATTTCCCGGTCCGCACCGCTCGATAGGGACGAAAGAATTTCAAAACTGCTCGAAGCGGAACTGAAGCGATATTCTCCCGGCTTCAGGTCCGCCGCTTTTCCGGTAAGGATCGCGAGCGTTTTGAACGCGAACGAGGAGCGAATGATTTTTTCTTCTTCCAGGCGCTCAACGATATTTTTGAACCGCTCGCCGCTCACAATGATCATCGTCTTTTCCTCGCCTTTTCCTTCCGCATTAAAGGGCCGGAGTGAATAAACCAAAAAAGCCGCCTCGAGGAAGACGATAAAAAAAATCGCAAGCGATAGAAATTGATTACGAGCGAACTTCAATTGCATGTATGATAGCAAGAAGAAACAGGCTGGTCAAAAGACTCGAACCGCCATAACTTACGAACGGGAACGTCACTCCCACAACGGGAAACATTCCCGTTGCCGAACCGATGTTCAAAAAAAACTGCCACGCGAACAATATCGCGGCTCCCAGGCAAATCAGCTTCTCAACGTTCCGCTCGGCGCGGTATCCGACCTTCAAAATGCTCGCGATAAGCGCAAAGAATGCCGCGATCAGCGCGATGCCGAATACCCACCCCCATTCTTCGACGAACGCGGAAAAGATAAAATCGTTCGCCGGCTCCGGTAAAAAGCCGAGCTGCGTTTGGGAACCTTGGCCGTATCCCTTTCCCCACAATCCGGCGGAGCCGATGGCGATCTTCGACTGAGCGACGCTATAGTTCACCCCCAGAACATCATGCTCCGGAAAAAAAACGCCGATGATCCGTTCCCGCTGGTAGGTCGCAAGGCCGTAATTCCAAAGAAAAACACCGGCTATGGCAAACCCCAAAACTGCGGCGAGGAACCGCCGCCGCGGCAGGCCGGCGACGACAAGAAATCCGAACCATACCCCAAAAATGACAAGCGCGGAACCCAAGTCCGGCTGGAGCATGATGAACGCAGCCGGAACGAGAAAATACGCGAAGGACCCCAAAATATTCGTCCATCGGGCGATGCTTATGTGCCTTCGGCTGAAATATTCTGCGTAGAGCAAAATGAGGCTTATCTTTACCAGTTCGGCCGGCTGAAAATTAAAGGGGCCAAGTACCAGCCAGCTCCTGGTGCTGCGGATGACCGGCGCCGCGAAATAAGCAACGGCAAGAAGGATGATGCTCACGCCATAGAGCCCCAAGGTAAACCACCGATAGTTGAATACCGACCTCCAATCGAAAACGGAAAAAAGAACTATCAGCAAAATACCGATGACCGCCCAGACAAGCTGGTACGCAAAAAGCGTGGTCGAGATGCTCGAAATTTCCACAAGCCCCGCGAGGAGCAGAAGCCCCGCGGGCGCAAGCACTCCCGTCATGAACGCAGGGCGAACACGAACACTTCCGTTTTTTCCGGAACAATATCCGGATCCTTCGGATAGCGCACCGTAAACGGCCGGCTCTCCCCAACCGCAACGTTGTCGATCACGGTCTGCGAAGCCCCCAGCGACTGGCCGAACTTCCCGTAGAACACGGCTATCACCGAAACGCTCCGCACGGAACGCGAGTGCTCGTTGATAACGGTGCCGGAAACCGCAAGGTCTCCGCCTTCGGGTTCGGTACGGAAGTTCTGCGCGCGGACAACGGGCTTCACAAAATCTTCCGCGGGGATCCACGCGGGATTCTTGAACACAAAGTCCACGGACTGGATCTGCGCGGCAGATATATCAAGCCGCGGAACGAAAAGATATTTCACCTCGCGCGCGTAGATGAACGAGCTCCCCGAGATCGTTTTTAAAACCGTGCCGCCCTCTCCTTTAAGCGCAAACTCGTAATCGAACCGCTCGAGCGCGAGAGCGGAATTCGGATTTTGAACCTGCGCGAGAAGGCTCGAATTCCCGCCCACATAGAACACGCGCGGTTTTCCTAAAAGCTCCACCGGCTTTGTGTCGCTTGAAACGCAAAACTGTTCGCACGGACCGCCGCAATCGATACCTTCCTCGCCCTGATTTTGTTTCTTGTCAAAACAGCTTTGCGGTTGTTTCAAAAATATTAAATAGAAACCGAAGATAACCGCCCCGAGCACCGCGAGGAACCCTACACCGTATACAAGTTGCTTTAAAAAGCGGTTCATAGGAGCGCTCTCTTTTTCACATGATACACCGCCCCGGAATTATTTTCTACTCGCCCCCCAACTCGAAATCCTTGCTAATTCCCAGAACCGTACTTCACCGACTCCGTTTTGGCATTGATCTCGTACTTCCCCGCCCCATCCGTAGCATAGATGTAAAAGTAGCCGCTGTTGGGGTTCGTATGATCAAATGAATTCACGGGATCTATGGGAAGCGCGGGCAAGAGGGATCTTCCACTCCCCTCAAAGTCGATCGGGATCCATCCGGTACCGTTCGCCTTGACAAGGTCCGCGGGGGGAACACACCGATAGGTCCTGGGGAAAATATCGGGAAGCTGCCAAGTGCCGCAATTCAGGCCCTCATCGGGGAGCGAAACATAGACAATACCCGGAGTTCCCATCTCCGAAGAGGCGCCGGGATTCAATTGGAACAAATTGATCGCTTTTTTGAGCGAGGCGAGCGACGAAAAACGATTCGCATCCCTCGATTGCTTGAAGAGTTCTGCCGGGTTTAGAGTTAATATCGCCACGGAGCTTATCGCCGCAAGAATTCCTATCGCAACCAAAAGCTCGACCAGAGTGAACCCGCGGGAACGTATCCATTTTTTTATCTTCTGCATTATCGTACGCATCGGAATCCGATTGTAACTTCGGCCGCGGCCGAGGAAATCTCCGACGTTCGACTTT
>Ga0209210_1001786_pt1 | contig 17151 bp, 19 predicted proteins | sample RifGroA1_FD_183991 | JGI IMG/M metagenome (GOLD analysis project Ga0209210, IMG submission 183991) | Contaminated groundwater microbial communities from Rifle, Colorado, USA - Rifle Groundwater A1 (SPAdes) (version 2) | ecosystem: Environmental > Aquatic > Deep subsurface > Groundwater >...
GTGGCCTGATGGGGCAGGGGATTGGCCGCGGCACACAAATTCAGTTAAACTTTCTGCCGATCGCTCACACGGACTTTATTTTCGCCTCAACGGCGGAAGCGGTTGGTTTTGTCGGTTCAAGTTTCCTTTTGCTTTTACTCTTATTTTTAATTTACAGAGTAATCAATGTCGCCAAAGTGGCCAAAGATTCTTTCGGTTTTTATTTTGCCATTACTTGGGGTTTAACCTTGATGTTTCAAGTTTTTGTCAATATCGGCATGAATTTGGGGATTGTGCCGGTTACCGGCATTCCACTTCCTTTTGTTTCGTCTGGCGGTTCGCAAATGCTGACAAATTTTGCTGCTATCGGCATCCTGCAAAGTATTTACCTAAGGCATCGAAAAATAAGTTTCTAAATATTTGACAAATTAAAATGAATAGTATATGCTTATATTACAAATAAAACTTCCCCTCGGGGATTTTTTGAAAACCACGCCAATAACTAATAAAGCGAATAACGAATTTAGGCTGATTAGTTATTAGTTAAAATTTGTTATTAGTGAGGAAAGCAATGTCAATTGCTGTAATTAAAACTGGCGGTAAACAATACAAAGTCCAAGCAGGCGACCTTGTTAAAATAGAAAAAATAGTAAGCAAAGATAAAACTGTTGAATTTTCTGATATTTTGGGTAATCATAAAGTAAAGGCGAGTATTGTGTCAGAAGGTAAACAAAAAAAAGTCAGAATATTAAAATTCCGTCCTAAAAAAAGATACAGAAGGGTTCGTGGCCACCGCCAATCATTTACGCAAATTAAAATAGAAAGTATCAAATAAATGTTTTCTCGCATTAAGAATTATTTTACCTCGTCTTACGAAGAAATGAGAAAAGTTATTTGGCCGAATCGTCAGGAAGTAACTTCTCATACGATTATCGTTTTTATCTCAATCCTTGTTGCTATGAGCGTAGTGGTGGCGATAGATTACGGTTTATTTAATTTGCTTCAAATGGCAATTAATAGGAAATAATATGACAAACGATAAATTTAAAGAAAAATTACAAGCTGAAGAAGAAAAAGAAAACGCTGAAGAATCTAAAATTCAAAAACAGACCGGTCAGCGCGGTTGGTATGTTATTCACACTTATTCTGGATATGAAGAACAAGTTTCCGAGAATCTTAAGCAAAGAATTGAATCTTTAAGCATGGAAGATAAAATTTTCAAGGTTTTGGTGCCCAAAGAAAAACAAATTGAAATTAAAAACGGTAAACGAAAAACCATCGAAAAAAAGATTTTTCCCGGCTATGTTCTGGTCGAAATGATTGTGACCGATGATTCTTGGTATGTTGTGCGCAATACGCCCAATGTTACCGGTTTTATCGGTTTGGGTGTTAGGCCTACCCCAATGTCAAAAGAAGAGATAGATAGAATTCAAAAGAGAATGGGCGTTGAAGAACCAAAATACAAGATAGAATTCAAGCCAGGTGATCTGGTGAGAATTTCCGATGGCCCCTTAAAAGGTTTTGAAGCTAAAGTTACGGAAATTGATGAAGATAAAGGCAAAGTAAAAGTATTAGTTTCGATGTTTGGTCGTGAAACACCTGTTAATTTGGATTCATTGCAGGTAAAAAGAGTTTGAACCCACGCTAATAACGAATCTAAACAAATAGCGAATAAGAAAACAAAAATTTCATTAGTTATTAGTCAAATTAGATATTAGTGAGTATTTATGAAAAAAATTAAAACAACAATCAAATTACAGGCTCCGGCTGGCAAAGCAACTCCGGCTCCGCCGATCGGTCCGGCTTTAGGTCAGCATGGCCTAAATATTATGGATTTTGTCAGCAAATTTAACGCTCAAACTCAAAAAATGGGCGAGACGGTGGTACCGGTGGAAATCACCGTATATGAAGATAGAACTTTTACTTTTATTTTAAAATCACCTCCGGCGGCGGTTTTGTTAAAGAAAGCCGCTGGGATTGAAAAAGGCTCCGGTGTGCCAAATCGCGAAAAAGTTGGCAAGGTAACCGAAGCTCAGGTTGAAGAAATCGCCAAAGCAAAAATGGCAGATCTAAATGCTTTTGAATTGTCCTCGGCGATAAAAATCATCAAAGGCACCGCTGAGAGTATGGGGATAGAAATTACGAAGTAATTTCGATAAATCCGAAATCCGAATTTCTAAATCCGAAATGGTTCGACTTCGCTCACCATCCTGAGTCTGTCGAAGGACAAATTCAAATACTAAAAATATTAAATTTAGATATTGTTTCGAATTTCGTGCTTCGTGTTTCGAATTTAGTATCATCAAATATGGATATAATTAATATTAATAACAAGAACTCTCTTAATGAAGCGGCCGAAATTTTAAAGGCTAATGGTATTTTGGTATTCCCGACAGATACGGTCTATGGAATCGGCTGCGCTCTTAACGAAAAAGCGATTAAAAAATTATATAAGATTAAAAATCGGCCTCAAAACAAACCAACAGCAATTTTAATGACTGAGAAATATTATGATCATAAAATCGCTGATTATTTTAAAAAATACAAAAAAGGCCAAGCGACATTAGTTCTTAACAAAAAGCTGCTCGATTTTGATATCCCGTCGATAATAACAAAAGATAATAAAATTGGCATTAGAAATCCTAATTTAAAATGGCTGGAAGACTTAATCGATTTAACTGGTCCAATCGTGGCATCCTCGGCTAATAGGCAAGGGGAACCAACTCCGAGCAATTTTAAGAATTTAGATTCTATTATTATCGATGAAGCTGATCTTGTCATCAAATCTCACATAGAACTCAATGGCACGCCTTCAATGGTTTTTGATATTGAAGAAAATAAAATAATCCGTCCTTAGTACTCTAATGTATTAAAATATAAAGTATTGACAAAAGTTAAAATTTTTGGTAATATGTAATATTATCAGTTGAATTTGGTCTTGGTCACTTTCTTATAGATTATTAATCTAATAATCTTTAAGAAGGGGATCAAAGGATGTGATCTTTGAAAATTTAACCCCTCGAAGAGGTGGAGTATGAGGCAGAGTTGGAAGGACTACGAAGAAGCGGCGGATAAAGGTCCAGTCGCCCTCGGTTGGAAGATCCTCGGTGCGATTGTGTTGTTCGTCATCGTCATCAGCGTCATCGGCTGGGCCATGGGATGGTTCAGCGAGGCCGCCAAGGTGACACAGGAACAGTTTGGGCCAAGTGCCCTACTGAAGAAGTACGAATGGTTCAAGGATGTCTCAGCGCAACTCGACAAGAAGCGCGCCGACATTAAGGTCTACGACGGTCGGATGACCGCCATGGAGAGTTCCTATAAGGGCAAGTCTCGGGGTCAATGGCCGCGCGAAGATCGGGAGCAGTACAACGTCTGGTCCAGTGAAGCCGCTGGCGTGAAGGCGAGCTACAATGAGTTGGCTGCCCAGTACAATGCACAGATGGCCAAGTTCAACTGGCGATTTGCCAACAAGGGCCAACTGCCAGAAGGGGCATCCGAGCCCCTACCGCGTGAGTACAAGACGTACACCGAAAACTAAGGAGGACAAGACATGAAACCATCACGGGCAGTACTTCTTGCCGGACTGGTTGGTCTGGTAGCTGTCGTGTCGGGGTGTGATATTGATAGACCAATCAAGTCCATTTCCGGGACTAAGATGGTACCTGTGGGTAAAGTGCGGAAGGACACCCAAGGTCTGACAGTCGAGCAGGCGAACATCAAGCATCGCATTATGATGGACAACCAGCCGGGGGCGATCAAGCACCTCTATATCATCAGTGCCTATTCTGGACAAGTGCTCATCTATAGCACGGTCATGGGAAAGGTCACGAGTAGCGGCAAGCGATTGACGCCTTCGCACACTGTCGGAAATAGCACGAACAGCTTCCAATTCAAAGTCGGCAACCATATCTATGACACTGACGAGGTGCTCGGCGAGGACGGAACCTTCGGTTCCTCGATCGAGTACCTGTACTGGTGGGACTCCAAGGGTGTTTACCACCAACAGTACGTTACCGGAGGGATGATTCCTCACATCTCCGACCAGCCGCTCGCTGTGAAGAGTGTGATCATCAACATGGAAGTTTCCCGGAAGTAACCACACTAGGGAACTTCCCTCGAACTGTGAGCGAAAGCCCACTAACAGGACATGCGTTCGCGCATGTCCTGTTTTGTTTAATAACGCAAAAAGGACCGCTTGCGCAGTCCTTTTTGCTTATCCTCTCCTTTACATTCCCAACCAATTCCGCGAAGCGGAACTATCTTGCCAGCCTCATATAAAAATTTAATGTACAAGGCTGGGATTGGGTGTAATAGGAAAGAAGCTAATTAATTTAATCAGTATTTTTTCCTATTACCATATTAAAATTGTTTTACTACCATAACATAGAAATTCTAATTTGTCAAGCTTTTTAGCAAAAAATAACCCCCGCAGTGGAAACTTTGGGGGTAAATCGTCTTACATAGTATAACGCTTGTCATGTTTGGCAATCTCTCGGCCACGTTCGGCCTGATCCTGAATAGTGCGGTGAGCCTGTTTTTGAGGTGGTTTTTTTTTCGTTTCGGTGATTGACCAAAGCAGTTTGTTGATTGTCCGATTAATGAAAGCCTGGCGAAGTTGGTCAAGAGTTACTTTATTGAAATCGGATTCGGCTATGTCAAGGCCGATAATTTTGGCGACTCTTATGGCTTCGGCCACAAGCTCGTGTTTTCTGACGAATCTGCTTCTTAGGTGCCTCGGGTCCATTATCATCACTGCCTCCTTATTACTAATAATTTATAATAAACTAAAGTTAATAAAAAGTCAATCCCGTGATAAAATTACTTTATGGACGAAAAAAAATATTGGGTGGCGCTCTCAACCCACCCAAAAATTGGCGCCAGAACTTTTAGCAAGCTTTTTAGGAGATTTAAAAAGATTTCCAAAGTTTGGCAGGCATCCGTGCAAGAATTAGAATCAGCCGGACTCGATTTGAGCCAGGTTCAAGCAGCTCAAGAAGTTATCGCAAAAGTTGATCCTAACAGGGAAATGCAAAAACTTGCTAAACTTAGAATCGAAACGCTTATTTTTCCTGAACAAGGTTATCCTAAATTGCTTAAGGAACTTCCAGACGCGCCCGGTTTACTTTACATCCGCGGAAAAATTCTGCCTGAAGATGAAATTGCTTTAGCCGTGGTGGGCTCGCGAAAATTTACTTCTTATGGCCAAAGGGCGGTTGAGGAAATTGTCTATCCTTTGGCTAAAAATCAAGTTACCATCATTTCCGGGCTTGCTTTAGGAATTGACGCCATAGCTCATCATGTTGCTTTAGAAGCCAAAGGCCGGACAATCGCCGTTCTTGGCTGCGGTTTGGACGAGGTTTATCCGGTTAACAATATCAGGTTAGCCGATAAAATTATAGCCTCTGGCGGGGCGATTATCTCTGAATTTCCCTTAAAAACGGCTTCTTTTAGGTCAAATTTTCCTTTACGAAACAGAATCATTGCCGGCATGAGCTTGGGAACATTGGTTGTTGAAGGGGCTTTGGAATCCGGATCTCTAATTACCGCTCGAGCGGCGATCGATTACAATCGGGAAGTTTTTGCCGTTCCGGGGATGATTTTTTCGGAAACTTCTCAAGGTCCAAATCGCTTGATACAAATGGGAGCCAAGCTTATAACTTCCTCATCGGATATTTTAGAGGAATTAGACATACCTAAAAGGCAGGGTTATGTTAAATCTTCAGAAATTATTCCTGATTCCCGCGAAGAGGAAATTCTCTTAAAATTATTGGGCAAACCGATTTTGGTCGACAGCTTAATTCGGCAGTCCCGTTTGGAGCCGGCTCTTGTCAACTCCACCTTAGTTATGTTAGAAATGAAAGGTATGGTCGCAAATTTAGGCGGCACATCTTATGTGATTAAGGGAAAACTAAAGGAAAATCCGAAATCCTAAGCACGAAATCCGAAACAAATTCAAAATCATAATAATAAATGTTTTAAACATTAGATATTGAAATTTAATTATTGTTTCGTGCTTCGATATTCGAATTTCGAATTTTTATGAATTTAGTTATTGTAGAGTCTCCCGCTAAGGGAAAAACAATCGAAAAGTATTTGGGTAAAGACTATAAAGTTCTTGCTTCTTTTGGTCATGTAAGAGATTTACCGGCCAAAAATATCGGCGTTGATGTAAAAAATGATTTTACTCCTGAATATATTATTCCAGCCAAGGCCAAAAAAGTAGTTTCAGAGTTAAAATCAGAAATTGCTAAATCTGACATGCTCTATCTTGCCACTGACTATGACAGAGAAGGTGAGGCAATTGCCTGGCATCTGGTTGAGGCAATTAAACCCAAAAAACCGGTAAAAAGAATTACCTTTCATGAGATAACCAAATCGGCTATCTGTGAGGCGATCAAGCATCCGCGCGAAATCGATCTTAATCTTGTTAATGCCCAGCAGGCGCGCAGAATTTTGGATAGATTGGTCGGCTACAAACTTTCTCCGTTTTTGTGGAAAAAGGTTGCCCAAGGGCTTTCGGCCGGTCGAGTTCAATCGGTAGCTGTTCGCTTAATTGTCGACAAAGAAAAAGAAATTCAAAAATTTGTTACTCAAGAATATTGGAGTCTTGAAGCCAAGCTTTCGAAGGAAGATTATCCTGATAATATTTTCCAAGCAATTCTAACCGAAAAGGATAATCAAAAAATCGATAGATTAACTATCAAAAATGAAGCCGAAGCCAAAAAAGTCTTGGATGATTTAAATCAGGCTGATTATATTATTTCCGATATTCAAAAAGCCGAAAAGAAAAGATATCCGGCGCCGCCGTTTACCACCAGCACGCTTCAGCAAGAAGCTGGAAGTAAACTGCACTTTTCTGCCAAGCAAACCATGCGCTTGGCACAAAATCTTTATGAAGCCGGTCTTATTACATACATGCGCACCGATTCTGTCAATGTCGCCCGCCAAGCCTTAGACAGTGCGGCCGAAGTCATTAAAAAGAAATTTGGCCAAAACTATGCCTTAAGTCAGCCCCGCTATTATAAAACCAAATCAAAAGGAGCCCAAGAAGCTCATGAAGCCATTCGGCCAACGAATTTATCTTTAGAAGTGGCGGGGAAGAATCAAGAGGTAAGATTATATCAGTTAATCTGGAAAAAAACGATTGCTTCCCAGATGGCTGAGGCTGTTTTCGATGAAACAAACTTAAAAATTCAAGCCAAAAACTATGGTTTTTCTTCAACCGGAGTCAAAACTAAATTCGATGGTTTTACTAAGCTTTATCAAAATAATCTCAATGATAAGCAGATTCTGCCTCCTTTAGAAAAAGGCGAAAAACTTTCTCTGATAGGTTTGGAGAAAATTCAGCATTTTACCGAGCCGCCGGCGCGGTATTCTGAAGGCACATTAATTAAAGAACTGGAAAAGCGAGGGATTGGTAGGCCGAGTACCTATGCGCCGACCATTTCCACCATTCAAGATAGGGGATATGTTGAAAAAGTTGAAGGAAAATTTGTTCCCAAGGATATCGGCACCGCTGTCACTGAAATTTTAATCAAGCATTTTTCAGATATTATTGACTATAATTTTACGGCAAAAATGGAAGAAGAATTAGACGATATAGCCGAAGGAAAATTAAAGTGGCAGCCGGTTCTTAAAAAGTTTTACGACCCATTTTCCAAGAATCTGTCAATTAAAATGTTGGAAGTCCAAAAGAGCGACCTAACCGAAAAAACCGATAAAAAATGCCCCAAGTGCGGCAAAAATCTCTTAATTAAAATCGGCCGTTATGGTAAATTCCTGGCTTGCGGCGGTTATCCCGAATGTAAACATACCCAGCCTTTAGATGGTGACATAACAAAAAAAGAAGCCCAAAAAACCGATAAAAAATGTCCCAAGTGCAAAAAAGACCTCGTATTAAAAGAAAGCAAATACGGCAAATTCCTGGCTTGCAGCGGCTATCCCGATTGTAAATTCACTGAAAATATTAAAGTCGAATCAAAGGTAAAATGCCCTGATTGTGCCGGCAAAATAGTTCAAAAAAGAACCCGCAAAGGTAAAATGTTCTGGGGTTGCGAGAATTATCCTTCATGCAAAAAAGCCTTTTGGGACGAACCGCAAGAAAAAACCTGCCCCAATTGCAAAAGCATCATAACTTTAAATTCAAAATCCAAATTGTTAAAATGTAGCCAATGCGACTGGAAGGCGAAAGAGGATTAAATGTCAAAAATCCTTCCTGAAACAGTTCAAAAATTGATTGAAGAATTTAGCAAACTGCCAAGCATCGGCACAAAAACTGCCTCGCGGCTGGTTTTTTATTTACTTTCAAAACCCCAAAGGGATATTGCCGATTTTAGCGAAGCGGTTTTAAACTTGAAAAAAAATCTTAAAATATGTTCAAGCTGTTTTAATATTACCGAGAACGATCCTTGCGTCATCTGTCAAAATCCTCAACGAGACCAATCGGTTATTATGGTTGTTGAGGAAGCGCTTGATGTGGTGGCTCTGGAAAAAACCGGTTTTAAGGGTGTTTACCATATTTTAGGCGGGGTTATCTCGCCGATTGATGGCATTGGCCCGGAAGACTTGCGTATTCGCCAAATTTTAGAGAAGATTAAAAAAGATAGTATTAAGGAAATTATTTTAGCAACCGATCCTTCGCTTGAGGGAGAAGCGACAGCAATGTATCTGGCAAGCCAAATTAAAAAGATTGATTCTAAAAAGATTCAGGTTACCAGGATTGCTCGTGGTTTGCCCGTCGGCGGTGATTTAGAATATGCCGACGAAATTACTTTAACTCGCGCCCTTGAGGGGAGGAACGAATATTAAAGGAGGAATTTTGAAAGAGATTCAAGATGCCATTTGCCCAAATTGTGAATGGTCCGGAGACGCCATGGGTCTTTCTAAATGTCCGGTTTGCGGAGCAGACATTGCTCCTTTAACTGAAACAGATGATTTGGGTGTTAAACTAAACCAGGATGAGAAGTATCCGGCTGATATAGTGGCAGAAACTGACGAGAAAGAATTAGCCGAAGAAATATAATTTTGATGTTTAAATTATTTAATACGCTTACGCGCAAAGAAGAAGAATTCCGACCCATAAAGGATAAAAAGGTTGGTATTTATGTTTGCGGTCCAACTGTTTATGGCCCCGATCATATCGGCCACGCCAGGACTTGGATATTTTTTGATTGGTTAAGGCGCTTTTTATTATCAAAAAAATATAAGGTTAACTTTGTGCAAAATATTACCGATGTCGGCCATCTTCTAGAAGATGCGGAAACGGGCGAAGATAAGATTGAAAAAGAAGCCAAGGAAAAAGGCAAAACTCCAAAAGAAATCGCTAACTATTTTGAGGAAGCTTATTTTACAGATTTAAAAAAGCTTAATATTTTAAAACCTGACGAAAGTCCTCGAGCCACTGACCATATTAAAGAAATTATTGATTTTATCATCGTTTTAATTGACAAAGGCTATGCTTACGAAAAAGATGGTAATGTCTATTTTGAAGTTAAAAAGTTTCCTGCTTACGGCAAATTGTCCAATCGAACTGTTGATGAACTATTGGCCGGTGCGCGCGTAAAAAAAGATCCTCTCAAAAAAAATCCGGCTGATTTTGCCTTGTGGCTTAAAGCCGATGAATCTCATTTACAAAAATGGCCGTCGCCGTGGGGAGAAGGTTATCCCGGCTGGCATATTGAATGTTCGGTAATGGCGGCCAAGTACTTAGGCCAGCCGTTTGATATTCACGGCAGCGCCATTGAGCATGTTTTTCCCCACCACGAAAACGAGATCGCCCAAAGCGCCGCTTTTGCCGATAAGCCCTTAGCCAAGTATTTTCTTCATTCAGGCATGCTTCTAATCGATGGCGAAAAGATGTCAAAATCCAAGGGTAATTATTTAACCATTAAAGATATCTTAGAAAAACATGACCCCGATACCGTTAAAATTGCCTTTATGGTGACTGGCTGGAGAAAACCCTTCAATTGGGAGGAAAGCGCCATTTCGGAAGCCAATAAAATTAGGGAGAAACTGGTCAGAGCCAAAGAAGAAGCCCAGCCGATTAAAACCGGCTTTCCGACGGAAATTGAAAATGCTTTAAATAACGATTTTAGTGTTCCTCAAGCTTTGGCGGTGATCTTAAAGAACCTGATTAAACTTTCAAGAGACGACTTTAAATATATCGAAGATGTTTTTGGGCTTAATTTACGGTCAGATTTCAAATTGACCAAGCAACAGGAGAAAATGGTCAAAGATAGGGAGGAAGCAAGAAAAAAAGGTGATTTTGAGGAATCGGATCGAATAAGAAAAGAGTTATTGAAAAACGGGGTGATTATTGAAGACACTTTAACAGGAACAAGAATTCTGCCAAAACCTTGACTTTTTTACCTATTTATGGTATACTCTTAAGTTCTGAAAATAAGGTTAATTGAAAATTAAAGGAGGCTAATATGCCTCTTTTTAGTTACTTCTGAAAGGTGAAATGCTGGCTGAGATTAGTGGAGAGAAGACTCAAAAATTTAGAGTCTGCCCCTCCTTCCCTTTTCTTGGCTGGCATTTTGCCCTTCAGGGCAGAAGCTTTCAGGCGGCTGGCCCCGCAAGAAGGCACATTACGCATCCAAATCCAAGGAGGAAACGCACATGATGCGTCGTACATTGAGTATTTGTAGTTTGGTTCTGATCATGATGGTCGTCATGACGACGGTCAGTCAGGCGTCGTGGCTCAGTCACGGCATCGGCGAGCTGGATAAGCTCGTTCGCGGGGAGTCCTATACAATGAACTTCCCGGGTATGGTGATCCAGGCGACAGAGTATCTGCCGGCCGGGACCTCGCATCCTGCCCTGGCGACGCGACCTCACCCAGAGGGAGCGTACTTCTTGCAAGGCGTTGTCGTTCGGTTTGACATTACCTTCCTTACTGGTGACTATGAAGGTCGCCCGGGACAGGTGATGTTCTCCGACTCCGTCAAGGGGATATCCGTTAAGGATCTCCTGACAGAAGGCGCCAAGGACAGCGGCGGTATGGAACTGGTGACTACTTTCCGCAAGGAAACCAAGCGCATCAGTTTCGTCTGGGATACTACTGGCTATCCGCAGGGAAGTTTCACCTATCTGGTGGAACTGTTTCCGCGGTCCAAGAGCCAGAAGTATTCTGAGATCGCCATCCCGGTGTTTCTGGCCGCCTCGTTCGGTGAGGTCAAGGAAGCGTTGAAAGACGCCTCCGACGGCACGCTCAAGCGTTACGGCCTGGAGCGGTATAGTCAAGTTATGGAGGCTCGCAAGAGTCCGAAGTGGCTTGGCGACATCGCGTTTACCGACGGAAGCCGCCTACGCCAGGTAGACATGAAGGCCACTCCCCAAGTTGGGATGGCAGTCTGTCTCGTCTACGGCTCGGAAATTCTGGGCGGCGGGCGGATCCTGTCGGTCAACGGCACCTCGGTTAAGACCGATATGCCGCCGGGTGTCATCCATGGGCGCAAGGCCGACATCTTCAAGATAGAAGCTAAGTTTGCTAACAGAGTGGTCGTTCGGACCACCGGCAAGCGGACGCTTTCCAGCGATGAAGAGAAATGGGTTCAAGGTTTTCCCGAAACAGTTGGTGGGAATCCCAGGAACCAACTTCGATTCATGGTTCGCGAACTACTTGCGCTTGATGTGGTCCATGTTGGACCGCGTCAGAACGCAAAGCATTACTTTGCCTTGTTCCAGGCAGTATCAGTGGCAAAGGAGTGCTGGATCCCCATTGACATCCCTGTCGCAGTTGCCGAGCGTATCTCGGTTATCGGTTGGGCCAATGACGGCGCGCCGGTGTTGAACGCAAAAGAGCTTGCTCGTGAGCAAGCAAAACGGCCGGGGTTGGTTACGGTTCTTTGGAACCTAACCCAGCCGAAGTACAGCAACAGTCTGAACAGTAAAAGTGCTTCGTCCTCAGCGGCGGCGTCATCGTCGTCATCCGAGGCAACGAACACGACTGATGTCAACCAGCAGCAACAGCAACAGCAACAGCAGCAGGTCGGCATCACTAATCCGTAACCTTGGCCAGAGGGCTACGGATTTTCTATCCCTCCACGCCATCCGGCGTGGAGGGTCCCCTTGAGTCGCTTAAAAATAAGCGCCTCAAGAAGGAAAAAATAGAATAAAGGTCGAAAATCAATTCTTTATTTAGAAAGAGGAAAAATGAACAAATTATTTATTATTTTAGGTTCAGCTTTAGTAGCCCTTGCTTTCCCTATGGTTGCAAGCGCTATGACTATTACTGTTGGTCAACAACAGCAACAACAGCAAAGCACAGCCGTTAGCACATCTTCAACCGCTAACGCTACTGCTTCTGCTTCGTCTGCTACTTCTTCAACTGGAAGTAATGCAACTTCCAGTTCAAGCACTGCTGTAAGTGGCTCAACTAGTTCAGCCAAAAACAGTACTAATGTTAAGGTAAATCAGCAACAGCAGCAACAACAGCAGGTTGTTATTGGTCAAAATGCTGGTGGAACTTCAGGTCAGCAACAGCAACAGCAACAGGATGGCCAGCAACAACAGCAACAGCAAGGTGAAAATGGCCAAAATCAGCAACAGAAGCAAGGTAATGGTGAGCAATCGCAAACTCAAACCCAAAAAGGTCAAGCTCAACAGCAAAAACAGGTTGCTACAACTGCGGGTAAAGAGTTACCTTCAGCTGGTGTCGATGTCGCCGTTTCGGCCGCATTAGCTACCTTAGGTGCAGGTGTAGTTGCTTATATTCGTCAGAAAAAACAAATGATGGCATTAACTTTCTTAAAGTAAATGCTTGTCAATGTAAGAATATTCAAGAAAGACTCCTTCGGGAGTCTTTCTTGTTATATGGAGGAAAATTAGCTATAATATTGGTATGTCAAGTAAAGAAGAACTGTATAATTTACTTAAAATAGATGATAAAAAGCAAGAAATTGCTCAAATTCAAGCCGAGATGAACAGTCCCGATTTTTGGTCTAATCTGCAAAAAGCCCAAGAAGAAACGCAAAAAATGGCTAATTTGCAGAAAATAGTTGATGAGTGGGAAAAAGCGGAAAGTGTAGACGAAATTCATCAACTGGAATTAAAAGCCATTTTATCGGGTAAATATGATCAAAACAATGCTCTTTTATCCTTGCATGCGGGTGCCGGCGGCACTGAAGCCCAAGACTGGTCAGAGATGCTACTTAGAATGTTTGAAAGGTTTGCCGAACGTCGCGGTTTTAAATATCAAATATTGGAAATCTCACCGGGCGAAGAAGCGGGGATTAAATCGGCAACGATTAAAATATCCGGACCATATGCTTTCGGCTACCTAAAATCGGAAGCCGGCGTTCATCGATTGGTGCGGCTTTCACCGTTTGATTCTGATAAAGCTCGCCATACATCTTTTGCGTTGGTTGAGGTGATTCCCGAAGTTGAGCGGACTGCTGACATCCAAGTCGAAGAAAAAGACCTGCGTATTGATGTCTATCGCGCCAAGGGCCATGGCGGCCAGGGGGTGAACACGACCGATTCGGCAGTCAGAATTACTCATCTTCCGTCAGGTATAGTGGTATCTTGTCAAAATGAGAGAAGCCAGCTTCAAAATAAAGCCGTGGCAATGAAAGTTTTACAATCCAAGCTTTTAGCGTTAAAATTAAAGGAGCAAAAACTTGCTTCCGATAAGTTGCGCGGAGAGCATCTTTCAGCCGAATTTGGCAATCAAATCCGCTCATATGTTTTGCATCCTTACAAGCAAGTTAAAGATCACCGGACTGACTTTACTTCGACCAACCCCGATGATGTTTTAAATGGTAGTTTAGATGGTTTTATCGAAAGCTACCTTAAAAATGCCACGCTAATAACGAATTTTAACGAATAACGAATAAGAATTAGATATTAGTTTAAATTAGTTATTAGCGAGGAGTTCAAATGTTTGACAAAGCAAAGCAGCTTTATTCGTTACAAAAAAAAGCGAGGGGAATCCAAAAGGAATTGAAAAATACCGAAGTTGAGGCCAAAGCGGCCAATGGTTTAGTAACAGTGGTTTTTAATGGCGAACAGCACATTCAATCGGTTGAGATTGATGAGTCTTTATTAAAGGCGGAAAACAAGCGCGATTTAGAAAAAGCCATTCAGCAATGCGTTGCCGAAGCCATCTCCCGTGTTCAAGCTATCGCGGCTGAAAAAATGAAAGCCATTGCTGGAGATTTGAACATCCCGGGAATGTAACTTAAAATCCAAAGCAAAAATGTCAAATCAAATCCAAAATCTAAATATCAAATAATTTGACATTTAAGCATTTAGACATTCATTTGTTATTTGGGTTTTGTCATTCGGATTTTTTATGAATAATGTTATCTTATACGGTACAATTTCCGTTTTGCCTTTGATTTTTGGCGCGCTAATTGGCGCGAAATTGAGAGTGAAAGAAAAAGTAATCGGTGTGGTTTCTGCTTTTGGCGCCGGGGCTTTGATCGCAGCGCTGACTTTTGGGCTGATGGAAGAATCTTTCAAACTCGGTGGTTTTGATAATTCAATCACCGGTTTTCTTTTGGGTGGGATTTTTTTTGTTATTGGTGAATTGTTTATTATTCGGGCAGGCGGCCGCGGTCACAAAAGATCGTATGTTGTAAAAAGCACCACTGGCTATGGAATAGTTTTGGGAGCAGTTTTAGACGGTTTGCCGGAATCAATCGCCCTGGGGATTAGTTTACTTTTAAACCCGAAAATTGGCTTTTTAGTTCTTTTAGCAATAATTTTTAGTAATTTACCCGAAGCTCTCTCATCAGCTTACGATTTAAAAAGAAACAATAAATCTTTTAAATCAATTATCTTGACTTGGGTTTTCGTTGCCTTAGCCGGTCTTATATGTGTAATTTTAGGTTATACCGTTTTTTCCAATTTTTCATCAAGTGTAACGGCGACATTTGAAGCCATAGCCGCCGGTGGAATTTTAGCGATGTTGGCCACCACGATGATGCCTGAAGCCTATAAAGAAAGCGGTATTGATGCGTCTTTAGCGACAGTTTTGGGATTTTTATTAATATTCATTTTATCGAAAGCGAGCATATGAAATTAATTATCGGTCTTGGCAATCCGGGCAAAAAATATATCAATTCTCGCCATAATACCGGTTTTAAAATAATCGAAAAAACCGCCGAAAAAAGGGGAGTGGTTTTTCGTTTAGAACCGCACTATAAATCACGCTTTGCGGAAATGGGAGATTTAGAAAACCGGATAAAATTAGCCATGCCGCAAACTTTTATGAACGAGTCTGGTCAGGCTGTAAAAATTTCCAAAAACTATTGGAAAGTCGATAGCGAAGATATTTGGGTAGTCCATGATGATGTTGATCTAGCTTTAGGAACAATTAGAATTTCTTTAGGTGGCTCATCGGCGGGGCATAAAGGAATTCAATCAATCATTGATAATATCGGTGAAGCGTTTTGGCGCGTTCGTGTCGGTGTCGGTAAAGATGAAAAAATTCCCACCGAAGAATGGGTGTTGATGAATTTTTCCAAAAATGATCAGGAAAATGTTGATAATATTATTGACAAAGTCTCTGATCTTGTGTTAGACTCATTGAGTAAAGATTTGGAAGAAAAAACTATAATAATTTAACTAATTACTAATAATACGAATGTACGAATGCCTTAGAAATTAGTACATTAGTATCAAATTCGTATTTAGTTAGTGCGGAAGGCCGACAGGCCGTTATTACCGCGAGGAAATTAAATGGCAAAATCAAAATTGGATGAATTGTTAGAGGCCTCTGCAGAAGCTCTTGAAAAAGGGCAGGATTTGGGTGAGATTAAAGCTGACCATCATGGTAAAGGAAAAGGAAAAGTAAAGACACAAAAAGAAAAAGTAGGGGAGAAAGTTAGACAGGCAAAGCAGAAAAAAGATGTGGAAGTAAAAGATGTAGAGGAACAAGAAAAAAAGGCGAGCGTTCCTGCTGATAAGCAGGAAGCGAAGTCCGCCGAAGCCAAAGGCGAAGTGCGGGAAAAACAAGGCAAAGCCAAAATTCGTTCTAAAAAATATCAAGTTTTATATAGTCTTATTGATCCTAAAAAAAAATATGAAATTGTTGAAGCTCTCGAATTAGTCAAAAAAACCTCGATGACAAAGTTTGATGGCAATGTCGAAGTTCATATTCGATTGTTAGGAAAATCCGGTAAACCGGAACAAGTGCGAGGTCTTTTGCAGTATCCGCATCCGACCGGGAAAAAGATAAAAGTTGCTGTTTTGGATGACAAGACAATCGAAGAAATCGAAAAGAGCGGAAAGGCTGATGCTGACATCTATTTAACAACTCCGGCACAAATGCCGAAAGTTGCAAAACTTGCTAAGATTTTAGGACCAAAAGGCAAAATGCCCAATCCGAAAGCTGGCACAATCGTTGAAGATATTGAAAAAGCAAAAGCTGAACTTGCCGGTGGTAAGGTTGAATATAAAACTGATACTTATGGAAGCGTTCATCAAGTTATCGGCAAAGTCTCTGGTAAATCGGAAGATTTGCAAGAAAACTTCAAAGAGTTAATTTCTGTATTGCCAATCGAAAAAGCAGTATCAATTACGCTTTGCGCCACCATGGGCCCAGGTGTCAAGGTCTCGATTAAGTAAGCCCAAACCATTTTACTTACACCCCAGGGGTGTCAATTAGGTCAAAGATCGATAGTAATTTTTTTTAAAATAGCTAGCTCACGCTGATAAGGGATTCTTCCCGTAGTAAATTTTTTGTATTCTGATGTTTTTATCTCTAGTAAATCAGCATAATTGCAGATTATTTCGTTGTCATTGGTCTCTCTAATATATTCTTTATATGAAGAATAGCTCCAGTCCTCAGGCTTATCAACTATTTTTGCAGTCACTGGATTTAGATGAATATAACGAGTTAGATGTAATAGTTGCTCATCTTTGTTCACTAATACGTTTTGAAATTTACTTTCCCATAAAGGACCCTTTCTTTTGTGTCGGGTATTAAAATAACGGCTATAACTATTAAGGACGTTACTCATAAAAGTCGATATTCCATCGGTGGACAATTGCTTTAAAACCAAATGAATATGCGTTGGCATAAAACAATAAGCAATTAATTGAACTAAATTTTCATCATCTTTGGTTATCGAATTTAGATAATTTAGAAACCCATTTTGCTGAACCTGCTTTGAGTTGATAAAATTAGCAAATTTGCAGGGCAGTTCTTTAAGTTGGAAAAAG
>Ga0209210_1001789_pt1 | contig 17144 bp, 16 predicted proteins | sample RifGroA1_FD_183991 | JGI IMG/M metagenome (GOLD analysis project Ga0209210, IMG submission 183991) | Contaminated groundwater microbial communities from Rifle, Colorado, USA - Rifle Groundwater A1 (SPAdes) (version 2) | ecosystem: Environmental > Aquatic > Deep subsurface > Groundwater >...
CTTGGAGGACCAGACGGACCGGAAGAGGAAGAAGAGTTACCTACGACATTAAAAGAAGAGTCACCTAAGTTACACAGAGAAGAAACTCTCTTAGATGAAGAAGAGAGGGTGACAGAGGAAGAAAATATATCACCAGTAGAAGAAAAAGAAAAAGCTGAAACCCCTGCAGAGCGTGCGAAGCGGGTCATAGAAAGATATGATGCAGAAAGAATTAACCCCTTTGTGGAAGGACCTTCAATAACCCCTGAAGAGGATGCGAAGCGGGTCAGAGAAAGATATGCAGAAAAAGGACTTAATAAAAAGAGTGAGTCCATCCCGGAAGTGCCTAAGGAAGAGCCTGGGTCTGTTCCGGATTGGTTGAAGGAAGAGTCTGTGCCTGTGATAGAAGAAGATCCTGAAAAGCGTGAATCTCTTTCGTCTGAGTTGAAAGAAGAGGCGGAAAGAGTACTCGAAGAAACCCTTGGAGGACCAGACGGACCGGAAGAGGAAGAAGAGTTACCTACGACATTAAAAGAAGAGTCACCTAAGTTACACAGAGAAGAAACTCTCTTAGATGAAAAAGCGAGGGTGATAGATGAAGGGCTTAAAGGAGGGGAAGAAAATATATCACCAGTAGAAGAAAAAGAAAAAGCTGAAACTACTCCAGGGATGCCGGAGGAAATACCACTAGAAAAAATAGTTCCAGAAGCAGAAGAACCTTCGAAAGAAGAGCCTGAAACAACGGATGAAGAAAAACAACCAATCATTGAGGTGATAAGAGGTGTTGGCACAAAAAGAACTCTCGAAGAGATAGAAGAATACAAGAAAATAATAAAGGAAATAGAAGAAGAGAGGGAGGGAAAGACCAAGCCAAAAAGCTTAAAGAGCCTAGCAAAAAAAACAAGAAAAGAAATGGAGGAACTAGAAAGAGAATATGATAAAGCAAATTCCAAAATTAAGAAAGAAAGATTGGAAAAAGAATTAACAGAAAAAGAAAAAAAGTTGATAATCCTGGAGGAAGAAATCTACACTGCCTCAAAAATAAAAGAATTGAAAGATTTAGAGGCTGAACTCAAAAAAGCAAGCCCGTTGAAAAGAGGGGAGATAGAAAGGGAGTTGGTGGAAAAAGAAAAAAAGTTGAGAGAGCTAAAAACAGAAACAGAACCGAAAATAGAAAAAGAGTCTGTGCCTGTGATAGAGACAGAGGGTAAAGATGAAGTACCTACAGAAGAGATGAAAGAAGAAGGGCCTACTTTGGAGGAGTTAGAAAAAGAGTCTGTGCCTGTGATAGAGACAGAGGGTAAAGATGAAGTACCTACAGAAGAGATGAAAGAAGAAGGGCCTACTAAAGAAGAGGAAAGAAAATTAGAGGAGATAAAGGAAGAGATAAAAGAAAAGGCGCTCGAAGGAATTTTAGAAGAATTAGATGGAAAAAGGAAAAACTATATTGAAGCAGATAAGAAGTATAAAATCGCTAAAAAGAAAGAAAAAACAGGCCTAAGCTTGGCCGAAATTAAATTAGAGGAAGCTGGATTAGAATACGAAAAGATTAAGACCGAATATGGAAGAAGATTGTACCGTGAAAAACTCGAACTGTTAAGAAGAGAGGGAATAGCAGAAGATCACCCTCGTTTTAATGAGGAGATGAGCTTATTAAAAGCCTCTCTTTTTGAAGATTTAATTATAAGGGAGCAAGATTTATTAGCGAAAGCTAAGGTTGATTCTCTTGAGTCGCGCACAAGGGGCGCATTCGAGAAGATGATAATCAATTACGCCCGTCTTCCTATGTGGAAGAAAGTATTAATTTCAACGGGGGTAGTGACTGGAGCGGCGCTTGCCGGCGGTGTAGTTGGAGGAACAACAGCTGCTTTGGTTTTTGGTACTACGCGCTTTGCTAGAGGAATGGTAGCTGGAAAATTAGCGGCCTTGAGCGGAACTTTAGTAAAAAGTGTTGGTACGAGAAAGGTCAACGAATGGAACCAAAAAGAAGTAGCTGGCTTAAGAGAAAATTTTGGGTTGGATATTGCGCCCGAGATAGAGAAAGAAGGAGATTCGTTTAGGGATATGATGAAAAAGATGACCGAAGATTACGAAGAAATCGTTAAAAAAACAAATAGAAAACATCGGAATGTCACTCTTTGGAGCGCAGGCGTTGGTGTGGTTGTTGGTGGAACAGCTGCCCTTACATCGGGTCATTTAGATGGGGTAGGGGCAGATATAATTAGTCAGAAATTGGGTTTGGCAGATGTGGCAGCGGCGAAAGTGTCTGCCGTTGAAGCATCTTCTTATGATATTCCAATACCAACAGAAGCGTCTCCTGAAGCGCATTCGGGCGTATCAGTTGAGCTTCCAATGGAAGAACCGATGACGACTCTTGAGATTGGAGATCGAGGGCCAGAAGGCGCGATTATAGATTTTCTTAGGAACAATCCGGACGCAGCAAAGGAATCGTTCGGTTGGGACGGTGAAGCAAATTTAGACAGATGGGCAGGTATAAAAGCTCATCAGCTATGGCTTGAAGATGCGGGAGAACAACTAAAAGATCCAGCGACAATTGAGCAACTAAGAGAGCTTGGTTATTCTCAAGATTTAAAGGGTTTTGCAGAAATGATGCGAAGAATTGGAGAGGGAGATGTTGAAATTAATCAAGACGGTACTATAGATTTAAGGAATATGGATTACCTGGGGGCTAGGATTCCGACCGAAGCTCCTTCTGTTGAAACATCTCTTCCTAGCGAAGAGATGATTCGGCCAACGATCGTAGCGCCAGAAGGAACAACCAGGATTCCCTATGCGGAAGGTGAGTTAATCGTAAATAGGGACGATAACGATATCAGTTTCTCTTTGGATGGGAAAGAGTTTGCGGAAGGAACAATTCACGATGACGGGACTTATTATATACCTCAAACCGAAGGAAGCTTAGATTCTACCTTTATTAAGGCGTACAACGCAGCGCGATTTAATTTAGAGGCGCTAGGAAAAGGGGAGGAAATGAGGTCAGGCCTAGGAGAAATAAAAGATTTTCCATTCCTTGAAAAGGAAGTTCCCGAAAAGCTACTAATGACAGAAATGAAAGGAGTGAATCTAGAAACAAAATCTCTTCTTAATGATTTAATCTATAAAACTCCACTTGATACCGAAACTAAAGTCTTAAGACTAGCAGAGTTGGTCAAGAGCGGACGGATCAAAACTGAAGATTTCGCTAGGTATTATGTCCAAATGACAGGAGGAGAGGCAGAAAGAATCTCCCCCACCTTCTTAGACAATCTAAAGAATAATTTTGAAAAAGTTGCCAAGTTTCAAGGTAAAACATTTGAAGTCGGGGAGAGTAAAAATACACTAAATTCGGTAACGGCTTTGGAAATAATTTTACGCCGTCTTTTAAAAGCGCGAGCTGTATAGATTTATTTTTTATAGCTAATTAATATTTTTGATTATATCTCGAATTTCAGCCGCTCTCTCGAAATCAGCACGCAAATAGCGCAACCCTCGCCTTCGGCTCGGGGTATGTTCACCCCGCCCCCAATTCTGGGGGCGGGGCAAGTGCGCCCACGCGAATTATTTTCTTAATTCCCTGATTAAATCCCTAATCTCCGCGGCTTGGATCTTTTGGATCCTTGAGGCTTTGTCCTTTAGATTTTGTGAAATAGGTCCTTTGCAGAAATGCGAGGGATTTTTTATTTGTGGTAGAATGAATTTTGATGATTAAAGAATTTGTTAAGAAAATCACTCCAAGTTTCGTTGTGTCTTGGTACCATTTTGTTCTTGCTTTTCTGGGAGCTTTTTTGTATGGTTTTCCCTCGAGAGGGCTAAAGGTCATAGGAGTTACCGGTACAAAAGGAAAAACAACAGTTTGCAATTTAATCTGCCAGATTTTTAATTATTGCGGATTGAAATCGTCTATGGCAACAACGGTTAATTTTCGCATGGGAGATAAAGAATGGCCTAATTATACAAAACAGACAATGCTTGGGAGATTGCAGCTGCAACGATTTTTGGCAAATTCCGTAAAAGAAGGTTGCAAATATGCCATAATCGAAACTTCTTCAGAGGGAATTTTACAGCACAGACACAGATTTATTGATTACAATGCCGCTGTTTTTACCAATTTATATCCAGAACATATTGAGCGCCATGGCAGTTTTGAGAATTATAAAGCTGCGAAAGTAAAGTTATTTGAGAAAGTAGCCCAAAAAAAAGATGGGGTTGGTATTTATAACCTAGACGACGAGAACATAGATTACTTCATAAAGCCGCCAATTAAGACTAAATTTGGTTTTACCCTGCAAGATAAAAACGATAATAGGGTTGACCATAGATTTATGGTTTTAAGTATAGAATTGTTTGCTGATAAAAGTATATTTTGCTTTGAAAATAACAAAATAGAGGTTCCTTTAATTGGCAGGTTTAACGTCGAAAATGCAGCTGCTGCAATTAGCGTTGTATTGTCGCAAGGTCTTAAAATAGAAGAAATCAAAAAAGTATTACCGCAAATTAAAGCTCCGCCTGGAAGAATGGAAGTTATAAATAAGGGTCAGGATTTTAAAGTTATTGTGGATTATTCTTACGAGCAGACAAGTTTAGAAAAAGCCTTGAGGACGGTAAAAGTTTTTAATCCCAACAGAGTAATTGTTGTGTTCGGTTCGGCTGCCGGAGGGAGAGATAAATGGCGCAGGGCGGCTATGGGAAAGGTTGCAAATGAACTAGCTGATATTATTATAGTTACGACAGACGATCCATACGACGAAGATCCGACGAAAATAGTTGATGAGATCCTTAAACCGGTCCTAGAAAACAAGCAAAGAGTTTTAGGAGAGAACGTTTTTAGGATTGTTGATCGCAGAGAAGCAATTCAAAAAGCGTTAAGATTGGCCCAAAAAGACGATTTAATCTTATTCGCGGGAAAAGGGGGAGAGCAATGGATGAATGTGGCCAAGGGCAAGAAAATGCCTTGGCAAGAGTCAGAAATTGTGCGCGAAGAGATTAAAAATATCAGATTGGGCAGGTAAAATATCGATTTTTGTATAAAAAACCCGGTTTATACCGGTAATTGCCTTTTGTGTTGTTTTGAGTATAAGGACTTGACAAGCTTACCCAACCTTGATATAATACGCATTATTACTTATCATAATAAGGATTTACAATTAGGTCTAAAGTTGGGGGTTCCCGGAGTTCTTCACTGATGGATAATTTGGCTTTCAGCGAAATTACTCCTCGGAAGGGTTCTGATTTTGCGTCACCTGTACCAAATTTAGCCCCCAGCTTTAGGTCTAATTGTTATGAACCAGTATGCTGCGCCCAATGGGCGCAGTTTTGTTATGCCTCCGCCATTCTTTCTATTTCCTCTAGCGTAGTTAATCCTTGCAAAACCTTGATTAGTCCATCTTGATACATCGTAAGCATTCCTTTTTTGATTGCCAGCTTTTTCATATCTATGACAGAAGGGTTTTTAAGTATCAATTCTTCCATTTCGTCATCAATCAAAAACGCCTCATAAATACCAATACGGCCTCTGTACCCTGTCTCGTTGCAGTTTACACATTTGTTAACCCTCGGTATTTTAAGGGAGCTTGCCGAAGGATCTATTGGTAACAACTCTTTTTTAACGTTTTGCAGCCCTTCTTTAATTTTTTTTAATTCGATTGGGGAAGCAGGGGTTAATTTAGAACACTGTTTGCAAACGGTTCTTGGCAGTCTTTGTGCGATTATTGTATTAACGGCGGGCGCAACGGAGATTGGTCTTACACCAAGGTCAACCATACGTGCCACAGCTCCAGCTGCGTCATTTGTATGCAAAGTAGAAAAAACAAGGTGACCGGTTAATGATGATTGGCAAGCTATTTCTGCTGTTTCCAGGTCTCTTATCTCGCCGATAAGAATAACATCTGGGTCTTGTCGCATTATTGATCGTAAACCGCTAGCAAAACTATATCCTCTATTTGAGTCGATTTGGGTTTGGGATAATCCTTCCAAATGATATTCTATTGGGTCTTCGATGGTGATAATTTTGATTTCAGGATTATTAATCCTTTTTAAAATTGCATATAGCGTTGTTGTTTTTCCAGATCCAGTAGGGCCAGTTACGATAAACATTCCATTGGGTCTTTTGATCTCTTTCAAAAAGATATTTAATAAATCTTGTCTTAGTCCCAGTTTTTCTATTTCCATTATGTTTTTGGGATTTAAAAGACGCATCACTACCGCCTCTCCTCTTTCGGCGGGTAGGGTAGAAGTTCTTACTTCGGCCGACGTTGATTCTTGTGTTCTTCCTGTTACTAAAATAGTAAACCGACCATCTTGTGGTCGGTTCGTAACGTTCAATTTTACTTTCGATAATAATTTAATCCTAGAGAGAAGGGTTTTATATATTTTTAGATCTATACTGGTGACATCGTGCAGAACACCGTCCATTCTTATTCGCAATTTCGCCCGTGCTTCTTCTGCCTCCATGTGAATATCAGAACCATTAAGGAGAATTGCCCCTCCCAGAATCATTTCTAAAATCTTTGTTACCTTTTCTTGAAGAGATCTTTGTATTGTGGCTTCGTATTCTGGGATGTTGCTAATCTTTCCTATCTCTTCTTCAAAGATTTCAACCTCCCCGGTTATTTTTGGCTTTACCATTTCCATACGCGCAGTTTTCTTTTACAATAAAAGTGTTATTCGGAAAATTATTCTTTTTTAATTCTTCAAATTACTTTATATAATCTATCTTATTTTGGTCAAATGGTCAACCCGGTAGTAGATTTTTGACAGCTTCGTCGCCATAAAGGCGACGAAATATTTGGCGAGGCCAGTCAAAAATTCACTACCGGGTCAATCTTCAAATTATATAATGAAAAAAGACCTAAAAAATTATTCTTTTTTATCTCATTTCCCTTCGGCGACGAGAAGACTGGGAGAGATTTTGGGTAAAGAAATAATTAAGGCCAAGCTAGGGAAAACAGCTTTGGTTTTAGCTTTAAATGGTGACCTGGGTAGCGGCAAGACGACTTTCTTGCAGGGCTTGGCCAAGGGTCTGCGCATTAAGAGTGCGGTACTAAGCCCAACATTTGTTGTTATGAAAAGGTTAAGTATTGGCGAATTATCTAGACCTAAAGATAATGAATTACATGACCTGTTTCACATCGATTGTTATCGAATAAGAAAGCCTAAAGAATTATTGAATCTGGGTTTTAGAAAGATTATTAATAACAATGCCAATGTTGTGGCTATAGAATGGGCAGAGCGGATTAAATCTCTATTGCCTAAAAATTCTATCGTTATTAATTTCCGTTTTGTGGACAATAAAACGCGAGAAATCGAAGTTTTAAGTTTGGCTGAATAGGTAGCTGTGATACAATGAAACTAACAAATCGATGCCAGAATATTTCTATACGGCAAAATCTTTTGAAGGAGACGTAAAAACAGGGGTCTTACAAGCTCAAGACCAGTCAGGGTTGGCAAAAATTCTTCGTCAAGATGGATATTTTTTGTTGTCGGCAAGTTTAGAAGAAAAAGGCATTAAAAAGAAAGGTTTTTCTTTTTCGATTCCTTTCTTGAGTAGGGTTTCTCTTGCTGATAAATTATTCTTCATCCGTAATCTCGAAGTTATGATAGCCGCTGGAATTTCCTTACCCCGGGCCATTGAAGTTTTGGCCGGGCAGACAAGAAGTAAAAAGTTTAAAACTGCTTTATTTGAAATCTCCGACAAAATCATAAAGGGAGAAAATTTTTCAAGTTCCCTAAAAAAATATTCCAATATCTTTCCAGAGTTGTTTCAGAACATGATTGAGGTTGGAGAAGAAACGGGCACGTTGGAAGATGTTCTTAAAACCTTAACTCAACAAATGGAAAAAGAATATGAATTGAGATCGAAGGTGATGGGAGCTTTGATTTACCCAGCTATAGTTATTACGGCAATGATTGGTATTGGTGTTTTGATGTTGATTATGGTTGTGCCAAAATTAGCAGAAACTTTTGATGAGCTAGGAGTCACACTGCCAATAACAACCCAAATAGTTATTAATTCGGGAGTTTTTATGGCCACTTATTGGTATATTGTGGTTTTGATCGTAGTAGTTATTGTCGTGCTTTTTAGGTACATTTTAAAAACCAAATCTGGAAAGAAAAGTTTTGACATGTTGATGCTTAAACTTCCCGTTATTTCCCCTATCGTCAAAAAGACTAATGCTGCTTATACGGTAAGAAGCCTAAGCTCTCTTTTCTCTGCGGGGGTGCCAATAATACGTACCTTGGAAATTGTTTCGAGATCTTTGGGAAATTTCTATTTTCGAGAAGCAATGTTAGATGCCGCAGAACAAGTCAAAAAAGGAAGTAAATTATCGGAAGCTCTAAAGCGCCACGAGGCCATTTATTCGATGATAGTGATTCAGATGATTGAGGTTGGGGAGGAAACTGGAGAGACAGCAGATATCTTAAAGAAATTAGCCGAATTTTTCGAAGAAGAAGCGACAAACGCCGCTAAAAATTTATCAGCCGTTATTGAGCCAAGTCTCATGCTCTTGGTGGGAGCGCTAGTTGGTTTTTTTGCAGTTTCAATGATCCAGCCAATGTATTCAATGCTGGGTGCAATTCAATAATTCGGAAAAAATGAGATTAACAACTCAAAATAGAAAGAGATTAGGTTTTACTCTTATAGAGATTATTATTGTCGTTAGTATTCTGTCTATCTTGGGAGTTATAACCATACTGTCGCTATATCCTTTTAATAGGGAGGCTCAGTTAAAAAATAGCGCTGGGAATATCGCCAATGTTCTTCGACTTGCTCAGAGCAAAACATTAGCATCGGAGGGGGCAAGTAGCTACGGCGTATATTTCGATACCGCAGCCAGTCCCAATAAATACGTTCTTTTTAAGGGGAATGATTACGCTGGCCGAGACCCTTCTTATGATATAATCGCCCCTCTTTCTAGTCTGATTGAAATTTATAATATAGATCTAGGCGGACAGACCGAAGTTGTTTTCGATAGGATTGTTGGTACCGTAGATAATCCCGGTAGCGTTTCCATAAGGCTAAAAACAGACACGACCAAGACGCAAACCATATATGTGGATAGCGTCGGTGGCGTAAGTATGGTTGAGTCTAGCGCTCCTTCTGGTGGGCGAATTCAAGATTCTCGACATGTAGAATTTACTTATGGCCGAGTCATTAATACCGGCAATGAAATCCTAACGCTTACATTTGAGGGCGGAGTAATTCAGAACATTCCTATAGTTGCGAATATGCAGAATGGCCAAATCTATTGGTTGGGAGAGGTCAATGTGGGTGGCGTGGGCCAGCGGGTAGAGGTGAGCACGCACAGATTGAACGATCCAGATACGCTATTCTCTATTCGTAGGGATAGAAGATACAATAATGTATCGTTGCAAATCACTCTAAGCGGAGACAGTTCCGGTTATTTATTGAATTATAATAGCGACGGGTCTGTCACTACAAAACAATCGATTTTTGCGTCTGAACCATTATGGCAATAGTTAATAAATTAAATAAAAAAGACAATAGGGCATTTGGGATGATCGAGATTCTGATAGTGATTTTTCTGATAGTTGTTGGAATTTTATCCGTATCGAGTCTGGCCGCTACCATTTTAAAGATATCTAATTTAAACGGCCAAACTACTCAAGCCAACAATCTTGCCATAGAAGCAATCGAAGCGGTCAGGACTATCCGGGATGGAACAGATTGGTTCGTTGATGGTCTGGGTATCGTTAATATCGGCGCTATTTATCGAGTCCAAAAAACAACAGATGCCCCGCCTCAATGGCAATTTGCGTTAGGACAAGAAACGATAGGCGGTTTTACGCGCCAAGTTATTTTGAGTCGAGTTTTCCGCGATCAGTCTACTGGGAATATTGCGGAATCAGGTATTGAGGACCAAAAAACAAGAAAAATTACTGTTACTGTCTCTTGGGCCGACAAGTCAGTATTATTAGCAACTTATTTGAGCGATTGGAAATAAATGACCAGAAAACAAGGGTTTACCTTAATAGAGACTTTGGTTTATATTGTTGTCTTGGTTATTATTCTGGTTGTTGTAATTTCCTTTTTGAGCTGGTCTATAAGGATTAACGTCAAGGCGAAAATAGCAGTAGAAACTTTAAATAGCGCCAAGAGGATAATGGAAATTATAGATTACGAAATTAGATCATCCAAAAGCATTTATAATCCAACCAGCATTTTTAAATCCCGGCCAATTATCACTAGAAACCGCCAATCATCTGCCGGTCGGGGAGAAAATTACGTTTGTCGATTTTTATTTATGCGGCGATCAACTTTGCTTGAAAATGGAATCGCAAGACCCAGTAGCATTAAGTGCCCCGAATATTAAAATAGACAACATCATTTTTAGAGAGGTTGTTTCTGGCGATCGGTCTTCTGTTCAGATCGAATTGACCGCTAGTTATGATAGCCAAAGCGAACTCCCCGAATATCAATCAACAGTTAGTTTGAAGTCTACCGTTTCTTCAAGGTCTTATTAATTCTTTTAAAAAATATGAAAAAATTAAATCAACAAAAAGGGTTTGCAGCTTATCTTTTAACTATTATTGTTTTGGTTGTAATTCTGGGGATTACAATAGCTTTATCGGCGCTAATTCTAAGTCAGCAGAAGATTACCAGCAATATTAAAAAATCCGACCAGGCATACTCTGCTGCCGAAGCTGGTATCGAAGACGCGTTAGTGCGTTTAAAAAATGGTATGAGTTGGGACAGTCCATATTCTCTAAACGTTGGTACAACCTCTGTTAATATTGAAATATCTGACGAAGAAGAGGGTTTCAGGACCATTACTTCTACGGGAAATTCAGCGGGATTAGTTAGAAAAATAAGGACTGTATTCGGAATTTCCAATGAGGAAGTTAATTTTTATTATGGTATTCAAGTGGGAGACCTCGGTCTTTTGATGGATAGTAACGCCATCGTGCACGGGAATGTTTTCTCTGATGGACCAATTGTTGGCAGTTCTAACGTTAAAATATATGGAGATGTGGTTTCAGCAGGGCCAAATGGCACGATAGACACGCTAGCCGTTAAAGATGACGAAGGGGGTGGTAGTGTCTGGGCAACAAATTTGACAGATTGCGATATTGAAGGAGACGCTCATTATACAAATATTGATGATTGCGATATTGATGGGTCGGAGTTTAGTCCTGAAAATGGAGGAGATCTGCAAGCGCTCCCCATAACCCAAGATCAAATTATGGAATGGAGAAATCAAGCTGCAGATGGTGGCGATCTCCCCGGTTATTTTTTGGGCGGAAGTGATACTGCTTCGCTCGGTCCTAAAAAAGTTATTGGAGATATGGCGATGGACAGCAATGCCATATTGACTCTTACTGGAACAATATGGGTTACTGGAAATTTGACCCTGAACTCCAATTCGATTATCCAGTTGGATCCTGGTTATAATCCTTATAGTGGAATTATCGTGGTTGATGGCCAAATTTCTCTTAGTAGTAATGCAACTTTCTGTGGCTCAGAAGGTTATAAACAAACGGGTAAATGTAATTCCCCTGTTGTTGGAAATTATGTCATGCTTTTATCTACCAAGAGTTCTTCTGGATCCGCAGATTCAGCAATAATCTCAAGTAGCAACACAAAGACAGCTATTTTGTATGCTTCCAACGGTTTTATTACTTTAAATTCTACCTCTAACCTGAAGGAGGCAACGGGCAGAGGAATTAAAATGGATTCAAACGCCAACGTAAGTTATGAAACGGGCTTGGCGGATGCGAGATTCAGCAATGGTCCGGGTGGCGGATGGACGCTGAAAAGCTGGCAAGAAATAGAATAGTTATCATTTTTCAGTGTTAGTGTTTGATATGTAATCAAAAAAATAAATGTTAAACTTTTTAAGCATAGAACCAGACACTTTCGGTCTTGATATTTCTGATCTGTCGTTGAAATTTGCAAAACTCAGAAAAAGAAGAGGCGCCTTGAGTCTCGTTTCCTTTGGAGAAGCATTAGTTCCGTCCGGGATAATCCAAAATGGAGAACTCCGGAACGCAGACGCATTGGCAAATATCATAAAAGAAGCGTTGCCTAAGATTAGAGGAGAAAGGTTGAGAACAAGATATGTTGTTGCTTCTTTGCCGGAAGAAAAATCTTTTTTACAAGTAATTCAGCTCCCTAAAATGCCCGAAGAGCAATTAAAATCTTCAATCCGATTTGAGGCAGAGAATTATATTCCATTGCCGATAGAGGATGTGTATATAGATTTTCATATCATTCAGCCATTTCGTAATCATCTCGATCATTTTGACATATTGATCGCTGCGCTTCCAAAAACGGTTGTGGATCCCTACGTCGAATCTATAAAAAAAGCAGGACTAATACCTTTAGCCCTAGAAATAGAGTCTCAGGCAGTTTCTCGGGCATTGGTTAAAAATGAGATTAGTCCTTTCTCCGTTCTTCTAATTGACTTGGGGGCAACCAGAACTAGCTTCATTGTTTTCTCTGGATATTCTTTGCGTTTCACTTCCTCTATTTCTGTTTCTGCCAACGATCTCACAGGATCTATCTCTAAGGTAATGAATGTCAGTATCGAAGAGGCAGAGAATCTAAAACAGAAATACGGATTAGATATAAGCAAGAAAATAAATTTTAGGAAAAATCTTCAGGGCCCCAGCTTCCAAAAAGAGATTGTTGAGGATAAGGCTCTTCTTGATGTTTTGACCCCGCCGATAATAGAATTGATAAAACAGATTAAGAAATATATTGATTACTATCAAACACACATAGGACACGAGCATTTTACTGACCAAAATAGCAAATCAATAAAAGAAATTCTATTATGCGGGGGTGGTGCCAATCTAAAAGGTCTAACAGACATACTTTCATTGGAATTGCAGTTGCCTGTTTCTACTGGTAATCCGTGGGTTAATATATTACCCCAACCCCTCAAAGAAGTACCGGAGCTTCCGTATGACAAATCGTTGTCTTACGTAACAGCCCTTGGATTGGCCTTACGTAGCTTTAGATCTAAAAATGATTAATTTATTACCTCCATTAGAAGAAAAAGAGATACAAAAAGAAAGACAGCTCAGGATAGTGTTGGTTTTAGGTATAACGCTATGTTTTTTCTGTGTGTTCTTGTTGTTGGTGCTTTTAGCGATCAAGGTCCATATCAGTGGTGAATTAGATATCGCGAAAAATAGTATCGCTATCCAGGAGAAAAGCTTTAATAATCCAGAAACAGAGTCCTTGAGAAAGAATATTGCTTATTTCAACGATATTCTTGGTGGCATAGATGCTTTCTACGGATATCGATCAATACCATCGTTATTTCTAGAAAAATTATACGCCAGCTTACCAGAAGATCTTTATTTGACTAAAATCTCATGGCAAAAAAAAGACGGAAATGTAGAAATTTTTGGGTTTGCCCGTTCGCGCCAAACATTATTTTCTTTAAAAGGTAACCTTGAGAAAGAAGAGGTTTTTGAGGGAGTTTATTTCCCCCCATTAAATTGGATTAAACCAGACAATATTGATTTCCAGGCTAAATTTAGGATTAAATAGTATGACATTAAACAACATATCCAAAACACCTGATAATAATCTGAACGCGTCAAAGAAAGTGTGGATATCTATTTTGATATTTCTTGTAATTGTGGCCATCTTTTTCTTTTTACCGATAAGGCTATTGCTTTTAAGCATTGCTAAAGACGCAGAAGAATTATTTGAGCAGAAGGCAAATTCCCTTATCAGAGAAAAAGAGGTTGAGAATCTTCAATCAAACAAAGCTTTTTACGAAAACCATCAGGTGGATCTATCAGGAGTTGAGAGTCAGCTTGTTTATGCCGACATGCCTATTGACCTAATTACTTTCTTAGAGGATGGCGCCTTGTTGTCGGGTGTTAAAATTAGTATCTCTCCTGGCGTTGTTGGTGCGCAAGAAAAAGATACCTGGCCCACCTTCGATCTGTTGTTGTCTGTTGAGGGATCATCGTCGGGTTTATTAAAATTCCTGAATAAGTTAGAGAGTGGCCAATATTTTATAGACATTACAAGTTTAGGTGTTACAATTTTGGCAAGAGGAGAGGCTGAGGGGCAAAGCATCAGAAATATCAGTGCTGCCATATCAATAAAGGCACTCGTAAGAAAATGAAGCAATCACTTAGCATCGACACCAAGAGAATAAAACTTTTTTGGAACCGCGTGCCATTGTTTTTGGCTAAACAATCATTTGGAGTTATTTTGATACTCTTTGTAGCTTCTTTAATTATTGGTTTTTTTGTTTATTATAATTATCTTGTATTGGCGCAAAATAAGCCCATAGATTCAGCGGATAGAGAAATACGTTTTAACGAAGAAAGATTTGAGGAGCTATTAACGAAGCAGCAAGAAAGAAAGACGAGATTTGATGAGACAGATTCTAGAGTATATCCTGATTTGTTTAGGTTATAGATTGGATTGACCGAAGGGCTAAATTAGAGTATGATTTTAAGACCATAGGAGCCCCCGTAGCTCAATGGATAGAGCAACAACCTTCTAAGTTGAAGATAGGGGTTCGATTCCCTTCGGGGGCATAAGTGCAAATTTGGTGGCTATGGTGTAATGGCAGCACAAGAGTTTGTGGAGCTCTTTGACGATTTCCATGAATGAGACTAGATCTATCGTGTGTATGATATAAATTGTGGTATTATAAATACGTTGAACGTATTAATATAACCACTTTTTAAAATATATGAATTGGGATTACATAGCAGGCTTTTTTGATGGCGAAGGGACTGTTGGTAAGTATAGTGAAAGCGGCTATAAGATTGGCATTAGTCAAAGTCATAAAGGAGTGCTTAAAGATATTCAGAATTTTAGCGGTGTAGGAAATATACATCTTATCAAAAAGAGGAAATTGCACTGGAAAGATGCATGGATCTATTATATCGCTAAGCAAGAAGATGTATATTTTTTTCTTACCCATATTCTTAACGGGCTTATAGTCAAGAAAGAGAGAGTATCAGAAATTATACCTGAGTTAAAAATAAACGCAGAAAATAGCAAAAAGAGAAGGCAAAAGCACTTAGCTAATAAGAAAATGGCAAAAGATCTTAGAGAGCGAGGTTGCTCTTATCGGGAAATTGGAAAAAGATTAGGCATAGATTGGGGATATGCTCGTAGATTAATTATGGATTTAAGTTAGTTATGGTGGGCGTAGTGTAACGGTTAGCACAAGGCTCTGTGGAAGCCTTAGAGGGAGTTCGAGTCTCCTCGCTCACCCTAACAATGCTTGTTAAAATGTATGACATCAAAGAATCGCCAATAAGGCGGTTTTTTGGTAGAATAGGATAAAGTTTAAATCAATAAAACAATAATAAAAGACATGCCATTCATCGCTCAAGGTAGAACCAATATATTATATGTTTTAATAGTTTTAATTGTGGTCGTTGTAGTGGGTTTATTGGTATTTAATTCATATGGTGATTTGACGGAAAAGAATAATAAGCAGGATATTAAAAATGCCCCAGATGACCAAATGAAAGAATCATTGAAGAATGCTGAAGAAAAATATATTGAAACGACCATTGATTTTGGCGAACCAGGTGAATATAAAGCATTTTTTGAAAATGTTCTTGCCTCAGGAAAAGATTTTGACTGTGAATACACTCCAGCTAGCGAATACAGAGATAAGATTCTTCTCAAGAGGAGTGGTAATCTATTAAAGCAGATTATTTTAGATTCGGCGGCGGAAAACCTTGCTATTATAACCGATATGAATACCAAAAAAACATTCTCCACAGTATACGAAACGAAGAGAAAAGAAACTGGATGCGACTGGGTCGTTGCAATAGATATAAACGGTGAGTCCGAGACCTGGGGATTAGCCGTGAATTATAGCTCATTTATGTTGACATTCCAATCAGAATATGAAAAAGGCGTATTGGTTTGTGCTAAGCCGTCTTTTTCTGCAAATGAATTCAATGCAGTTGGTAATGTGTGTCCTGTAGAGCAAGTCTTTGACGCTTCGATAAAAGAAAGTGACATCGACAACTATATTAATAATCTTCTAAATGAATAATTAATTAAATGGAGAAAGTATACATCGTTTTTGTATTAGGCGTTATTGGAGTGGTAGCAATACTTTTAGGTAAGAATATACGGCCGAAATGGTTTTCGAAACGTGGCACGACCGCATTATTTCTAATAATAATGGGATTCATACTAGGGTACGGAGAAAATCCTTTAATAATGTACTTGTTAATAGGAGCTGGTATGTTCCTTACTGTAATCGATATAGTTAACAAATCAAAAGACAAAAGATTGTAATTACCCTAAAACCAGGTTCTAACAATGTTCGCTAGACAACCCTGACAATGCTTGTCAAAATGTATGACAACAAAGAATCGCTTAAAGAGCGGTTTTTTGGTAGGATAATACAAAGGTTTTATTAATAATTAATAATCAAAAACATGTTATTTATTGCTCAAGGTAAAACCAATTGGACCTTTTTGTTAATAGTTTTCATCCTGGCTCTTATGGTTGGCCTGGGAATTCTTAAATATTATCCCAAGATCAATGATTTAGGAGTAGAACAGAATACAGAAACATCACAAGAGAATAATAAAAATACAGTATGCAATATTACAGACTGGGCTACATATACGGATAATGAGTTTGGTTTTTCTATGCAGTATCCTAAAAACGTATATAGTTCTGACGGTTTAGTGCCAGTCAAAATTATAAAAGAAGATGCGTATAAAACCTGGGTTGCTTTTGACGAAAGTAATTTATGGACAACTGGTATATCCATAATCGTTGAGCCTGCAGAAAACGAAAACGCTGTTAAAGATTTTATCGATAGGCGTTTTTCGGGACAATGTACTTTAGACTATCTTGAGCCAATATCTAACAATACTAGTAAAATCCATTTGAAAGCCATACAACAAGAAGGTCCAAATTCTTGCGGTGCTTGGAAGCTGGAATACCGTAACGATATCGAGAAGATTGTCATGATTGGTAATAATGGTGCTCCGACTTTCTTTGTCACAAAAGAAACGTCAGACCCATCAAAGGCCGTATTTTGCGACCAGATAATATTGGACAGTTTCCAAATTTTTAATATCGAGCGATATGTAAAAATTATTGCTCCCAACGGAGGAGAAAATCTCTGTTTGGGTAAAGATTTTTCAGTGAAATGGAGGAGTAAGGACGTAGATGCAGTATCACT
>Ga0209210_1001791_pt1 | contig 17126 bp, 12 predicted proteins | sample RifGroA1_FD_183991 | JGI IMG/M metagenome (GOLD analysis project Ga0209210, IMG submission 183991) | Contaminated groundwater microbial communities from Rifle, Colorado, USA - Rifle Groundwater A1 (SPAdes) (version 2) | ecosystem: Environmental > Aquatic > Deep subsurface > Groundwater >...
CGTCTTTTTTACTCTGCTGTCCAGGCGAACCCGCTTGCCCTCTTCTTCAAATGTCAAATTAAATTGGTTTAATGTATTATCCATACCTATTGTAAGAAATAACTATCCCCTTCGTCAACACCCCCCGCCTGTGGCGGGGTTTAACTCTCTATCTTTACCACATCATCTACCAATAAAATAATCCGGTCTTCTTTTTGGTCTACTTTCCCGCTTGCACGCACCACAGTATCGGCAGACCAAAGCTCCGCCGTCCGGGCATAAATCTTGGGGAACACTACTAGCTCTAGTGAGCCACTGGTATCCTCCAGGCGCACAAACGCCATCTCATGATTTCCCGCTTTGGTCGTAATTTTCTTCACGGATATGACGATCCCCACGACCGTCACACGCTGTGACACCCGGCTGGAGGTAATTTCTGCCAGTAATTCTATACCAGAGCTTTCCATATCTGCCATGACAGATTCCAGCGGATGGCTCGTGAGATAAAACCCCAAATATTCTTTTTCAAAAGACAGTAGTTGCTGCTTGGATAATTCTTCTTCCTCTTTCCCGCTTTTTTCTTCCGGCTTCTGTTCATCTGACCCAAATAACCCAACTTGCCCGGCAGCTGCTACTTTTTTACGCTTGTTGGTTTCATCCATAAGCTGCGGGTATCGCGACAAAAGCGTCGCTCTTGACCCAAACGTTGAAAATGCACCGGCTTTAATGAGGCTTTCAATTGTTTTTTTATTCACTTTCGAGCCGTCCACCCGTTCCAAAAAGTTCTGAAAATTACTAAAGCCCCCATGTCCGCGGGCAGCAAGGATGCTTTCAATTGCCGCCCCGCCCACATTTTTAATGGCAGAAAGTCCGAACCGAATACCATCCTTTTCAATAGAAAATTCCACTTGCGACGTGTTTACGTCCGGCGCAAGCAAGCGGATGCCGTTTCTTCTGCATTCGGCGACCGCCAGGGATATTTTCTCATCCCTTGTGGGGCCTGTATTGGCGCGTGACTCAGCGGCAAGTACGGCTGTCATGTACTCAACAGGAAAGTTTGCTTTGAGATACGCCGTTTGATAGGCAATCGTTGCATAACAGGCCGCATGGGCTTTGTTAAATCCATACCCTGCAAACGGTTCAATGAGGGTAAAAATCTGCTCTGCTTTGTGTTGGGTCATGCCGTTTTTTACACATCCTTCGACAAACTTTTCCTTCTGCTTTTTCATTTCACTGGGAATTTTTTTGCCCACCGCTTTTCGCAGTTTATCGGCATCCCCCCAGCTGTAGCCGGCAAGGGTAATGGCGGTTAACAGTACATCATCCTGATAACAAATAAGTCCATATGATTGGGACAATACTTCTTTGAGCCGCGGGTCCGGATAGGTTACGAGTTTCGTGTCATGTTTGCGCTTGATAAATTCCGGTATGACCTGCATGGGCCCGGGACGAAATAGTGCCACCATCGCCATAAGGTCAAAAATAGTGGTGGGCTTAAGTTCCTTGATATACCGGCGCATACCGGAAGATTCCAACTGAAACACGCCGGTCGTTTCCCCAATAGAGAGCATTTCAAACGTTTTTTTGTCATTCAGCGGGATCTTGGTAAGATCAACCGAGATATTTCGCACCTCATGAATAAACCGCAGCGCCTGAGACAAAATCGTAAGATTGCGAAGTCCCAAAAAATCCATTTTTAGAAGCCCCACGCCGTCTTCTCCGACCGTATACATGTCATATTGCGTTATAACGCGCTCGCCGCGCGCCTCCCGCTGAAGCGGCGTATATTCTACCAACGGCTTATCGGCAATCACGACACCTGCCGCGTGTACCGACGCATGCCGCGCCACGCCTTCCAGTTTTCGGGCAACATCCAGCAGTCGCTTTGTTTCCGGTTCGCTGCGATAGGCAAGAGAAAGTTCCGCCGACTGTTCCAGTGCCCGGTCTAACGTCATGGCAAACCCCTGAAATCCCGCAGGGATCATCTTGGATATTCTGTCAGGAGCGGCGTACGGCATACCCAGCGCCCGGCCGGCATCCCGCACGGCTCCCCGGGCTTCCATGGTACCAAAGGTTACAATCTGGGCAACCCGATCGTTGCCGTAACGAGCCGTCACATAGGCAATCACTTCATCCCTGCGGTCATCGGCAAAATCCAGATCGATATCCGGCGGACTAGGGCGTTGTGGATTTAAAAACCGCTCAAACGGCAACTTGAAGTAAAACGGGTCAATGCCCGTAATGCCCAATATGTATGACACAACCGACCCTGCTGCCGATCCGCGTCCGGGTCCTACCGCTATTCCGTGATCTTTAGCCCAATTGACAAAATCCGATACGATCAGAAAATAGGTCGAGTACCCTTTTTTGTTGATAATATCCAATTCGTATTCTATACGCTGTTTCACGTCCTGCTTCATTCCTGGATATTTTGTTTTCCCGCGTTCCATAACCAGTTTTTCCAGATAACTTGCAGGCGTTTCGCCCGCTTCAAGCGGGTATTCCGGCAATATCCACTTGCCCACGGATAACGTGATATCGCACATGGAAGCGATTTTTACCGTATTTTCTATGGCCTCGGGATACTGGATAAACAAGCCCTTCATCTCATCCGGCGAGCGCATATAAAAATCCGGGGAACTGAGCATGGAAAGCGGCCGGTTTTTTTCTACGATTGTCCGCTGTGTTTGCACGCAAAGCAGTATTTCCTGCGCTTCCGCATCATCCGCATCCACATAGTGGATGTCGTTGGTGGCAACCAGCGGCAATCCGAGTTTGCGAGACAGCGCAATAAGTTTTTCATTTACCTCGTCAATAAACGGTAAATGCGGGTGTTTTTGAATTTCTATATAGTAATGATCGGGGCCAAATAATTCACTGTAGGTTTTTGCCACTTCTTCTGCTTGTTTTGTTTTGCCTTCACGAAGCAGACTCGCGACCTGCCCCTGCACGCAGGCGCTCGTGCATATGAGATCCTCGTGATATTGCGTAAGAAGTTCGAAGTCAATCCGCGGTTTATAATAATACCCCTCCAAGTGGGCAATCGTGACTAATTTCATGAGGTTTCTGTACCCGTTTTCATTTTTTGCCAGAAGAATGAGGTGATACGGATCGGTGTCGATTTTTCCCTCTTTATCTGTATGGCTTCGCCGGGCCACGTACGTTTCCACGCCGATAATGGGCTTAATGCCCGCAGCCTTGGCTTTCAGATAAAACTTAAAACTGCCATACATGGCCCCGTGATCCGTCAAAGCCAGGCTGTCCATGCCGAAGGATTTAGCGCGGTTAATAAGATCATCAAGCTTCCCTAATCCGTCCAGAAGTGAATATTCGCTGTGCGTATGCAGGTGTACAAAATTCGCCGCCATAGGCTCATCATTTAACTACACAAAGTCTAATGCTATCGTACTGTAGCGGAAGGACATTACGGTTGCAAGATATCCATTGCAATACTTCTCAAAAATGGATCCAAACCCCTGTGTGTCTCAATTGCTCGGAGTGTTTCTGTCTTATCTATATATTCTATCGGGATATGTGCAAGCATGTCTGTTGATTCTCCCAACAACAGGATTTCATGCGAAACTCGTTGATGTCCTTCTAACCCACGTTCTTCCTCCGCCAAACGGTCTTTGATCGATTCAGGCAGAGAAGTCCCAAGAATATCCTCCGTAAAATCTAATGCGAACTCATCGCTCCATTTTTCCTTCAGTAACCACTTATTTGGCAGGAGAAAAGCTATCGGTAGTGACTCACGAGATGCATGGCCACCGGAAAATAAGGACGAGACAAAGCATCCTCGTCCAGGAATTTGGTAAAATCCATGTTGCCATATTCCTTGAAAGCCAAATATTGTATCGAATCTATAAACGACAGTATTCGCTTCGATAGGTTGAGGGCGCAAAATGTTAATGGTGCGAATCTGGAACGGCAGTAGCGCATAATCGCCGTTCTGTAATTTTCTCAATATTATTTTTGCATCGGGATTAAACCCTGGTGCCAGCCTCAGAAATTCCAGTAGCGGACAGTGAATGCTTTGATCCACAATAAAAGGAAGCGTTGTGACCATTGCGGATTCATCTGCATAAGCTCGGAGCCAGCGAAGCGCCTCTCTACTATCTTCAAAGATTACAAGAGAGGACGCGTCGTTAACGGCTTTTCTGTCTCCATTCGCACTTTTTTCAGATAAACATTCTTTTACCATATAATTATTGAAAAAATGATCAATTTTTCTGTTCTACTATTTAGTATAGGATAACATGTCAAATGTTCTAGGCTTATGTAGAAGGTTAAACAGCGTATAGATTATTCAGTCAATTTTTTGCGAAGAACCGTCTGTATCTTTTGCTTATCTCCTTTTCCCTGCAACTGCTTCAGTACCTGTCCAAACAAAAACATAAACGATTGCTCTTTGCCCGCTTTGAAATCGGCCACCGCCTTGGCATTGGCAGAAATTACCGCGTCTATTGCCTGACCGATTGTTTCTTCCGGCACCGCCTCCACCGTAGTCGCCTTCAGTATTTCGAAAACCAACGCCTCTGGCTTTATCGACTTGGGATCTACTTTTTTATTAATAACCCAATTCGCAATTGTTTTGGGTGTCAATGTTTTTTCCTTGATACATGCTTCAAAAAAATCCGCCATCCCCCTTGACTCCGTCAGAAGCTCGGCATCGTAGTCACTAAGTCCATATTTTTTCATAAACCGCTCTTTCTTCTCTTCCGGCATTTCTCCTATCTTACTTCTTACATCTGATATCTGATGTCTACTAAATCGCATTGGCGGCACATCCGGCTCTGGAAAATACCGGTAATCTTCTGCTTCCTCTTTGCGCCGTTGTGTATACGTAACCCCCTTATCTTCATCCCACCCGCGCGTCTCCTGCGGCGGCGTTGCCCCTTTCTCAAGAATGGCAATATGACGATTTACTTCATACTCAATGGCGCGCCTCACAAACTTAAACGAATTAATATTTTTGACTTCAACTTTATAAGTTGGCAATTCCCCGCCATCGGGGTCAGACCTTGAATTTCCCAAAGGTCTGACCCCCCTGCGTACCGAGATATTCGGCTCCAATCTCATGCTCCCTTTTTCCATATCCGCATCGGAAATATCCAGGTAGCGGATAATTTGATGAAGCTTTTTAAGGAATACCGTTGCCTCCTCTCCATTTCTTATGTCCGGCTCCGTGACAATTTCAACTAAGGGTACTCCGCTTCTGTTAAAGTCAATTAAGGTTGCAGGTTTCCCGTCAACCTTTTGGTGATACAGCTTGCCCGTGTCTTCCTCTAAATGCACTCGCCGTATTCGCACATCCCCAAGGCGACCGCCGATCGCTAGTGGTTGGTCGTATTGACTTATTTGATACCCTTTCGGCAAATCCGGATAGAAGTAATGTTTCCGGTCAAACTTGGATACCTCCGCTATGTCACACCCAAGCGCAAGCCCCAACATGATGGCCCATTCCACAGCCTTTTTATTGGGTACGAGCAATGCGCCCGGCAATCCCAAACACACCGGACAGGTATAGATGTTTGGGTTCGGCGCATGAAACGGGTCATTTTTGCACCCGCAAAACATCTTGCTTTTGGTTTTAAGCTCTACATGTATTTCTAATCCAATAATTGGTTCGTACATTTTGTATTGTCCTTCCGTGTCTACGTATCACACCCCTGGTGTGTGTTAGCTAGACACCTAAGGATTTTTCCATGAATTCCATTCAGCTACTTGCTCGTACGCATACGCCGCGCGAAATATCTTCTCCTCTTGCCAATGATCTGCCATGATATTAAGTCCTAAATAAAGATTAGTTTGGGGATCCCGATAACAAGGGACGCTGATTCCCGGAAGTCCTGCTAAAGAGCTCGGTTCTACCAACATATCTTGCAACTCGCCAAACATCGGATCCCCGCCTGCGGCTCCTATAGGCAGAGCATAACTCGGTGAAGGTGAAGAGATAAGGATATCAAAAGTTTTAAAGAGTTCCTGAAAGTTTTGAATATAGAGGCTTCGGACTTGTTGTGCCCGAATGTAATATTTGTCCGCATACCCCTTTGTTAACGTAAATGTCCCCAGCATGATCCGGCGCTTGGCTTCCTCACCGAATGCCCCACGATTATTACCATACCGTATGCCGTCATAGCGGGCTAAATTGCTACTAACCTCTGACCGTTGCACCACGGTATATACCCCTATGGCATAGTCATGTTTGAGGATTTTTCCTTTTTCTAACTGGTCCGAAAGCGGGACATCGGTAACGTGTGCACCCAAACGCTCCAAGACGTTCGCTGCGTCCCGAACGGATCGATCCACCACGGTGCCTTTTATGTTTGGATGATCAAGGTAACAAATCCCCACACGTAACCCTTTGATGCCGGTTTTGAGAGTTTTCAAAACGTCAGGAACAGGCTGCAAATTAGTTGTAGCATCATGTTCGTCTCTGCCGGCAATATGCGTAAAAAGCAGCGCACAATCTTCTACGGTCTTCCCCAACGGTCCGGGGCTGTCTAGCGATGATCCCATCGCAACCACTCCGTAACGGCTTACTCTTCCGTACGTTGGCTTCATGCCGACCACTCCGCACCACGCTGCCGGTTGACGAATGGATCCTGCTGTTTCCGTGCCTAGTGCCGCGAGACACATATCCGCAGCAACCGCCGCGGCAGATCCGCCTGATGACCCCCCGGGAAGGTGCGCCGGGTTTCGCGGATTTTTCGTTGGGCCAAAATCACTGGTTTCCGTGCTACTTCCGTGTGCCCACGCGTCCATATTTGTTTTGCCCAGTATCACTCCCCCGGCGCCTTTAAGTTTTTTCGTTACCGTGGATTCGTATTGCGGCATGTACCCCTGCAACACGTTTGCCGCTGCGGTCGTCTCCAATCCAACCGTTAAAAAATTATCTTTTACGGCAATAGGCAAACCTGCCAAAGGAAAAGCCTCCTGGCGCTTGGCATCTTCACGCGCCTGTTCATTTATCTTCAGGTAGATATTAAGCTCCGGATTTTTTGCCGAAACCGCTTCTTCCGTGTCATTGTACAGCTCATCAAGTGCAATCTCCTTATTTTTCAGGAGCTCAATTGCTTTCACCAGCGTCAATGTGTTTAGTTTTGTTTTCATTCTCCGGGCAACACCTGATCCACAACAAAATACCCGTTATATGTTCGTTTTGCATTGGAAAGTGCCTGCTCTTGTGTAAACATGCGCGACTCATCTACTATATCTTCACGAAACACATTTTCTAATCCGGAGATATGAGAAGCGGGCGGTATTTTTGAAACGTCCAGTTCCATCAATTTTTCTACCACTGTCATCGTGGTAGTAAATCCTGCTGCAAGGCTCGTTTCTTCTGTTTTCGTTACCGGGATTTTTGCCAATGCTGCTATGCGAACAACATCATTCGGCGTAAAAGTAACAGGACTCATACTGCAGTCATTATACTGCGTATACTTAAATGTTGGGAAGATATCGGGAAAGTTCCCAATCCGTCACCCACCTGCGGAAGGAGTCCCATTCTTCTGTTTTGGCCTCCAGGTAGCGTCTCCATGTGTATTCACCAAACGTCTCACGCACAACTTTGCCTTTCTCAATCTCCTCAAGCGCCTCGCCTAAACTTGCCGGGAGTTTTGTGATGTAGTATTTCTCAAGTTTGCTGTCATCAAACTCAAACAAATTTTCCTCCACCGGCTTGGGTGCCTTCATGTTTTTTTTGATCCCTTCAAGGCCAGCTTTAAGGAGCGTGGCAAAGATCAGGTACGGGCTCCCCGACGGATCGGGACATCGGATCTCAATCCGCGTTGCTTTCGTTTCAAAACCTTTGGACACCTTCGGCACGCGGATAAGGGCAGAACGGTTAATGCGTGCCCACGACACATATGCCGGCGCTTCAAACCCAGGAGTCAGACGCTTGTAAGAATTCACTGTTGGCGCAAAGATTCCCGCCATTTCTCGCGCATGAGTTAGTTGCCCAGCGAGGAATTGATACGCAACGCTCGATAACCCGTACGCATCTTTAGAATCATAAAATGCATTCTTACCGGCCTTCCACAAGCTTTGGTGTGTGTGCATGCCACTCCCGTTTACGCCATAAAACGGCTTGGGCATAAACGTTGCGTGATAGCCGTACTTAAATGCCGTGAACTTTGCCGCCATCTTGAGCGTTATGGTATTGTCTGCGGTCTTGAGCGCCCGGTCGTAGCGGATATCTATTTCGTGTTGATTATCTGCTACTTCGTGTGTGCTGGTTTCGCTTGCTATTCCCATACTATCGAGTGCCTCCATGATTTTCCGCTTGATCGTATATGTTTCGTCCATGATAAGCGTAAAGTAGTACCCATTTCCCTTCGTTTCCCGCCGGATATTGCCATGCTCGTCTTTGGGTAGTAGAAAAAACTCGCACTCCGGCCCGATAAAGTACTCATAGCCAAGCTTCTTTGCTTCCGCAATGATTCGCTTGAGGATGTTGCGAGGATCGCCTTCAAACGGCTCGTGGTCCGGCGTATATACATCACAAATGAGCCGTGCAACGCGTCCAGTATCCACATCGTTTCGCCACGGCAGGAGCGCATAGGTATCCGGGTCAGGCATAAGATACATATCAGACTCGTGGATACGCGCAAAGCCCTCGATCGAAGATCCGTCTATCCATACGCCTTTGATTAAAGCGTCCTCTAGGTTATAAATAGGTATGGTCGAACTTTTGATGTTCCCTAAAAAATCATTAAATTGCAGATCTATAAACGCCACCTTGTCCCTCTTTGCCATCGTCAAAATTTCCCTCACCGCATCTTTTGCCATATTGGTTACCCCCTTAAAAATAAAAAATCTTCCGTCTCTCGCCAGCCTCGGCGGGATTGGGAAGACTTCAATGTCTTTTATCTGTCACGACATCATTGTTGTGACTGTTAGTATTTACTCTAAAGAATTTGTCAGATTTTTGTCAAGTGGTAAAATTTTTCTGCAAGAAGAATTGCCTCTGTAACTTCTTTGAGCGATCGCCGGCTATCCATACTTTCCTTTTGCAATATCCTATATGCATCCTCTTCAGAAATTTGCCGCCGTTTCATGAGGATCCCTTTTGCTTTTTCTACGAGTTTGCGAAGCTCCAGTATTTCTTTTAGTTCCAATGTTTCTTCCACAAGCAAGGCATTTTCCACTGCTCCCCCCACGAGCTTGCCCATGGCGGAGAGTAAGTTTATTTCCGTCTCCGTGTGTTTGTGCGGTTTTTTGTGCTGGACATTGATCACTCCAACCACACCGCGTTTATTAATAATGGGAACAGATAAAAAGGCTTCAAACTTATCTTCCGGCAAACTACGGAAGAGCTTGAACCTGGGGTCGTTTCGCGCGCCGCGGGATATGGCCACCGGCTTCTCGTTCTTTGCCACCCAACCGGTGATACCTTCTCCCATTTTCATTTTTATTTTTTGCAGTAGATCCGCATGGGGATTTTTGGAAGCCCGAAGCAGAAGTTCTTGGGCTTTGGGGTCAAGCGTATACACCAACACGGAATCCGCTTTCGTCACTTCAGAGGCAATCTTGACGATCTCCTTCAGCACCTCGCTAAGTTCGAGACTATGCACCGTCCGTGCGACACGGTAGAGGAAAAATAATTCTTTTTTTAAACCGTCAATGTCTTTTTTCATCCAATCTCATCTCTCGAGCAGAAATTCATGCGCTTGCCACTCTAGGGCATCGTCGAGCGGATCAAGCTCAATGCGCTTGTTATACTTCACTTCCAACGCTTTGGCAATCAGCCAATCGGCAATATGCGGATTTTTCGTCAGAATTGGGCCATGAAAATAACTGCCGATCGCGTTTTTGTATACCGCACCCTCATACCCATCTTCCCCATTATTTCCAAAACCATTAAGAACTTTTGCCAGCGGCTTCATTTTCTCTCCAAGATACGTCCGTCCTCCATGATTTTCAAACCCTACAATGGTTTTTCTATACTCTCTACTCTCTGCTCTCAAATCTTCAACTAATAATTCCGCAACAACGTTGCCGATGAGCCGCTTCTCCTGGTCGCCCGGGTGCTCGGTATAGAGATCAAAAATGCCCGCACCCGGAATGTTTTTCCCCTGGTACGGCTTGTAATAATGGCCGACGAATTGGTATGCGGCGCAGACAAATAGAGCAGGAATACCAACCTCAACCATTTCCTTCACCACCGGTCCTTTGCGTTTCAGGAAATCTTCTCCCGCGAGCTTTTGCTGCCGATCCTGCGCGCCGCCCATAAAAATTAAGTCGCAGGACTTAAGGTCTTTTACCGGTGTTTCTAGCGTTACTGGCGTTACATGTGCTTCTATACCGCGCCACTGGCAGCGCTTTTGAAACACGATGATGTTTCCCCTGTCTCCATAGGTGCTCATGAGATCAGGGTACAGCCAGGCAATTCGTAATTCGTATGTCATGGTTTGGCGTCTTACATCTTATATCTTACTGTCTTACATCTATTTCTCTTTTCCTCGTCTGCACGATAATGCCGCTGTTAAACATAAGCTGCTTGGTAACTTCCCCGTCATCGTCCCGCGCCCATAGCCATTCCCGCACCCTTTGGGGATATCCATAATCCGGCTCAATGATGACAAAAAGTAATGGCTGTTTTTCCGCTACTTCTCCATACCCGCGGCCGCGCTTCGTCCACCACGAAAGATAGCGCCACGTATATTCTATCTGCGGTGGCGTATAGGCAATCACGTTAAAATCTGAGCCTCCTGCTTCTTTATAGATATAGCGCATCGCTTCCATTTGATTGCGATACACCGCTGCGTCCCCGACAAACGGGTTATTTAACGTGGTGACAAACTCCACCGGCTTTCCGGTAAAAAACAACAGCATGAGAATAAGCGTTGCCAAAATACTTGCCGGCACCATGCGCTTTACCAGTGACACGGCAAAGGAAAGCAGGAAAACAATAATCACAGGCAGTCCGATCAGGTAATACGGCCATACATCCTGTCCATAGAAAAGCATGAAGACGAAAAATACCCCCAATGCGGTGAGAAGTTGGTAAAGAAACAGGCGTTGGTTTTTGGCAATATGTTTCCATTGGCTGCTGATAATGGCAAACGTTCCGATAACAAATAGTATCTTTATCCAATCTCCGCCCGGCAGAAAATCCGTCACATGGTCCCAAAGAAAATCAAGCCTGGCCATGAGCCGTGCCGGCGTCATAACAAGCGTCCCGCCTTTGGCCAAAAAATTGATGAACGTTTTTGTCTGCAACAATTCATGCCGCAGTTCAAATAACACTCGGGGAATTTCTGTAAAAAGAATTCCGGCAACAATAAAGAGCGTCTTTTTAGACCAAAATAATTTTCGTTGCCATACAAAATAACTGATGAAAAAACCAACCATAAATACCACGCCGTAGACGATCTCTAGCTCATCCAATAATCCCAAAAGAAACCCAAATGCCAAAAGTGCGATATTGGACAAAGACGCAAACCTGGACCATAAGATAATGATCGCCACCATCACCGGCACGATTCCATCCGGACTCCAAAGTTGGGTGGTAGCAGACACCAGTGGCTGCGCCACTGCCAAAAGACCCGCAAATGCGGCGGCAAAAAATCCGTCGCGGTATTTTATGCCCCATATGTAGGCGGCGCCCGCCGCCGCGACTCCCGCAAGCGCAATAAAAGATACGATTGCCGCGGGATCGCCGGAAGATATGGCAAACGGTGCTGCAAGCAGCCAATACCACCACGGCCCGTAAAAGATTCCGTTTTGCCCGCTGGTCGGGCCGATCAGGGAAAATTTAGTGCCGGTCACAAGATCCCGGATTGCCAACAGATCCCGCCCCGCATCATAGGTAAACGCAAATCCTCCCTGCCATATACCCCATAACCGCACGAAAAGTCCGGCACAAATCACAAGAACCGCAATGATTATGACTACTATTTTCTTCTTCATGTTTTCACAAAGACTGTCTTATGAGAAAGACTGTCTTTACATAAAGACAGTCTTTAAGCAATTTATAATATTTTCCTCCCCGTCAATATCTTTCTCACCTCCAGCATCGCCGAATACGTGGGTAGCACATACAGCGTTTCGCCACGTTCCGTCGCAGCAAGTGCCTTCCCCATAGCTTCCCGTAAATTCCCATAAACTCCCGTAGTAGAAACTTCGGCATATTTCAGTCTTACTCCTAGATCATATACCCTATCGCCGGAAGCAAACACTTTAATTGTTTTATCATGCGCGATCTCCTCAAAATCCACATCCCATATCCAACTCACGTCCCGTCCATCCGGGATTCGATCGTTAAGGACGATGAGTAAAATCTTAGGCTTCATTTCCAGAACCGTCCGAAGCGATGCATTAAACCCTGCGGGATTTTTGGAAAGAAAAATTTTGACCTTTTTCCCGTCAACCATAAACTCTTCTTGTCGACCAAATGCCGGTGTAAAGTCTGTAAGCGCTTTTTTGATGATGTCCTTTTTAATACCCACGGATAACGCAGTGGTCACAGCTGCTAAGGTGTTATAGCGGTTATACAATCCAGGCAATGGAGATTTCCACTCATAAATATCTGGTTTTGGCCGTTTCTCCCCGCATTTTTCACATCTCCAAATACCGATGTGTGAATAGTACACGCCTTCATAAGTTAGTCTGCTTCCGCAGTTAAGGCAAAACGTCGAATCGGTCGCATGTTCCGCGGTTTTCAGAAATTCTTCCGGCTCATTCAAACCAAAAAATGTCATCGCGAGCCCGAAGGGCGTGGCGATCCCCTCCAAACTGAGATTGCTTCGCTTTGCTCGCAATGACAAAGTCAAATGCGCCACTCCCGGATCATCCGCATTAGCAACCAGTGTTAATACGGGTTGCGTACCCTGAGCGAGCACAGCGAGTCGAAGGGTCTTCTCCCACTTTTCCGCAATCACATCTACCTCCCCATACCGGTCCAACTGATCACGAAAGAGATTAAGAAGTACAAGAACTAGTTGTTTCTCTTTTTTAAAAATTGAAAATTGAAAATTGAAAATTACGCTTGGTAACGAGTTTTCATCCACCTCAAACACGCCGTAATCAACGTTAAGTCCCCCGTCCCATGAAGCATGTTGTATGCATGCCGATACTACGCCATTAAGAAGATTTGCCCCGCTTGCGTTATGGATGACGCGGTTGCCCTGCGCCTCGAGGATTTTGGTTAACATTAAAGACGTCGTAGTTTTCCCGTTTGTTCCGGCGATAAGAATTATTCCCTTGGCAAATTGAGGGGCAAAAGAGGCAAGGATGTTTGGTGCAAGAGTCAGCGCTATCTCCCCGGGCCACGTGGCCCCCGCGCCCAAACCCAGAAACTTAATAAACAATGAAGTGACTTTTGCGGCAACTATGGCAATCCGTATTCGCGCACTCATCCCTTTATTATACCCCAATCATTTCCCATATTCTCCCGTATCTTCCCGTAATTTCCCGTAGATTCCCTTATACTGCGCCTTCAAGTGATATATCTATTGGAGATAATCCGCACTTCTTGTAAAACTCAATTGCCTTAATATTTTGGTAATACGCATTAACGTATAAACGGTCAAAGCCATGTTCTTTTGCCCACTGCCGATACGCTTCCACCAGCTTAATACCGATACCCTTTGACCGAAATGCGGGCGTTACGCCCATGTTGTCTATTTCTGCAAGTCGCACCGTACGATAACTGTATATTCTCTCTGTACCAATTAGGTACCCAACCGGTTCTCCTTCAATTTCCGCGACAATACAGTAATATTTCGGATTACTCGTGACCTTTTTGAAATAAGCAACTCCTTTAAAAGAAGTATCCCACCCAAGATCAAGTACGTCATCATACTGGTAGTTATCTTCAAATACTTCAATATTGAGCTTTTGGATAGTGCGCCAATCTGCCGGCGTCGCTTGCCGTCATAGATATATTCATATATTACATCGCCCGCAAAGTCTTTACCCTTTCACCAATCGGCGGGTGGGTGTTAAAGAGTCCCGCAAACCAGGTACCGAAGTTTTTCCCTTTAAACGGATTGGTTACGTACAGGTGCGCGGTGGCATTCGTTGCCGCTTCTAGAACTTCCTTGTCCTTGCCTAATTTTTCCAAGGCCTTTGCTAACCCTTCGGGATAGCGGGTAAGGTATGCGGCAGATGCATCGGCCAGATATTCGCGCCGTCGCGACACGGCAAGCTGGATAAGCGTGGCAATAATCGGAGAAATAATAGCCAGGACTATACCAACCAAAAGGAGGATTTGTCCCAATCCGCGATCATCATCGCGGCTTCTGCGATGTCCGCCCCACCACAAACTTCGCATAAACATATCCGCCAAAAACGCAATGCTTCCGGCCAATACCGCTACTACTGCCATAAGCCGCGTGTCAAAGTTTTTGATGTGCGATAGTTCGTGGGCGATCACGCCCTCCAGTTCCCGTCGCTCCAGCCGGGTAAGAAGCCCGGTGGTAGCACATACCACGGCGTGCTGGGGGTCGCGGCCGGTGGCAAACGCATTCATCGCGGTATCCTCAATGATATACAATCTTGGTTTTGGAATATTTGCGGCGATGGCTAAATTTTCCGCTACGGTAAAAAAATCAAAATCGCGCTTCCTATCCGCAGGCCGCGCACCGGACATCGCAAGGACAATTTTATCTCCCCAATAGTAGCTGGCAAAACTTGAAACCGAAGAAAGTACCACAGCCCAAAACATCCAGGAATTACCATACCCAAGTGCATTCCCCATGACATACGCGGCAAATATGACAAAAGCCACAAACCCTGCCATAAATACGTAGGTTTTTGTGACATTACTGCGGATTTGAGAAGTAATGGACGTTGCCATTTAAGAAAATGTCACCTTCGTTGCTTTCTTTTCACTCTCTGTTGCTTGGAAGAACTGCCGCTCTTTAAATCCTAGTTTATCGGCAAACATATTGTTCGGGAACGTCCTCACTTTCAGGTTAAACTCCATAAGCTGCGTGTTGTAATATTGCCGACTATAGGCAATTTTATCCTCGGTGTCAGAAAGTTCTTTTTGCAGCTGCATGAAATTTTCATTTGCCCGAAGTTGCGGATATGCCTCCGCTACGGCAAACAGACTTTTGAGTGCGCCGGTAAGCATGTCATCTGCCTTGGCTTTGGCCGGCAGTGATGTTGCGCTCATGAGCGCGCTTCTGGCTTTTGTAACTTCTGCAAATACGCTTTTTTCATGTTTGGCATACCCTTTTACGGTTTCAACTAAATTCGGGATCAGGTCTGCGCGGCGTTTAAGCTGCACGTCAATTTGCGCTCCCGCCTCATCAATCTCTGTAGACTCGCGGACTAAGCCATTGTAAAGAGACCAGATATAAACAACGATTAATGCGACTATTCCTGCTGCGATAAACAATGGGTTCATGTTACCTCCTTAAATTTTTGTAAGCCACTTCTTAAATTCATTATACCCCATGGTATTTACAATGTCACGCGTTTGGGCCCAACCCCGACGGGCTACCGCAACCCCGTATTTCATGAGTTCCATCTGATCTACCGCATGGCTATCTGTATTGATACAAAAGCGCAAGCCCAGTCGCACCGCGTCAAACACCAAATCATCAGGTAAATCCAGCCGGGACGGATACGCATTTATCTCCAACGCTACATCTTGTTTTTTACACGCGGCAAATACAGATCCCCAATCTGCATCCAAACCCTCGCGCTTTAAAAGCAACCTTCCGGTCGGGTGTCCCAAAATCCGTACTTTGGGGTAGCTATTTACGGCTTTCACTATCCGGTCGGTCATGTGCTGTTTCTCCTGGGTGAAGCTGGAATGGACCGACACGATCACAGCGTCCACATACTCAAACGCTTTTTCCGGCAACGCCAATTTGCCATCAGGCAGGATATCTACTTCACACATGATAAATATTTTAGGTTTGGATACTTTTTGTACCCACGAGGAATAAAGTTGTTCATATTTATCCTTTCGGCGCTTCATAATGTCGACTATCTGATCTTCTGTGTGGTTAGTAATGCTGGGATTGTGGTCACTTATCCCGATATACTCATACCCAAGCTCTGCCGCCTTCGTGAGATGGTCACCTAAGCTGTCTACGCCCAGATCATGGGAAGATTCCAGGTTATAGCTCGTGTGAATGTGTAAATCGCCTTTAATATCCAGGATTTCCACTAACTTTGGTAATTTCCCCGCTTGTGCAGCCTCAATTTCTCCTTTATCCTCACGCAATTCCGGTGGGATCCACGGCAGCTTGATGGCTTCGTAAAAGGCTTCCTCCGTGGCATATTCCTGTGTACTCCCCGTTTTAATACGTTTTATCCCATGCTCGTTCAAGCTCAATCCCTCTTCTAGTGCAAAGGTACGAAGCTTAATGTTGTGATGCTTTGATCCGGTAAAGTACTGGAGCATGGCGCCGTACGCATCGGGCTTCTGCACCCGCAAATCCACTTGCCTGCCGTTATGAAGCAGTATGGTAGCTCCGCTCTGGCCCTGCTCGACTAGCTTCTGACAGGGGTAGGTCAGAAAATGCTTAACTACGTCTTCCGGTTTCTTCGTGGCTGCAGCGATATCAATGTCCCCTATGGTCGAAACCTGTCGCCGCAGGCTCCCAAGCACATCCACGCGCACAACCGACGGGTGCTTTTTGAGGTGCGCCATAACTTCCTGGGCTATGCCGTCAGCAATGGGCAATTCCATGCGGTTTTCCTTGATTTGCCCCCGTTTATACGTGGCAATGGATGAAAGGATATCTTCCTGGGACTTTTCGCCAAACCCCTCAATTGATGCGATCTTCCCTGCCTTTGCCGCTTTTTCCAGCCCAGCGACAACATCGTTTGCATGCGCGAGTCCCAGTTCTTTCACTAATTTAAACGCTTTTTTGGGGCCCAAACCGGGCACGGACAGAAGCGGAAATACCCCTTCCGGCACCCTCGCCATCACATCGTCAAAATGCTTCACCCGGCCGGTGCGGAACAGTTCGTCCAGGTAGTGGGCTATCCCTTCTCCGACACCGGGAATTTCACCTAGTTTTCCGTTATCCCACAAATCCTTGGCTTCGCTGGTCAGGTGCTCGATGCTGTCGCCCGCGCGGTCATACGCAATGATCTTAAAACGATTTTCGTCCAGTATTTGGTATGCGGCGGCAATCTTTCGAAGCAGTGTCGCAATCTCAAGATTTGTCATCCCCTCC
>Ga0209210_1001793_pt1 | contig 17121 bp, 17 predicted proteins | sample RifGroA1_FD_183991 | JGI IMG/M metagenome (GOLD analysis project Ga0209210, IMG submission 183991) | Contaminated groundwater microbial communities from Rifle, Colorado, USA - Rifle Groundwater A1 (SPAdes) (version 2) | ecosystem: Environmental > Aquatic > Deep subsurface > Groundwater >...
TTGCCTCAACTCTACAAAGCTTTGGACAAGGCAGCACTCAAAGGAGTCTTAAAACCGAATGCCGCGGCCAGAAAGAAATCACGGCTTACCAAACTCCTCCAGAAAACAGCCCGCCTTGACTCCTCGAGGCAGGCAAAGCCTACAAAGTAGCAAAAAGAAGGTCGAACACACCCGCGGGCTCTCCCTTCCCTGTCTTGAGCTGCTTCTCAAGGATAAACAATTTTTCGTAGATACTCTTAAGTTCTGACAAAGAGAAGTTCTGCGCAATCTGCATCCCCTTTTTTAGTACATAGGGATGCAGTTTTGTTTTCTGTAGCATTGCGCCGTATGAAAGTTTCCGTTCTGCCATATCTCGAATCTGCAAGAGCGTTCTAAATTGGTATTGCAGCATACTAGATAGATAGGAAGGAGAATCGCCTTTTTGCAAATGGCGATAGAGAAGGTTAAGCGCCCTCTTTCTGTCTTTCTGGGCAGCAGCCTCAACCATTGCGAACACATCAGCCTCCTCTTGCGAGTTCACGAGCAGTGCCACGTCAGACTCCCGTATGGATGTAGTTTGGGTTGATCTTTTCCACGCCGCAATTTTTTTTATTTCATTGGAAAGCCGCCAGAGATCGCTGCCCGCCGCCCGAGCCAGCGCCTCCTGAGCCTGTGGAGCAGCTTTGAGGTTGTAGCGTTCGAACTCCTGGGAAATCCACAGCTTTAATTTTGCAGGCGAAAGCAGTAGGAATTCCTGCTGCTTTGCATTCTTCTTGAGCCAACTGAAAAATTTACTTGAGTTTTTTGTTTTGTTCTCGGCCTGCCTCGCGGCAAGGCGGGCTGCTTCAAAGAGAACGATGATATGATGTACGCTCTCTCCTAATTGCTTCCTGCGTTCAAACAGAAATTCTTCAAGCGCGCTGTTGGCGAATACGTTTTGGAAAATAAGGAGTTTCTTTTGCTCAAACATCGAAATGCTCTCCAGGGCATTTTTTACGTCCTGAAGCTCGGTATGAGCACAATCAAAATACTGCACGTGGACCGCGTGCAGATATGTTTTTTGATACTTCTCTTGGATCTCTTTGAGTTTCTGCCGAGCCCGATAGGTGTCCGGCCCGTAAAGGAAAAAAATCATTGACCCTGCTCCTTTGGCGCTTGAAGAGTAGCCTTAATCTTTTCCACGATCTCTCCTGGAGTAAAATGCGCTTTGATAAGATAATCTTTCGCGCCCAAGGCAATTCCTTTTTGCATATCGTCTCTTTGGCCAAGATTTGAGAGTATAATAACGGAAATTTGCGCCAGGTCCGGATCTTTCTTCATGCGGCTCAACACTTCAAACCCATCAATACCGGGGAGAATAAGGTCGAGGAGCACGAGGTCGGGCTTATCTTCTTTCATCTTAGCAAGCCCTGCCTCTCCTTCCGGAGCCTCTGTCACATCATATCCTTCCTTCCCAAGCTTTTGGATGATAAGCTCTCGCAAAAATTTATCGTCTTCAATAAGTAAAATTTTAGCCATACGGGTGAAACATATTATGCTGGGCCAATTTGCTTCTGCACCTTCTCCAGCACTTCTTTGGGGTCGAATTCGGTCTTCACCAGCCAATCCTGAACCCCCGCTTCTTTTGCCTTTTCAATCTCTGCTGGCTGACCCGAGTTTGAAATTATAATTACGGGTATCTTCTGTAGCGCTTCGTCCTTTCGCATTTCTGACAATACCTCAAAACCGTTCAACCGCGGAAGCACAATATCGAGCAGCACGAGGTCAGGACGTTCCTCTCTGATTTGCTGTAACGCTGCTTCGCCATCACCTGCCACAAACGCATAATAGCCCTCTCCCCTTAACTTCCTTTGCAGCAGATCGGCAATAAGCTGCTCGTCTTCCACTACAAGGACTTTCTTCATACCCTTATTCTACCTCATCTCTTTTTTTGCAACAAGAGAAGACTACAAGGGAAGTTTTTCCACACCATTCCAGTTCTTCCCTTTTTTCACATCCACCTGTAAAGGAACCTCAAGCCGCCAAACGTTTTCCAGAAGCTCTTTCACAGAACGGCTTGTTTTTTCCACTATACCATCCACAATTTCAAACAACAACTCGTCATGAATTTGCAAGAGCAGACGAACCTTCTGCTCTGGGAAAACAAGATTTTCTTGAATCTTCACCATTGCCATCTTTACGATGTCGGCTAAACTTCCTTGGATGGGATGGTTCTGCGCCATACGCTCTGCCGCGGCTCGTAACTGGGGCGTACTCGAGTTCACATCAGGAAGATATCTCCGCCTTCCAAACATAGTCTCCACGTATCCATGACTCCTCGCAAATTCCTTGATTTCCTCCATATACTCATACACCTTCGGAAAACGTACGAAATACTGTTCAATAAAATCGCGGGCTTCATCAAACGAAATGCCAGCGGATTTGGCAAACCCTTGAGCGCCCATACCATAGAGCACGCCAAAATTCAGCGCCTTTGCGCGAAATCGCATTTCTGGAGTCACCTCTCCTTCCGGGACTCCGAATACCGAGGAGGCGGTCATAACATGAATATCTGCCTTTGCACGAAAAAATGAACGCATCTGCTCATCACCCGAGAGATGGGCCGCAATGCGCAACTCCATTTGAGAATAATCAAATGAAACCAGCGAAAATCCTTCTTCTGTAATGAACCCCCGACGAATGCGCTTTCCCCACTCCCCCTGTTTGGGGATATTTTGCAGATTGGGTTCCGCAGAAGAGATTCGTCCTGTCGCGGCGCCCAATTGATCAAAATGAGTGTGCACCCGGTCGTTTTCGTCTGCAAGCCGAGGCAGTGGTTCTGCATAGGTCGTGAGCAGTTTCTGAATTTCGCGGTACTTCAAAACTTCTGGCACCATGGGGTGAGCTCCCGCGAGTTTTTCCAGCTCTGGTGAGGCAGTAGAAACTACTCCCTTGGGCGTTTTTTTCAACCCTTTCACCGGAAGCGCGAAATCTTGAAATAATACCATAGACAACTGCTGAGTCGAACTAACATTAAACTCTCTTCCCGCATACGTATGGATTTTTTCTCGCAAGGCATCCAGCGCCTTTCCCATTTCATGAGAAAGTGCTTGAAAATAAGGCCGGTCTATCTTTGTTCCAATTTCTTCCATTTTGCGCAACACCGGGACAAGCTTCTTTTCCAACTCATAAATCTTCTTTGAGAATACTTCTTCGCGGTACAGTTGCTCTATTTTTTCATATATTTCCTCCGGCGCCCCCGGCTGTTTTGCGATTCCCTCAAGCGCGATCTGCTGATCTACCCCTTTTTGCGCGCGCAGCCCATTCTCTCTTTCTATCCTTTGCGCCAAAGCGTGGAATCCAAATCGTTCCAAAACTTTTTGTATTTTCACGATATCTTCCTGCCACACCAAATCAGGCAGCCGAAAGTTAATGGGTGCGTTTTTTTCTATGGTAGCCAATTGTTGACTTAAAAATGCCTGATCTTTGTAATCAGTAAGTAGTTGAGCAACTCTTGGCTTTATCTTTCCCGCTGTTTCTCCTGCCTCGAGAAGCGTGTAAAGATTCTCAAGCGAGCCAAACTTGTTCAGCAACTCGATCGCGATCTTTTCTCCTATACCAGTAACCCCAGGTATATTATCTGAAGGATCTCCGCGCAGCGCTTTATAGTCAATAATCTGGTCCGGCTTCAACCCTCCAAACCTTTTCTCCACCGCCTTTTCGTCATATAGCACCGTATCCTGAATGCCCTTGCGCATGGTGTACACCTTCGTTTTCTCATTGATAAGCTGAAACGCGTCTTGATCACCAGAAACGATAATTGTTTCCACGGGCGGATGGACCTGTCTTCGGGCAGCCAGCGTTGCAACAGTTCCAATGTAGTCGTCTGCCTCAAACCCCTGCTTCTCGTACACGGGTATCCCAAGTTCTCCAAGAGCTTCTTTAATAAGTGGGATCTGCGCGTACAATTCATCTGGCGCCTTCACTCTCTTTGCCTTATATTCCGAAAAGGTTTTTTGCCTCTTTGTAGGTCCGGGCGCGTCGAAAGCGGCGGCAATGTAGTCTGGCTTGAATGCCTTGAGCACCTTGAAAAATACCAGAAAAAATCCATACACGGCGTGCACGTCCTCACCCTTCGGCGTACTCAAAGGAGGTAAGGCGTGCCACGCCCGATGGATTATCGAATTTGCATCTATAATAAGGAGTGTTTTCTTTTTTCCGGTCATACCCCCATCTTACCCTAATTCTTTTCCCAACCCCAAAATGTGTGAGGCCGGGCCTCACACATCCGCTTTAATGCGTTCGGTCATATTTTTATTTCTTCGCCAATACCTATTTTCCCTGCATCCCAGCTGAAGTAAAAAGAAGTGTTTTTGTGACTTTTACTCTTTGGGCCATGGGAAGTTAATAATCTCGCGGAGTTTCAATCGCTCCAGCACATTTCCCCGCTCGTCTAAGAGAATAATCTCTGTGTTTTGTTTTGAACGCAGGGAGCTTTCCCACAGAAGTTGTTTGCACATATGGCAAGGATAAATAGAATCATCCCCTCCCGCAGTTTCATTTCCAGTAACAACAATTGCCACAATATCATACTCGCCATGAGCCGCGGCATGCGCCAAAGCCGCCTGCTCTGCGTGAAGAGTAAGGGAGTAGGTATCGGAATAATACTGTCCTGAAGAATAGATATTTCCTTTTTGTGTGAGCACTGCTGCTCCAAACCGCATATCTTCCGGCTTATTGGTACCGGTAAAAGCGTTCTTTATTCCCTCTCTTGCAGATTCTATGAGTTTTTGTTCAGTCGCCTGATCCATATACGTAACTCTATCAAAAAATCACGCCCGCTGGAAGGCGAGCCTCATGAAGGATGTGTGAGGCCGGGCCTCACACACCTTTAATCTTCCAAAAAGAGGTGAGGAATTTGTTCGTGTTTTTTGCCCTCGAGAACCGCAACAACAAGATCAGAGTAAGCTTTTGGCGTAGGAAATATATTCTCAAAAATCCCCTTCTCTAAAATAATGGAATTGCGAAGCCCAAGGTAATCTTGATGGCTGCTCCACGGGTATTCTTCAACATAGCGCAATACTTTCTCAATATTATCTATCCCTTCTTCTTTCCAGTTTGGCGCCACAAAGTTAGCCGGATTGAGCACGTTGATGTACACAAGCAAATACTGAAGTTGGAGATCGTCATCTACCGGTACATTTTTAAACCTGCCTTGGAATAAAGGACCGACTCTTTCGTGCTTTTTATTAAAGAACATAGAATACCCAGTTCCAAATTTATGCATGAACTGTGTTATCCCACCCTCGCGGATTTCTTCCAGAAGCAGATGATAGTGATTGCCCATGATGCAATACGCCAAAATGCGAACAAGCTTATCGCGTTCGTGTGACGGACTTACCACATAGTCGCGCAGTATCTTCAAATTCAGCTCCCCGCGCTGGCGCTCTAATTCCCACAGCACGCGGTTTGTGCTTTTTACATCGTTGAATAAACAAAGTCCCTGCAAAAACCTCCAATAATCTGCCTCTCCTTTGCAGATGGGGTATTTAGCAACTCCTCGGTTATAAATGTGATGGATTGAACCTACTGTGAACGGATGCTTTCTTTTCATATTGAGGACGGGGTTCAGATGTGTGAGGCCGGGCCTCACACATCTCCTTCCCCTTGCCGTATCTTACCCTGCTTCACTCCGGATGATGGCGCGCCGGCCAGCTCCCTCATGGGAAAAAGAAAGCCAAGGGGCGTCTTTTGGAAGAATTTTTTGAATGCGTTCGGGCCACTCAACAAGGACAATATGCTTTGGGTCTGAAACAATTTCCTCCCAGCCAAGCTCAAGGATATCTTTCGCATCTTCAATCCGATAGCAGTCGATATGATACAGCATATGGAACGAAGAACCCGAATCCGGGATCTTGTATTTTTTGATAATAACAAATGTGGGGCTGAGGATTTTTTCTGTAACACCCAGGCCTTGTGCGAATCCCTGTGCAAACGTGGTCTTCCCGCTCCCCAGAGGGCCTTGTAACCCAACCACGAGCGCACCCCGAGCCTCCTTGCGTGAAGTTGCGATATCGCGCGCGAATTGTTTTGCGAAATGTTGCGTTTTCCGTGTAGATGAACTTACAAAGACCTTCATAGGCGAGAATATATCGTTGACTTTTCACCGGCGATTCGCTACGGTAAAATTATGAATGCGGAACGGCTTCTTGAAGAATCAAAAACTATCGCGGTCGTTCTCCCTCTCGGAGCTCCAGTGGTCGACACGCAAGAAGCACTTCTGCTTGCGTGTGGCCTCAAAAAACTCGGCAAGCAAGTTTCCATTGAACACTCCCAAGCGCCTCTTGAAGCGCCGTCTCCAAACGAAAGAACGTTTGTTGTTTCTCTCAAGGGGCTTGCCCCCCGGGTAGCAAGGTTGCGCTACGAAAAAGATGCAAAGGATCTTAAGCTTTATTTTACCTTAAGCCGGGGCGAACTTTTCCCAGAAGCTCTTTCTCTCCAGCTTCAAAACCAAGCAGACCTTACCATTATTGTAGGGGACCAACCCCTTGAACGCAATAATACCCAAACCCAACTCCTCGCCGCAAGCATGCTTTCGGCGAGAGAAGCGAAGCACCCTCTCCTTAATCTCTTGCGCTCGCAGGAGGATCCGCAAGCTCGGCTTCTGGGAATGGCATTATCACAACTCGAATATATATCCCGCCTGGATCTTTACCTTATTGCGCTCCGCGAAGAACATCTCCGAAGCATACACTTGGAGCACAAAAATCTTCCTCTTTTAATACCAGAACTCCGGGGGAGTTTTGGCGACCAATCTTCATATCTTTTCCTTTTCGACTCTCCTCTTGGCGCGCAGGGCGTATTGTGGAGTTCTTCACCGCATCTACGGAAGAAATTTCACGATATGGGCGGGGGACAGCAAAAAGGATTCTGGACTCTTTTACGCCCCACTCCGTTATCAAGTGAAAAAATAAAACATGCCTTCTTATCCTAACCCTGCCCAGCAGCCAACTGAAGAAAAAACCCGGGCACAGCTTACCGGACAAGTTCAAATTCCCCTTCCTCTCGTTGAAGAAATACGCACAAACGTGCAAAATCTTGCCCAACTGAAAGAGAGGCTTGCGGGGATAGGGCCAAATGGAGTAACAAATTTCCTCCATACCTTATTGGTAGCGTCCTTACTTCTCGACGCCTCTGATGCGCATATAGAACCAGAAAAAGACGGAGTCCAGTTAAGACTCCGTATTGATGGGCTCCTTCACGACTTAATTAAACTTTCTCTTCCCTTCTACAAAACCCTCCTTTCGCGTATTAAGCTCACGGCTCAAATAAAGCTCAACGTACCAGATAAACCGCAGGATGGAAGATTCTCCTTTGTGCTTGGAGAAACAGTTGTGGAAGCGCGCGTTGCCACGCTTCCTGCAGAGTATGGAGAAGCGGTTGTGCTCCGCGTGCTGAACCCAAAAAATTTAATCGCGGTAAGCGAATTAGGGTTGCGCCCGGAAATTCTCCAAGTCCTGCGAGAAGAACTCAAAAAACCAAACGGCATGATTGTGGCAACCGGGCCTACGGGATGCGGGAAGACCACAACACTCTATGCTTTTTTAAAAGAGATGCAGAAGCCGGAAATTAAAGTTATTACCATCGAAGACCCAATTGAATATCACCTCGTAGGAGTTTCCCAAACCCAGGTTCATCCGGATAAAGGATATGATTTTGCCACAGGATTGCAGGCGATTGTACGCCAGGACCCTGATGTTATCCTAGTAGGTGAAATTCGCGACAAGGCGACCGCCCAAATCGCGATTCAAGCCGCTCTTACCGGCCACCTTGTATTCTCCACCCTTCACACCAACGATGCGCCAGGCACTGTTTCCCGGCTCGTCAGCTTGGGAGTTCAGCCAGTGAATATTGGAGCTGCTTTAAACGTCATAATCGGACAACGCTTAGTACGAAAAGTCTGCTCCCACTGCACCACTTTCACAAAGGCAACTGTTTCTGAACTTGCGCAAATCAAAAAAGGCCTCCAAGGGGTAAAAGCGTCAGAGCTCTCTTCTCTCGCAACCATGAAACTCGCAAGAGTCCACGGCTGTAAGGAATGTAACGAAACCGGCTACAAAGGAAGAATTGGATTATTTGAGGTTATGCTTGTAGGTGGAGATACAGAAGAGTTTATCCTTCAGAAACCAGCAGTTTCTGCTCTTCGCAAGTTTGCAATTGCAAAAGGAATGACAAGCGTATATCAAGATGGACTTTTGAAAATAATTCAGGGGCTTACCACCTTAGAAGAGGTGGTTCGAACAACGGGTAGAGAAAAATCATAAACCCCTCAAAGCTGGGGACCATTTGGTGTTCGGAACGCAAATTTGGAGTTATCCTAAGGGATAGTTCAGCATTACCCGTACTACCCTTTAAATAATAATTCCAGGTCCCCAGCTTTGAGGGGTTATTGGTAGAGATAGGACATGTCCTATTGTTTTCTATTATAAAGCATACTAAAATGTTTGTCAAGAACCCTACGGAAAGCGCAATAGAGAAGAATCTTCGACCTCGGAGATGGGACGAATACTTAGGACAAAAAAAGGTAAAAGATACCCTTAAAATTATCATTGAAGCAGCAAAAAAACGAGCAGAACCCCTTGAGCATCTTCTTTTTTACGGAAGTCCAGGTCTTGGGAAAACCACTCTTGCCCATGTTATTGCGAATGAGTTAGGGGCGAATATAAAGACCTGCACGGGTCCGACACTCGAAAAGGCAGGAGATCTTGCCTCTATTCTTACTAATCTCGAAGACGGCGACATTCTCTTTTTAGACGAATGCCATCGGATGCAAAAAGCGGTGATGGAAATGCTCTATTCGGCTCTTGAAGAATTCCAACTTCACCTCATAATGGGGAGGGGGCCTATGGCTCGCACTATGGACCTGGACCTTCCGCGCTTCACCCTTATTGGGGCTACCACGAGAATGGCTCTCCTCCCCGCTCCCTTCCGGAATAGGTTTGGAGCAATCTTTCAGCTTCAATTCTACACAAAGGAAGAAATCGAACAAATCCTTCGCCGCTCTTCCGCACTTTTGAGTATAGCCATCAATGAAGATGCTCTTCATCTTATCTCCACTCGCTCACGCTACACCCCCCGCATTGCAAACCGAATCTTAAAAAGAGTGCGTGACTTTGCAACCATAGAAGGGTCTGATACCGTTACCAAAGGAATTGCGGAAAAGGCTTTTTCTTTTTTGGAGATTGACGAGTTGGGCCTCGAACCCGCAGACCGGAGAATTATAGAAGTACTTATTCACAGGTTTGTTGGAGGCCCAGTGGGGATTCAAGCCTTAGCTTCAGCAGTATCCGAAGACGAGGATACGATTTTAGATCTCTATGAGCCTTACCTGCTCCAGCTTGGTCTTTTGGAGCGAACTCCTCGCGGCAGAGTGGCAACCACTTTGGCTTACCGTCACTTCCAAGCCCCTCCTCCCCAAACAGGATTATTGTAAACATATGAGCGGACATTCACACGCAAAAAAAATAATGCACGAGAAGGGCGCTGCCGACTCTAAACGAAGTCAGATTTTTTCAAAGCTGGCAAAAGAGCTCACGATAGCGGCGAAAGAGAGCGGGGGAAACGATCCCATGGCCAACCCGAGGCTTCGCACGGTCATGGAGAAGGCAAAGGCCGCAAATATGCCCGCAGACAACGTGGAGAGGGCTGTAAAACGAGCAGCGGGGGGAGACGCAAGCCAACTCGAGGAAATACTGATTGAAGCATATGGGCCAGGAGGGATTGCCCTTTTAATTTCCGCAATTGGCGACAATCGAAACCGCATCATAGGAGAAATTAAACAAATACTTCAAAGAAACCAGGGGAAAATGGTAGAAGGAGGGGCAGTTCGATGGCTGTTTGAACGCCGAGGAGTGATAACAATAGAATCACAAGAAACCATCCCTCTCCCTAAAGAGGAATTAGAGTTGCTCTCAATCGAGTTTGGCGCGGAAGATTTCTATTGGCACGACCACGCGCTTGATTTGTATACCAATCCTTCAACACTCGCCTCCCTCAAAGACAAGCTACAAGAAAAAGGGATTTCTGTTGTAAGTTATCTGGGCTGGGTTCCCAAAGAGCATATTCAAGCAACCCCGGAAGATCGCGCAGGTGCGGAACAGCTGTTTGAAGCACTGCGTGACCATGATGACGTGCAAGGAATCTATTCCAACCTATGACCATTATTGGCATTGACCCTGGCTTTGAAAAAACAGGCTATGGTGTCATTAGAAAACTCCCTCGATCCAAGCTCGAATGCATCACCTATGGATGTATTACGACCCCTCGGACAAAAACAAGAGCAGAACGTCTCCTATTTTTAGAAAGAGCATTATCTTCGCTTTTATCCCATATCAAACCAGATGTAGGAGCGGTTGAAAGCCTATTTTTTTTTAAAAACCTCAAAACGGCAATGCCGGTAAGCGAGGGGCGGGGAGTAGCCCTTCTTTCGTTGGCGCGACGCAAGATCCCAGTCCATGAATTTTCCCCCCTCCAAGTAAAAATGGCGATTGCGGGATATGGAAGAGCGGAAAAAAGCCAAGTGCAGCACATGGTCAAGGAAATCCTGCACCTGGAAACTATCCCAAAGCCAGATGACGCGGCCGATGGCTTAGCTATAGCGATCGTCTGTTCTTTCGGCTTGAGGGGTTGACATATCCTTTTTGCACCGTTACAATGGAGGGCAGATTTCAAGAAAGGTCTGTAATGTCATTTAAACTGAGAAAATTATGATAGAAACAATCTTTTCCGTTGATGGCGAGGAAATGGAGCCGGGCACCGAAGAAGGAGGGAACGCAACCGAGGGAGGCGAAGAGACTCCAGAGACTCCCTCTGAAGAGCCAGCAGGTCGCTTACAAGATGGCGAAGAGGAAGAAGAAAAGAACGAGGACGAGAAAGAAGCGGCATAACTCAAGCAGTGAAGAGAAAAGCACCCTTTTGGGTGCTTTTCTCTTCTTATGCGATCTTCACGAACCTTCTTTTCCCTGCCTGAATGACCATCCCTTTTTGGGGTTGTATTAGTGATGCTGGGTCGTTTTCCACCCGTTTGTCGATCTTAAGGCCTCCTTGTTCAATGAGCCGTCGGGCCGCTGATTTTGAGCTTGCAAAACCTGTCTCCAAAACAAGTTCGGTAAGGGTCAGAGATGTTCGCGTTATCTGTATCTCCGGGATGCGTGACGGGTTCTTCTTCTCCCGAAACACCCGGTTGAACTCCTGCGCCGCTTTCTCTGCCAAGACCTCGCCATGGAAAAGAGTGACGATTTCCTTCGCGAGCCTTTCTTTCGTGTCTCGAGGCGAAAGCCCCTCTATTTCTTGAGGCGATACTTCGCAGCACAACTCAAAGTAGTGCGGAATAAGGTCGTCTTGCAGACTCATGAGCTTTCCATACATCTCTTGAGTAGAATCGAGAATATTCACGGTATTTCCATAGCTTTTACTCATCTTCCTTCCGTCTAAACCCAAGAGAAGCGGTGTTGTAAGCACATACTTTTCCTTGTCATTGTAAAGCTTCTGGAGTCGCCTTCCAATAAGCATATTAAACATCTGATCCGTACCTCCCACTTCCAGATCAACGTCCATGGCAACTGAATCATACCCTTGGAGTAAGGGATACAAAAGTTCATTCACCCATACCTCCTCACCCTTTTTCATCCTTTTTTGAAACATATCGCGTTCTAAAAGTTGGGACGCGGTAAAGCAGGACGCTATTTTTAAAAACTCTTCCGGTTTAAGCTTGGAAAGCCAGTCTCCATTGCACTTTATTTTCGTTTTTGATAAGTCTAAAATCTTCCCTGCCTGCTTTTTGTACGCCGCCATATTCTTCTGTATCTGCGACAAAGAGAGCGGCTCCCTCGCTTTATCTCTCCCTGATGGATCGCCAATCAAACCCGTAAAAGTTCCAAACAACAGTATAACCTCATGGCCGAGCTCTTGGAACTGCCGAAGTTTTCGCAAAACAACCGCATGCCCTAAATGCAAATTCACTCCCGTGGGATCCACCCCAAGATAGAGTCGAATCTTCCTTTTTCTCATCAAAGACTCCAGCCCCTTTCTACTAGGCAAAATCTCCTCTACCTGCCTTGAGAGTACATCTCCGATGTTTATAGAGACCTTGCTCATGCGTTTTATTCTATCACCACTGCAAGAGATTGAAAATAGAGAGAAAAAATGTTAGACCTACTATAAGGCAACATGTCAAAATCACGCCATTACAAAAAAATCTATCAAAAAGATGGGCAAAAGAAGAGATGGACACTCACCATTCTTCAAACAGCACTCCTTGTTGCGCTCATGCTCCCGGTGCTCGCTTTTGGAAGTTTCGTCTACTTTGCCAAAGACCTTCCCCGGCCAGAACGGCTAACCGAAGCCACCCTTGCCCAACCCACAAAAATTTATGACCGCACCGGCAACGTTCTCCTCTACGAAGTGTATGGAGAAGAGAAACGCCAAGTGCTTCCTCTTTCTGATATTCCTCTGCATCTTCAACAAGCGGTTATCGCTACGGAGGATGCAGAATTTTACACTCATAAGGGGATAAGTCTGAAGGGCATGGGAAGAGCTCTTTTAATAAACCTTGGCCTGCGCAAGTCACAATTCCAAAAGCCAGGCGGCTCCACCATTACCCAGCAACTCGCCCGTAACTCATTTCTCTCGAGAGAAAAAACAATCACCCGGAAAGTGCGAGAGCTCGTTCTTACGCTGGAGCTCGAACGGCGCTATTCTAAAGACGAAATTTTGGGATTTTATCTCAACCAAATTCCTTTTGGCTCAACCGCCTATGGTGTAGGTACAGCAAGCGAACTCTATTTTCAGAAAGTCCCTAAAGATCTTAGCCTCGCCGAATCTGCTGTTCTCGCGGCCCTTATTCAGGCGCCAACCTACTACTCCCCTTCGGGACCAAACAAAGATATTCTTCTCGCGCGCAAAGATTATGTACTCTCGCGCATGACAGAAAGGGGATTTATCACGGCAGAAGAGGCAGACCAAGCAAGGGCGGAAGAACTCGTATTCCAAGACGTTTCCGGCACGATCCGCGCCCCTCACTTTGTGCTGTATGTGCTCGACACTCTTATGAAAAAATATGGAGAAGAGTTTGTACGCGAACAAGGGTTGCGCGTAGTAACCTCCATAGACTGGGATCTCCAGCAAAAAGCAGAACAAGCGGTGAAAGAGGTGGCGCAGCAAAACGTCGTGTCTGGAGCGCACAATGCCTCGCTTGTAGCGCTCAACCCCCAAACAGGAGAAATTCTCGCTATGGTGGGTTCAAAAGACTGGTTTGCCTCTTCTTCGTATCCGGAGGGTTGTACACCGGGCAAAAACTGCCTTTTCGACCCAAAGGTGAATGTGGCCACCGCCCAACCAGGACGCCAGCCGGGTTCTGCATTTAAGCCTTTCGTGTATGCAGTCGCTTTCCAGAATGGCGCAAACGATAAAACCGTGGTTGTGGACGAGCTCACAAATTTTGGGGTATGGGGCGGGAAAGAGTATATTCCCCAAAACTATGATGGCAAGTTTCGCGGAGAAGTTACGTTGCGGCAGGCCCTTGCGCAATCACTAAACATTCCTTCAGTAAAAGTGCTGGTGGATATGGCAGGAGTTGAAAAAAGTGTGCAGTTTGCTAAAAACCTTGGTATTGGAACCCTGCGTGACCCTTCTTTTTATGGGCCGGCTCTCGTGTTGGGGGGCGGTGAAGTTCGCTTACTCGATATGGTTGCAGGTTATGGCGTATTTGCCGCAGAAGGAGAAAAATCTCCTCCTGTTGCCATTCTCTCTATTGCCGATGCCCGGGGGAATACTTTGGAAAAAAATCAAAACACTCCAATCCGAGTTTTGGCTCCGGAGATTGCACGCCAAATTACCGATATTCTTTCAGACAACGAGGCCCGCGCCCCGATATTTGGAGAGCATTCCCTCCTTTCTATTCCTTGGGCTTCTGTTGCTGTAAAAACAGGTACAACACAAGAATACCGGGACGGTTGGACTATTGGATATACCGCGGATATAGCCATAGGTGTATGGGCAGGCAACAACGACAACAGCCCAACAAACCGAGAGCCGGGCGTAGCATTAGCCGCCCCCATATGGAACCGCGTCATGACCTACGCGCTTACGCTTTAATGGGCATCACAACGTAGAGATACCCCTCTTGTTCTGCGGGCCGCAAGAGCGCCGGCCCATCTTCCCCGTTCAACCCGAAATCTACGCGTTCTCCGCGTATCTGTGTTAAACCTTCGCTCAAAAACCGCCAGTTAAACGCAACTTCTACTGGTTCCCCGGATATCTCTCCCTTAAGCGTTGAGTGGTGACTGCCAGCTTCTCCGCTTTCTGAAAGGAATGTGGTTTCTTTTTTTTGTGGGTCGACGCGGAAACGTACCTCCTGCGTTTTCCCTGCAAAAATTCCCGCCGCCTTTAAGTGATTAAGAAATTCGTTCTTCGCCAAAGAAACCTGTGTTTTATGTGTAGAAGGAATTATGTCTTCGTAATGGGGGTACTCCCCCTCAATAAGGCGAGATACGATTTGAATGCGAAGGCGTGAAGGGCTTTCCGCAGCTTCATATACAAATACGGCTTGTGTTGGGGAGAAATAAATCGTTGTTTTGCCTGGACGTTCTCCTAACACAGCAATGAGCTCCCGAACGGTTTTTGCCGGGAGTATAAAACTTCCTTCCGCGTTTCCTTCTTTCCCAAAGGTAAATTTGCGTTCCGCCAAACGAAAACTATCGGTTGCCACCACACGGGCCGCCTTCTTCTCAAATACAAAAAGAACCCCCGAAATTTCAGGCCGTACCTGACTTTGCCCCACCATCCCTACTACCTGGTTTAACCCTCCGCAAAATACGCTGTTTTCCACCTCAATAGATAGCTCTGAACCTTCTTGGGAAGGAATAATGGGAAATTCTTCCTCATCAAGAGTCTTTAAAAGCACTCGGTGATCTCCTATTGCCACCGCCAACTGCGGTCCTTCGCGTTTAAGAGAAATTCGGTCGCCGGGAGAAACCGCTAAAAGAGAAGAGAGAAGATGTCCAGAAAACACCACAGCTCCTTCTTTTTCAGTTGTCCCTAAAAACTGATAGGTGATACCCACTTGAAGATCGGTTGCTGAAAGACGTATCCACTCCTTCTTTGCAGATAATAAAACATTACTAAGAATTGGGAGTGTGGGAGATTTTGCAGTAATACGATTGGCGATTTCTAATCCTTCCCTAAGGTGAGTTTTCAACACTACTGCCTCCATAATAATGTAATAAGAAATCTATTAATTTGTTGTTGTTGGGGCTGGGGATTTGTGGAAGAATGGTATTCTCGCCTTTTTTCCACGTATTTTTCTCCTGGTTGGTTGTGGATAAAAAGTGGACACAGGGGAGAGCGCGAAAGAGAGGTATAACAGTCCTCTTCTTCTCCCTTTTTTATCCACTATATATCCTCTGTTTTATTAAGTTGATTTCGTCGAGAAGAATTTCAGATTCCTGGAGTTCCTTCCCTATTTTTTCACAAGCATAGATGGCTGTGGTATGGTCTTTCCCTCCGAATCTTTTCCCAATCAAAGGATAAGAATTCTTTAATTCTTCGCGCAATAAATACATTGCGATTTGGCGCGGTCTTACCACTTCTTTCTTCCGAGAAAGCGCGCAAAGCTCTTTCTCCTTTAAATCATAAAACTCCGCAACCATCTGAATAATTTTTTTATGGCTTACTACTTTATTTGGATTTTGGATGACGCTATGCAAAAGCGTCCGGGCTTCTTGGAGAGTAGACATTCTCTTATTGAGACGATAAAAAGCAAAAAGTCGGTTAAGGGCTCCCTCCAACTCTCGGATGTTCCGCTGAATGTGCGTCGCAACATACTCGCATATATCATCTGGTAATTCCATGTTATGCTCCGCAATCTTTGTTTTAAGAATAGCCAGGCGCGATTCAAAATCAGGATTGCTGATGTCAGCAATCATTCCTCCTTCAAATCGCGAACGAAGACGCTCTTCAAGGGCGGGGATTGATTTTGGAGGACGGTCAGAAGAAAAAATAATTTGTTTCCCCCTTTCATATAACGTGTTAAATGTGTGGAAAAGCTCTTCTTGAGTTTTGTCTTTCCCTGCAAGGAACTGAATGTCGTCTATAATAAGAATGTCGAGCTCTCGGTATAAGGTACGGAAGTTGTCCATTGTGTGGTTTCGAATCGCAGACACCACGCCCGTAGTGAACCGTTCAGACGACATGTATCGAATGCGTTTTTCAGGAAAATCCTTGCCGATTTGGCTGCCTATTGCCTGTAAAAGATGGGTTTTCCCAAGGCCAACTCCTCCATACACAAAAAACGGATTGTAGACAGAGCCAGGGTTTTTACAGATAGCAAGAGAAGCGGCGTGGGCTAATTCATTGAACGGCCCCACAACAAATGCGTCAAATGTATATTTAGCGCTAAGATTGGTCGATCGATCAACTTTAAGATCCTCTAACTCAAGTTGGGGGTTAGGAGTAATACTATGGGATGGGCGTACAGGAGGTTGTTTTGGTTGTACGGGCGCCCCGACCATATACTGGAGTTCCCGTATTTCGCTATCGATCCCGCGAATCAAGTGGAAAATGAGCTTGTTGTATTTATTCTCAAGCCACTCTTTTGAGAAATTATTAGGTACGGATATAAGAAGTTGCCCATCCTTTTTCGAAAGGATATAGGTATTTTTGAGCCATGTGGCAAAATTCGCAGGCGAGATTTGGAATTGGAGTTGCGCAAGCACGGCTTGCCAAAGCTCTTCGTTACTCATAGGAAGTATTATAGCATACCAACAGAAGCGCAAGGGTAAGCCTAAAAAGAGTTCGTTTGTTGATAACTTGTGGATAAGATGGGGGTAAATTGACCTTTTGCCTGTTTCCTATTATACTACCTTTATAGAACTATGAGTATCACATATCAACCAAAAAGGAAAAAACGCAGACGGATGCACGGTTTTTTGCGGCGAGCCAAGTCGAGGGCGGGCAGAAACGTAGTCGCAAGAAGAAGGAGAAAGGGCAGGAAAAAACTTACCGTATAGGGGATGAAGGCCAAGGATTTCCGCAGAGTGAGTTCACAAAAACGAAGCAGTAGAGAGGGCAGACTTCTCTTGAAAGTTGGGGTTGGTCGGCCGGGAG
>Ga0209210_1001795_pt1 | contig 17107 bp, 20 predicted proteins | sample RifGroA1_FD_183991 | JGI IMG/M metagenome (GOLD analysis project Ga0209210, IMG submission 183991) | Contaminated groundwater microbial communities from Rifle, Colorado, USA - Rifle Groundwater A1 (SPAdes) (version 2) | ecosystem: Environmental > Aquatic > Deep subsurface > Groundwater >...
AGCCGAAAGGCAACGTATAGGGGCTGACACCTGCCCAGTGCCGGTAAGTTAAAAATGGTTGGTGACCTTCGAAAGTTGGAAGCTAGCTTTTTAAGCTCCGGTGAACGGCAGCAGTAACTATAACTGTCGACTATAGGGCAGTTACAAAATTTGGCCATATGCTGGAATATCTGTTCTGAAAAAGATAGAGTATCTCACACTAGATGTGTTTGATAGAATAATAATATGAACATATCTGACAATGTGTTGAGTGCAGACAATCAGCAGGAAAGATTGAGATGTATGAATGAAAAAGATAATGATGGTTTGATACGAAAATGGGGATTTGGCGTTCTTAAACGATACGCTACTGATCCTTTAGGAATTTCGAATGATGAATTGGCAGAAATAGGAGGATCAACCGGTTGGTATAAAGATTCAGTATTAAGGTTGATGCAGTCCAGTAATTTGTTAATAGAAGATGTTAGAAAAGCTCTTCAATCAAGTGAAGGAAGTCATGCAAAGGAAATATTAGAAGCCATTCAGGATCTTTAATCATAATACATATCAAAATCCTCAGAGACTATACGCCAAACTCCGATTTAATCGGGGATGATATAGTCCGAACTTTGATGCGAATCAAAGAGTCTGCTTTTTATATAAAGCAGGAATAACAGAAAAGTCTATGGTAGCGAAATTCCTTGTCGGGCAAGTTCCGACCCGCACGAAAGGTAGAATGACATAGTGACTGTCTTAAACTGCTACCCGGCGAAATTGAAATGGCTGTGAAGATGCGGCCTACTCACACATGGACAAAAAGACCCCGTGAAGCTTTACTGCAACTTGGCACTGAGGACTTTATTTTAACTGTCGAGCATAGGTGGGAGCGGTCTCGGGGGGAATTCTTTCTATAAATCATGTGCTAATCATGGTATTCATCACGTGCTCATCAGCTTCTCTGATAAACACATGAGAACTTACATGATGAGCACATGAATTTGTGGACAGGACTCTCTCCGGGATCACAACAGTGAAATACCACTCTTTACCATGAAGGAATCTTACTTACCCCGACATAAAAATCTCGGGGGAGGACACTGTCTGGTGGGCAGTTTAACTGGGGAGGTTGCCTCCTAAATTGCAACGGAGGCGTACAAAGGTCAGCTAACTCTGAATGGAAACCAGAGCCTGTCGTGCAAACGCGAGAAGCTGGCTTGACTGCGAGACGTACAGGTCGAGCAGATACGAAAGTAGGTGTTAGTGATCCTCGGTTCCCTCGTGGGAGGGACCGGGCTTAACGGATAAAAGCTACTCCGGGGATAACAGGCTGATCGCTTCCGAGAGTCCATATCGACGAGGCGGTTTGGCACCTCGATGTCGGCTCCCCGCAAAGTGCGGGGTGGGCCCCTTACTTAAGTAATTGGTAAGGAAAATTTAGCTCATAACGGTGGAACCCTCGTACATAGTCTTTCTCTAGTATACTTTGATATACTTTATGTATGGGCAATACCGTGGGAAGTCGAGGAGTTTTAACGCAAAGACAAAAGGAAATTCTTATCGGTACAGTATTAGGAGACGCATATCTTGAAAAGAACGGAAGATATACCCGTGTTCGGATCGATCATTATGACAAACACAAAACGTATATTTTCTGGTTAGCACAAGAATTTTTACCGTTTTCTTTGAAACCTCGGCACATTGTCGAGACGGATAAGAGAAACGGTAAACAGTATTCTCGATGGTATTTTTCGACAAAAAGTTTGCCGATATTTGATGAATTTCGAGAACTATTTTATCGAAACGGAAAGAAGATTATCTCTCCATTACTGGTCAAGATTTTATCTCCTTTGTCTTTAGCGATTTGGTATATGGATGACGGTTTTCGAAGACAAGATTCTAAAGGTTTTTATCTTTGCACGTCGTCTTTTACCGAGGAAGAACAAAAGGCATTACAGGAAATTTTACAAGCAAGGTTTTCGTTGACAACGAGAATTCATCACCAGCATGAGTTGGGGAGAATTTTTATACCGTCCGCTTATGCGGATAGATTCAATGAAATTATTAAACCTTTCATTCTTCCGGAATTTCAGTATAAACTCCTTTGACCCCGTAACGACTTTTCATCCCGATTGGATCGGGATTGAAGGATCCCGACGAACGTCGGGATAACACGCTAAGCCCCAGTCATTATGTCGCTATCGCGACACCGACTGGGTGATGGTATAGTCTAGCCCTCATGGAAACATGAGATACGGTTGCATCCTATCCTGGGGGTGGAGAAGCTCCCAAGGGTCCGGCTGTTCGCCGGTTAAAAGGGTACGCGAGCTGGGTTCAGAACGTCGTGAGACAGTAGACCTTAACGGTTTGACGCCGTTATAACGAGCTGTCCGCTTTCAGATGTTCATTTTGAACTGCATCGAGATACGAATAACTGTTATATATTAAAAGCACCCAGCCCCTCGCGAGGAGCTGGGTAAATCTGACTAAATGCTGGAAACTCCGAGCATCGTGTGATACTATAGATTATAGAGATAGATTAATCTCTATAATTATGAGTGACAATTCATCACGTGCGGACAATCAGCAGGTAAGCAGGAATGTTTATGATGACTATTTTTCTGGTTTTGTTGATGGAGAAGGATGTTTTTATGTAGGGTTTGGTAAACGAAGTGATTTACCGTTAGGATGGCAAATTATAACGGAATTTCATGTCAGCCAAAATCCTGGAAGCAAAAGTGTCTTAGAAATGCTGCAAAAGCGGTTAGGATGCGGATATTTGAAACCAAATCACGCCGCGAGTAGGAGCGACAAGACATGGATTTTGATCGTAAAAGAAAGAAAAGATCTTATATCAAAGGTCATTCCGTTTTTTGATCATTATCCGCTACAAACAACAAAACATACTGATTACCGTATATTTAAAAAGGTAATCGAAATGATTGAGAAAAAGCGTCATCTGAAAAAAGAGGGATTTCGAGATATCGTCAATTTGGTTTTTTCAAATAAGAGAGAAACAAACAAGCGATATACAAAGAAAATGCTTCTTCATTTTTGACACCTCAGAGACTATATGTCAGACCCAGATATCATGTCCCGCTGCGGGACACCATCCGGGAAGATATAGTCCGAACTCATAGGCGACTATGAGACTACAACAGAAATGTTTGTGGACCGTTTTATTTATAAACGGGTTAACATAATTGTCGGTCTCTATCCTGTGTGAGCGTTTTGATTCTTGAGGGGAGCTCTCTCCAGTACGAGAGGACCGAGAGGGACAGATCCCTGGTGTGCCTGTTGTCAGCCTGAGCGCTGGCATCGCAGGGTAGCTAGATCTGGAAGGGATAAGTGCTGAAAGCATCTCAAGTACCAAGCCCACCCCAAGATGAAGAATCAGTGTGAGGTCCGTTGTAGATTACAACGTTGATAGGCGAGGAGTGTACGCACCGCAAGGTGTTTAGCTTACTCGTACTAATAGACCCATCCTGCGGAGAACAAAGGATGAAAAACGAATTGTGTAGAAAACGTTTATTAGCAAGTCCGGCAAGGCCGGCAACTCGCGTTCAATTCAATCCTGAATTGCCCGAGCCGCTTGAATTGCTAATAGACCGCATGCCTTGGCATGCTCGTGGATTATCCCTTACGTGCAATTACTTCATTAAAAAAACCCAAAGAAAAAAACAGAATTGTTCCGGTGATTTGAGCGATATGGACCCACCTGATCCCATTCCGAACTCAGAAGTGAAACGTATCAGCGCCAACAATACTTGACTCTAAAGGGTCCGGGAAGATAGGTCATTGCCGGGGCAATTCTGTTTTTTTATTCCGAACGAGGAAGCTTGCCCCGAAACACCGCTCCCCGACGGAAGCATCGGGGTAAGGTTGGTTCTGGGGTGAAACGATTCAGCGGCGCATCAAACGCGCCAGCCGAGTTAGACTCGGCGGAGACAATATCCTTCGACTTCGCTCAGGACGAGCTTGACTCTCAAGGGCCCGGCCCGCCCTTCGCATAAAGCTCCGGCGGGTAAAGAAGACCCTCCTTCGCTAAAGCTTCGGCAGGGCACAGTAGATCATTGCCGGGGCAATAGTATTTTCAAATTTTAGCTTCGCAAGGCCAGGCCTTGCGAAGCTATTTTTCGGGTAACCACACCATTCGTCGCATCCAACTCTATTTTTTCTCCATCCATAATAATGTCGCGTGCATTCCGGGTTCCCATAATAGTAGGAATCTTTAATGCTTTTGCATACAGTACTGCATGTGAAGTAATGGAATCCTCATCAACGATTAAACCATTGATTCTATATAGACAGGATAAATAATCCGGAGTAGTCTGTGATGTGATGAGAATATCGCCTTTTTGAACCTTCGGAAAATCACTTACGTCACGGACAACGACAGCTCTTCCGGTTATTTTACCTGCATAAATTCCTTTTCCGTGTATTTGTTTTACCTTTGCATCGGTTATGGTCGTTTCAATCATTCGTACAACACCGGAGTGCGCGTCAAGCTCAACAATATCATTATCTTTGAGAGTACTTGTTGCGTGACCGGTTGCTATTAGACAGGGGACATTCATTTCCCGGCTTACTATAGCCGCGTGGCACGTCACACCACCTTCGTCGGTTACAATACCCCCGCATCTACTCATCGCAACGACAAAATCCGGCGTTGTCATTTTAGTCACCAATATATCTCCTTTTTCAATTTTTCCCAGTTCCGAGATTTTATGGATGATTTTGACTCTACCTACAATTTTACCGCGACAGGCGATCGTTCCCTGAATGAGCTTTGCCCTTGCTTTTTGAGGCTGGACGATACGGTATTGTTCCATTGCTTTGAGGATTTTTGCTGTACAGGTAATCTCACTGATTTTTTCTTGCCATACGAGAACCGCCCAACCGGATTGCCGTGCTTTTGCACGTTTTTTTAATTCATTATGACTTTTCTGACCGGATAACCCATGAAGAATTTCTTCATACGTGAGAAATTTAATGTCGACATTACTAAGTTCAAGGCGGGATGCGATTTCATAGAGAAGCGGCATATGGTAGTAATGCGATTGACAGATGATATTTTTTCGGAATGTCCGCAGGGTGATATATTTCTGGAGGAAATAGACCTGCTGTTTGAGAGTTGTCCGCGCATTCATTTCCTGCAGCGTATTTTTGAGCATCTGTTGTCTTTTTTTGTCTTCGTTTTTTAGTTTATTTGCTTCTTCTTCCGAGTTTGGAATTTTTTCCAGTATGTTTTTAGCTTCATTCAGGAAATAGTCGCGCGGTAGAGGATTGGCGTTTATCGAAAACATAGTTAACCAACAGTATGTTTGCCAATGATCCGTTAGTTTTTTTTCAAATTCAGCATCCATCCCGTGTTGTTTTATGTGCGATGCGAGATTAAGAACATCTATCATTTCCTGATCAACGGTGGAAATTGGGGAAAGGAGAGTTTCCAACTGCCGTTCGTCAGATACCCGCTCCCGTATTTTTTGTTCGAAATACCGTTCAATAGCAAATGGTGAGGTTAAAAAGGGGAACAACATCATGTACATTCTGTAGAATTTTTCGAGAATTGATTTGAGTTCGGAATTATTAAGCTTTGTAAGATTGAGATTTGGGATACGTTTAGCTTCCTGAAGAAGGGTATTACAGAGTTTGGTACATAAGGCGATATCTTTTTGGGCAAACGTACTATCCCGCTCAAGTTTTTGTGCAATATTCATGCCGAGCGAATTCAATTCAGAGCTATTGTAATAAAGACCATGCGTGAGACTGTTATACCAATACGTGGGCATAGATGTGTTATACAGTTTTTTTAATTGGTCTCTATTTGATAGACATACTGTCATGCTAAATGCATATGCACCCTCCCGGTTAATGACTTTTATCCAATTGAAGCTTGTATCAGGAGGAAGATACTGTTTGACTTCCATGCCGGCTTTTTTTGAAATACGGTAGAATTTTTTATTTCCAACAGATGTGGAAGTAATAAGCTGATCTTTTGTCAATTTTTTAAGGGCAGTCTGGATGGAATTCGGATATCGGCCGGTTATCCGGATAAGTTCATTGATGTAAAAGTCCTCATTTGGTCTGGAGGAGAGGAGAGAAAGAATTTCCTGTCGTGCTGAGATAAAATCATTCTTCACTAAAAATATTATACAATATATTGTATAAATAAATCAAGCCTGTCTGCCGGCAGGCAGGGCTGCCTGTCCTCCATAGTCCCGAGTTTATCGAGAGACGAAGGAGGAGGAAACACCGGAGCGGTTTTTTGATGGCAATTTAACGAATGAGTTTTGATGAATGAGTTTAATTGCCGATCAATCCTCCGAAAATGCTCTTCGTGCCGCGCTACGAATAGTAGGTAAGGCATGAAGGAATGAAGGAGGATGGTGATGAAGTTAATTTACCTTATTTGTCGGTTTGCTTTTGAGGAAATTTTCGAGGTTGGAGATGAAAATATTTTGTTTCAGATTAGTTGCCTCTTTTGTCGTATATGCAATGGGCGGGTAGAGGATACGGTTAGGGAATTTTGATAGACGTTTGGCAACTGCCGGATCCAGCTCGTCGGAATGATCCAAAATAAACGTTATATCACCTTTTTTGAGACGTTTTTCCAAGGCTGTGATATTAACGAGTTCCATCGGAGCGGTGTTTATAATAATTGCTTTGGGTTTAATAAGCTGAATCCGTTTTTCGTTCAAAAAGCCTTTTGTTTCGGGATTAAAGGACATGTGAAGCGAGAGAACATCCGATATTTTAAGGAGTGTATCAAGCTCTGTGTATTTAATACCTGATTTTTCCGCATCTTTCTTCTGTTTGCGCGACCAATACAGTACGTTTGCTCCAAATCCTTTTGAAGCAATCTCAGCAACACGCTCTCCGATTCGGCCAAGTCCGATGACACCAAACGTTTTTCCCTTAATTTGCGTACCGGTATAGCTTGCCTCTGAGTAGTCACCAGAGAGTACCTGAGTTTTTGCGCGGGTTATTTCCCGTAGGTGCTCAAGAAGTGCAGCAAATACGAATTCAGCGACTCCTTCGGTAGCATATCCTGCGATATTGCACACCGTAATACCTTTCTTTTTAGCGTAGGCTGCATCGATCCGTCCGTATCCTGTACCATACATACCGATATATTTCAAATTCGGCATGCTGTCAATAAGAGCTCTATCTGCGCCCATACCGAGTTTGAGAAGCAGACAATCAGCAGTAACTAAATGAGTTTTGACTTTCGGTGAATCAGCTTTGATGAGGATTTTTTCTTTAGAAATTTTATCAATCCGGAGCCAGTATTCGGGTTTGAGATTTGATTTCTCGAAGTTTAAAAGAAGTAATTTATGAAACATACTCATCCGCATACTACTCCCCATATAATTGAAGGTCAAGAACGCGGAGTTGTTAAAAGGTTAAAAATGGCCTATAATATATAGTTATATGGCACCGGAGAAATTGGTCTATCATTCTACAGACAAAGCAGGTTTAGAAGCAGCACAGAAAGACAAAAGATTGTTTGGTATGGAAAGGCTTAATCCGCGAAGTGGGTACAGTGGCGAATCAAACCTTACGCCTGATAAAAATGCGTCACAGAGATTTATTAGAGAGTTTAGAGGAAATGGATCGTGGACAAAGTCCGATGGTCCACCGCGGCTAGTTACACTCACATTCACCATACCAGAAGAGTTTTTGAAAGAAGTAGGAGAAACACATCTCTTGGGTTGCACAGAGTACGCAACAACGATGACTGTTGATGTAGGTGATTTACCTGAACAATATTTACACAATTTGCATGCCGGAACTGGAATGGTGCACATGACGAGGGAAGAAGCGTGTTTATTTCAAGCTCAAGGAAAGGTTCGGTTTTATGAAGTGCCGCTAGACTTTTTACAAAGCGTTGAACCCGTGCAATTTACTTGGAGAGGAATAAAATATCCGTAAAAGTCTTCTGTGTGATCACGTTTGAGTTGGGGTGATTTGTTATTTATACACTCCCTGCCGGTGTTCGATGATTTCTATTTGGATGGTCGTATTACGGTCAATAACATAGAGAATCCGGTATGGCCAAGCACGGATAACATAATAATCTTTGAGTTTTCCTTCGAGTTTTTTACCCGTATATGGAGCTGTTTCAAGAATAAAAAGTTTTCGGGCAATTTTTTTAACGTCCGACTTTGGTAGTTTTTTCAACTGTTTTTTAGCAGTAGGTGTAAGTTCAATCTCCATGGATTCCCAGCTCTTCGAGAACTTGTTTCAGGGGATAGACTTTTCCGGCTTTTCTTTCTTTTTCAGATTGGCGGATGTCAGCCATGAGTTTCTTATTCGACATAATGTCCAGCGTCTCTTCCCAGCTTTCCAGGTCTGCTATCGGCATGAGAACGGCCTGTGGTTTGCCATGGTGGGTGATGATGAAGCGCCGGAGATATTTTTGTACTTCCTCAAGCATGTCGTAGAGATTCGTGCGTGCATCACTAACGGTGAGAGTGGACGGAATTGGTTGGTTCATATTTTCTAATCGTACGCTTTTTCGTACGCCTCGTCAAGAGGATTTCCTGCTTGACGAGTGTTGTATGAATATCATACAATATTTGTATACCATCTTACTCCGATTTGCATCCGCCAGCTGGCGGAGAAAAAGCGGATTAGAAGGGTATATGCTGAGTAACTCAGTTATAAATCTGAGTTATCGAAGTATATTATGGCGACGATCAATATTTCTCTCCCGACACCCATGTATCAGGACGCAAAAGCGATGCTTCGGATCAGGGGATACGCGTCCATAAGCGAGCTTATCCGTCAGGCACTCCGTGATGTTTTGTATCCGAAGATTACGGAAAACGGCTTTACGCCGGAATTTGAAGAGAAAGTGCTGCGGGCGGAGAAATCATCGCGTAAACATGATGTAACTCTTACGAGTGCGAAAGAAATAAAAGACTATTTTACGAAGTTGAAAGTACCCCAAAAATCATCCCCATACATACAAAAGAAAAATAAATTAAAAAGACATTTATGAAAGGCCGATATTCTAATAAACACGAACGGCGTGTTGTATTTCGTGGGTGGCGAAGGCACGTCGGGAGTAATAAGAAAGTGCATTTTGAAGAAAGCAGGAAGAAAGTTATACTCGATGTAATCAGTAAAGAATCATGAATTCTTGGCGTACTTGACAGACCACTACCAAATCAATACAATACCAATATATGGATACACAACGCATCATCATGCAGGTTCCCTTACCAAAAACATTGAAGATCTCTTCGGAGGTTGTTGCCCGTGATATGGGTTTTTCATCGCTTCAGGAAGCAATCCGCGTATTCTTACGGAAATTATCTGCTCGTGAGCTAACGTTTACATTGCGGGAGCCGGTTGAACGGTTGTCTCCAAGAGCAGAGAAGCGGTATCTAAAGATGCTGAAGGAAATCAAAGAAGGAAAGGTAAAAACGAAATCATTTGTCAATGTTGATGAGATGATGTCATATCTGAACGCATGATAGACCGCATTGTCCTTCACCCGAAATTTACTCGTTCCTATAGGAAGCGGATAGCACCTGATAAACAATTGAGCTTACGTACACGACAGAGAATTGAGTTATTCAAACATAATCCTTCACATCCAATTCTTCGTAATCATCCATTACAAGGAGAAAAAGGAGGGTTTCGGTCATTTTCCATAACCGGTGATGTCCGTATCATCTACAAAATAGAAGGAACGATTGCTACTTTTTTTGATATTGGTACGCACAATCAGGTGTATTAATATTTTTCATCAGAAACAAGACCCAAAACCGACCGGACGGGTTTGAGTTTAGTGGGGTTTGTCGAACCCACAGCGATAAGCATATGAAGAGGATTATAGCAAAAACAAGGACGGGTGTTATGGGAAAAACAGAATGTCTTGAGGTGGATCGCTATCAATAGGTTGAACTTCGTTATCAGAGGGAGGAGGATTCAAGACTTGTAGTTGTTCAAGGATTTTATTGATTCTTTTTTGTGTTTCGTTTACCTGTATATATATAAATCACCCATTCGCAATCTGAGAATCTCGAGTTGCGTCCTTGCATCCGAGAGTTGTCTCTATAATCCACTTTCGCTTTCTGATGATTCAACTTCTGTTGATGAAGGCATAATATCCGTAAAAATAGCATTGTTGAGCTCTAAAGTCAACAATACCGGCAATAGTTGTAATGTGCATAAAAATAAGGATTATTGTATAATGCCTTCAGTCGATATATGCGAGTAAGATCAGGTTAATGAACTATTGCATAACCATATGGAGAACAACGAAACATTTTTTTCCAGACTAGACAAAAAAAGCTATCCGCCCGAAGTCATAGCGGCTATCAATAAATTAGCTCTCAAACGAGCCACAGGATATTCTGATCAAAACGGAGAGTATGAATTAGAACCAGGATGCTTTCCTGTTTTGGGGTTAGATCACCGAGTGCGAGGTCCGTGGTCATTCGGTGCACAAGGGAATGGGGCGGAACTTGTTGATTTAATCCCTCAAGTGGATATTGAGCAATTGTTCAGTGAATTACCGCCAGAGTTACAGGGTCTATGCTCTCAATAACCTCTTTTAAATAGCAAACAGGAGGCTTTTTTTATTTAAGATCCTGCAATTCAGAGAAACGCATTCGCCCTTGAGGATTCTGAGCATTTTAGGTATACTACCCCTATCCTAACAAAGAAAGGCGGTATAATGAATGACAACAAAAAGAATTCAGAATTCAGAATCTAAAATTCAGAATAAAGAAGATAAAAAAAATGTAGCTTCTTCCGAATCTCCTTCAAAATCTCCTGCCTCGACTCGCCTCGATCAGGCGGAGCGGGCTCGCGAAGACATTCATCGACGCGAGGCTGGGCCCCAAACCATGGAGGAATTGCTTGCTTCTACGGGCTATGTCATTAAAGGCTTTAAAAAAGGCGACATATTAGAGGGCAAGATTACCCGGGTCAGTCCCAAGGAAATCCTCATTCATATCGGCGGGAAAACAGACGGCGTGGTCATAGACCGTGAGCTTGAATCGTACCGAGAAACCCTGCAGACCCTCAAACCCGGGGACAAAGTTACCGCACAGGTGATTGTTGCGGAAAATGACCGCGGACAGGCAGTATTGTCCTTACGCCAGAGTATTTTTGAAAAACGCTGGCAAGAACTCTCCGGGCACCAAAAAAGCGGTGAATCAGTGGATGTGGTACTCAAAGACGCGGTGCGGGGCGGAATGCTGGTAGAGTACAGCGGACTTCGGGGATATATTCCGCAATCCCAGTTTGACGGATCCATGAATAAACAGCTGGATAAGATTGTGGGGAGAAGAATGGCTGTCAAAGTCATGGAAGTGGACCAGCCGACCAACCGGCTCATTTTTTCCCAGCGTGCGGTCGTTGAAGGAGAGGCGCTTATAAAGCAAAAAGAACTTCTTTCCACTATTACGATCAGGGAAAGCGTCGAGTCGACGGTGACCGGCATTGTGCCTTTTGGCGCATTTGCGAAATTTAGCGTCCAGAAAGACGGAGTCAAACACGAGATTGAGGGGCTGATCCATATTTCGGAAATCGCATGGGAAAAAGTTGAAGACCCGGGAGAGTACCTCAAAACCGGCGATACGATAAAAGTCAAAATCATCAGCATTGATGAGGCGAGCGGGAAAGTCACCCTGTCCCTCAAACAGCTTCTTCCGGACCCATGGGAACACGTTCTTGATATGTTTGAAAAAGACACCCAGGTTAAAGGGAAAGTATCCAGAGTATCACCCTACGGAATTTTTGTGAACCTTTCGCCGGGTATTGACGGTTTGATCCACATCTCTAAAATGACGCCGGGTCAGGAGCCGAAAGTGGGAGAGGAGATTACCGTGACTATCGAGGACATACAGCCGGATAAGCGGAAGATCGGGCTATCGATGTCGCTTACAGAGAAGCCGATTGGGTATAGATAAGGAAACATATGCCAATAGAACCGAATACTGAAGAAAAAAAACAATTTACAACCGAAGTTCCTTTGAAAGAAAAGGAGGAGTCTAAGGAACTTGCGGTGGTTAGGAGATTTCAACCGGAGAATCCAATTGATTGTCAAGCTGCAGCAGATCTTGATTTTGCTTCTCCGGCGGAAAATCCTTATGCCACAAAAGAAGAAGATAGAACAAGGAAAATGACATCGGCAGAATTGATGCGTTGGATCGGAGATGGAGATAAGGATCACTATACGCGGGCGATATGTTTGAGAGAAGATCCCTCTCAAACACCCAGAGGATATGTGTACATCTATCGGAATGATCAGGATACAAAACAACGGGAGCCATTTATTGAACATTTAGCTCGAGACGCAAAAATTCCGATAAATCAAGACGGACTTTTTTTTGAGTTGAATTTTGACGCTCCCCAACTAGAAGAATACTATGTTGATTTCTGCATAAGCGGTGTCAAACAGACACTTTCTGAATTTTTTACTTCTGCTAATTACAAAGAAGGAGATCCGGAAGCTTCGAAAGCCCGTTATATGGTCGTGCATGTTGAAGATGATAGTCTGCAAGCAGACGGGCATATTTTAAGACAACTCGGAGGAATGAATATCGGAAAGCTTTCGTATGATGCTCCTTGGAACATAGAAGCTACAGAGAAAGATACGGTCTTTCTCATAACAAAAGAATCATTTGAAAACGCATGTCTTCCGAAATCAGTTCAAGAGTTGGAACAACGTGCAACAACGCCAACTCCTTTAATTTCACCTGCAACCCCACCGTTACCCCCTAAGCCAGCGGTATAATTTTCCTGTTTATTTGTAAGCATAGTGTACAATAGGACTCACATGAAACAGCGTTCCGCTTTCGTCCTTCGATCCCGGAAGATCGGGCTATCCATGAGCTTGACAGAGAAGACGATAGGATATAGATAAGATTCATATACCAATCTACTAAATCTTCAAGATATACCTGTCTTTTTTGACAAATAGAACTTATTTGTTTATTATCCGAGTGCATTATGAGATCCCAACAAGAAGTTGATACTACCCTTCAAAACCCCATTTTTTCAAATGAAGGGTCAGACTCTCAAAGTCAATTACCGTTCGGATTTGCAAATCGCACAGAGCGGATGGGAAGTAGTGCCATCAGGGAGATTTTGAAATTAACAGAGTCGCCTGATGTCATTTCTTTTGCCGGCGGACTTCCGGCACCGGAAAGCTTTCCAACAAAGCTGTTGCCCACGCTGGAACAAGAAGCACGACGTCGATACGGCGGTACGATATTGCAATACGGCACAACCGAAGGATTTTTACCTCTGCGCAAAGCAGCAGTGGGAATGTTACAAGAACGGGGTGTTTGGGTAAATTCTCTGGAAGAAGTTCGAATAACGAGCGGTTCGCAACAAGCTCTGGATTTACTCGGAAAAATTTTGATCAATCGGGGCGCTAGAGTCATTGTTGAGAGCCCGACGTATTTAGGCGCGCTTCAGGCATTTAATGCCTACGGACCGGAGTATGTAGAGGTGGAAACCGACCAAGACGGCATGATACCGGAGTCTTTAGAGGAGGCGCTTCGTGCTGATGGTGTTTGTATGGTTTACTCGGTGCCGGATTTTTCCAATCCTACCGGGATCAGCATGTCTTTAGAACGCAGGATTGAGATTGCCCGAATACTTCAGGAACAGTCTTTGAAAAAAGGAAAAATAATTCCTTTTATAGAAGATGATCCGTATGGACAATTGCGTTATGAAGGTAAACAGCTTGATCCCGTCCAGAGTTTTGCGCCTCACCATGTCATTTATCTGACCACACTGTCAAAGATACTGGCTCCGGGTTTTCGAACCGGTATGGTAGTAGCCCGTCCGGAGGTGCTCAGCATGCTCGTAAAAGCCAAACAAGGGGCAGATTTATATACCAGTAATATTTTACAGGCACAGGCAGCCGTCTATATCGGTGATGGCTTATTGGAACAGCACATACCCGAAATAATTGGTTTATATAAACCAAGACGGGATGCGATGCTTAAAGCGCTGGCAGAACATTTTCCCCAGCCGGAATTTTCCTGGTCACACCCTGAGGGTGGATTATTTATCTGGGCAACTGGGCCTGAAGGTATGGTCATGGAGGATGTTTTAAAACAAGCTGCAGGAGAAAAAGTAGCCTTTGTGCCGGGATCGCCGTTTTTTGCCAGCGACAGAGGATATAATACCATGCGGCTTAATTTCTCCTTTCAATCGGAAGAAAAAATTGACAGAGGCATGGAAATATTAGGTCGGATAGTAAAAGCGAATCTTCCTTAAAACACGAGTCGAAATACCTTATTGAGAAATAGTGTAGAATATTCATCAATGAAACAACGGTCATCCTTCGTCTGCCAGCAGTGCGGGTATGAGAGCCCCCAGTGGTACGGAAAGTGCCCCGGGTGCGGGGAGTGGAATAGCATGGTAGAGACGCTTCGCGAAATCTCAAATCACAAATCTCAATTTCCAAACAAATCTTCCAGCCTTCACCAAGGCTTCGGCGGGCAAGCAAAACCGCAGAAGTTGTCGGAAGTAAAACATATTGAAAAGAATCGGCTGAAGAGCGGGTTTGGGGAGTTTGACCGCGTGGTCGGCGGGGGGATCGTACCGGGATCCGTTACACTTTTGGCAGGTGATCCGGGGATCGGGAAATCAACGCTCCTTCTCCATATTTTATCGCGTATCGGAGGCCTCTATGTCTCAGGAGAAGAGTCGGCAGAACAGATAAAACTGCGGGCAAAGAGGATGGGGGTGGGAGGAGAGAATATTACCGTGTTGGCAGAGAATAATGTGGAGGGAATTCTTGATGCGATGAATACTGTCATTGCGAGGAGTGGAACGACGAAGCAATCTTTACAATTATCTGAGGGATTGCCGCGCCCCTCTCCGCCAAGTGGAGGATTCGGGGCTCGTAATGACAAGGGGATCCCGGCTCGCGCTTCGCTTGGCCGGGATGACAATATCACTATGGATGACAAAAGAGGGGTGGTGGTAATCGACTCTATCCAAACCATGGCGTCGGATGAATTATCCGGCATGGCAGGATCAGTCGGGCAGATCCGGTATGCTGCAGAACAGTTTGTGAGATTGGCTAAAACCACAGGAATTCCGATCATTATTATTGGCCACGTGACCAAAGAAGGGGAGATAGCAGGACCTAAAATCCTTGAACATATGGTTGATACGGTTCTCTACCTTGAGGGTGAGCGGTATCAGGATGCAAGAATCTTAAGGACGCTGAAAAACCGGTTCGGCGCTGTTGAGGAGGTCGGAATTTTTGAAATGCGGGAAAAAGGACTTCTTGAGATAGCAAATCCAAGCGAGATATTCCTCAAAGACCGAGTTAAAAATGTCCCCGGGTCTGTCGTGACGGTTATCATGGAGGGAAGCCGGCCGCTTTTGATTGAAATTCAAGCTCTTGCCGTACCCAGCCAGCTTGCAATACCTCGGCGGGTCGGGAATGGGGTGGATTACAACCGGCTCCAGCTCCTGACTGCAGTTCTTCAGAAGCGGCTAGGCGTACCGCTTGCAACATTTGACATTTTCGTCAACGTATCAGGCGGGTTAAAGATTGCAGAACCCGCTGCGGATCTTGCCGTTTGTCTTGCGATCCTTTCTTCGTTCAAAAATAAACCATTAGACCCGAAAACCGCAGCATTCGGCGAAGTCGGACTTCTGGGAGAAATTCGGGGTGTGAGATACGAGGAGCGGAGGATCAAAGAAGCCAAACGCTTAGGTTTTACAACGGTTATTACTTCCGGAACAGGCAGGAGCGTAGCGGCAATCGCAAAACTTTTTTCTTAACATTTCTTAACTCCCGTTTTAAAAGTTGCTTTATCCTGTCGATTTTTGCAATAATAGAGCCATGAGTCAAAAAGAAGCCGTACGGCGATGGATAGACAGCGCTGATGATGATTGGGAGACTGCAGAAGCGCTTTACAAAAGTAAAAAGTTTGCGTACTGCCTATTTTTTAGCCATTTAGCACTGGAAAAATCATTCAAAGCGCTTTTCATCTCTCAAAAAGACACTGTCCCGCCGATTACACATGACGTTCTTCTCCTTGCGAAAAAAACCGGACATCCTCTGAACGAGCGAAGCATTGCAGATTTTTCCGAGATAACCACATTTAACGTTGAAGCGCGATACGACGTATATAAAACAGAACTTCATAAAAAAGCAACTCGTGCATTTACCAAAATGTATATGGATAAAATATCGCTCATACGACTATGGATAAAAAAACAGTTATAACTCAAGACCTATCCGATCTGCTTTCGCGGTATGTAGCACGTATACGGGAGGCAGGCATACCGATTGAAAAGGTTATTCTTTTCGGTTCTCATGCGCGCGGAACGGCCAAACCCGAAAGTGATATTGATCTTTGCGTCGTTTCTTCTCAATTTGGGCGCGATTACCACACGTCGATGGTACAATTGCGGATACTTCTTTCTGATATTGACAGAGCAGTGGATGTTGTTCCTTATACCCCTGAAGACTTGCTGGACAAATATGATCCGCTTGCACATGAAATTCGCCGATACGGGATTCCGGTACTGTAACAGAGAGCATCACAATCTGCCGCAAAAAAACTAGGTCGGTGGATTCATTGCAAAACTTGCAGGACTTATCCAAGCGACCATTGCAGTTGTCCTTTTGAGTTTATAAAACGAGGTATTTCCCCCTATTCCGTACGAAGTCCTGCCCCTCCTCCCCCGGCAAAGGGCGATCTGCCGCCGGGAAGAGGCATCGGACCGAGAGGCCCCCTCATTGGATCAGGTAACGGTCTCTCCGGCTCTACGGTCTTGACTGGATGTTTTTTTGGGGGGGCACTCGGGGCTTCATCTGGTTTTAGGTTTTCTTCTCTTTTTTCTGGAGGGGTCATATATAAGAGAGAATATACCATGTTTATCCGAAAAGTCAAAAAAATAGAGGATGGATGGGAATTTTTGTATCCAATTTGCTACAATATATCTAATTGATTTGATGTGGAGCGTTTAAAACACGTATGAACATTGTCATCACGACGGAGACCTATCTGCCGTTTATAGCGGGAGTGTCAACGTCAACAGACAATATCGCGCGGTTCATGGCCCGGAGAGGTCATCAAGTGACGATTGTCGCACCCCGTCCAACAGGAAAAGACGATGTTCCAAG
>Ga0209210_1001801_pt1 | contig 17066 bp, 25 predicted proteins | sample RifGroA1_FD_183991 | JGI IMG/M metagenome (GOLD analysis project Ga0209210, IMG submission 183991) | Contaminated groundwater microbial communities from Rifle, Colorado, USA - Rifle Groundwater A1 (SPAdes) (version 2) | ecosystem: Environmental > Aquatic > Deep subsurface > Groundwater >...
TATAAATGGGCCCGGAGGGACTTTCGACCTGAAAACCAGCAACAACTGCTTTGCTGTTTCAGCGTGTTCGAACCCTCGACATTTCGGTGTCTTCAGCTAAGCTTAGTAACTTAACAGCGTTTCTCGCTATTCATTAAAAGCCGAACGCTCTAACCAGGCTGAGCTACGAGCCCACATATAAATGGCAGTTATATTGTTTAAAAATGTTATCAACCTATTTCACTGCCTAAATACCTTATAATTCCTGTTCAACAATTATCCTGCACTTTGGTAAAACAAACGCAATATTCTTTTTTATTGTCATAGCTATTTCTGCTCCTTTTCCAACGTTTAAAGAATATATCGAAAAGTCTGATTCTTTTTTTGGCTCTGGCAGGAATACACCCATAGACTCTAAAGATTCGTGTCTAAGAATACTATTATCGCTTCCAGATGGAATATACAAAAGTTCTTCTTTTTCACCAATTCTAACGTACATACTAACTATTGGTGGGTTTTGTATAATTTGTAATAATGATTTAGCTTTTTCATAATCTTTAATTACCGCAGTTATTTCCGATGCAGAGGTTCTTAAGTCATTGTAGCTCTTTCTTTCACTCTCAAATTCCGCTATTGTTCTTTTATATTCTGGTAGATTAGATTCCATAATATCGTAAATTTGCTTTGCACCACCAGGCAACGTTTCGGTTAATCCCTGCTTACGCAACGTCTCAAGAAAATTTAGTGTTTTCAAGGCAGCATTATGCGTTTCAAAATTAGCGCTATAGAAAGTAGTTTCTTCAAAAGCAGGTATGTTTATTATTTCTTTTATTAGCTCCTCTGATTGGAAATTTTCGTGCAATTCAGAATTCACATACTCAACTAAAGTCATTTTTGTTATCTTTAAAACGTTCGTGATATCTTCAAGCCCTTCTTCTTGAAGTTTTTGCTCATAATATCGCAAAGCTGTTGCAGACTCCGCAACTTCTTCGATTCTAAGTTGTTTTGGATCCTTAGTTACAAATTTCTGAAGGCTTTGATCTAATTTCTGTTCTAAATCACTATTTTGATTTTGAAGTTTTTTATTTTTAGATTTTATTCGGCCATACTCTTCTTGGATTGCGTTAAATCCTTTCTGAGAATCTATTAATCTTTCACTAAGATTTGTCTTCTCGGAATGGAGCTGTTTAGTTAAATCTGATATCTCTTGTTCTTTCCCTCTGAATTCTTCCAGATGTTCTATTTGCTCGGTGCACCATTTATTCTGTTCTTCCAAAGCATCAATTCTACTCTCATATTCTATTAATGTTTCTTGATGGGATTCTATTTCTTCAGTTAATTCTAAAGTATCTGCTTGATATTGGGTTTCTTCAGGGCTTATAGGTCTAATTTCTGGACTGATAGGAATACGCGGGTCGTGATTAACAGCATTAGCTGCAAGCTTATTAACAAATTGATTTAAATCTCTTATTTCACCATCAAAATTTGCGACAAGCAGCGATTGTTCATCTGTATTATACTTAACACTAACTTGACCAAACCGTCTTGCTTTAGCAATCATAGCTTGCAATGGATGTTTTAGTCGGCCCATACCCTTGCGGTCTATGTTCTTTTTTGGATTAAGTTCAACCAAGTAATCTGGCATAATACTTAATAGAGAAATTAGTTTTTTAAGGTTAATTATAAGCTAAGAAGAAGTGGCTATCTATCTTTATTGTAACGGCGTAATTTAGTATATCTATTAAACTCATAAAACAAAAGCTTTATATACTAATCTAATGTTACTATATAGTAATATACTGGTGGCTATTGACGTAAGGCTATAGCTGTCAACAACTAAAACTATGGTAAATAAATGCCCAAACTGCGACAGTGCAAGAGTAGAAGTAGACTCACATAGAGGCGAAACTATTTGCAGAAAATGCGGTGCTGTTATAGAAGATAACGCTATTGATTTCACTGCTGAATGGGTTGCTTCTGAAGATTCTGAAGACAAAATAAGAGCTGGTGCTCCTTTACAGTTAAGCAGAGCCGACTCTGGTATTAGAACTATGATTGGCTCAAGAGCAGACCTATCTAGATTAGGCCATAAAGCTAAAACATATCAAAAACTGCAAAAGCAGGATATTAGAGCTTCTACAAAAACTGAAAGAAACCTAAAATATGCTTTTGACGATTTGCACAGATTTGTTTCTCTGTTGCACTTGTCTAAATCTGTTGAAGAGGAAGCCGCAAGAATTTACAGACAGGCTCTTGATAAAAACTTAATTAGAGGTAGAACTGTTGAAGCTGTTGTTGCTACATCTATTTATCTTGCTTGCAAAGCATTTGGTATTCCAAAATCTTTCAGAGAACTTTGTGAAGTTTCTAAAGTAAATCCAAAAGACTTTGGTAAAACGCTTAGATTTGTATCAAGAAAATTAAAATTAAAAATGGCACCATCTAATCCAACTGATTTTATTCCAAGATTTGCATCCTTAATTGGATTAAAACCTGTAACACAGGCAAAAGCAGTTGAGATTTTGAAGAAAGCTCAGAAAGCAGAGATTGATAATGGCAGAGGCCCTCTTGGACTTGTAGCTGCTGCTCTTTATATTGCTGCTCAGCTTACTGGCGCATATTTGACTCAGAAACAGGTTGCTGATGCAACTGAAGTTACAGAAGTAACAATACGAAATAGGTATAAAGAAATTGTTACAAAGCTAAATCTGAAACCATTGGCGGCCTAAAATGGATAACGAAAATTACGACTTACATAACATACCCGCTAATCAAGATTATAACGTTGACACTATGTTAATTCATCTTGATAGAAATGTTAATAACTCTAGAGCTAAAGTTTTGACTCTGGCTGAAATATCACTATTAGATATATTAAGAGATATGAATTAAATGGCAGACAATAATTTTATTGGTTTAGAAGAAGCTGGAATAATTGACAAATGTTTTGACAAAGCTAAAACCATTGTTGTTTACGATGATTTAATTACAGATGAAGTTTTATCAGACATACAAACTCAATTAGAGTTAAGACTTAAACTAAGAGAAAATTTGAACCGCCTTAAAGAACGAGGAATAATTGATGATTATCATTATGATCAAACACTTCTTGAATTTTCCGGAATTTCAAGTATAACATACATATCAGATTATGTAACAAAACACATAAATAATTCAATTAATCCAATAGGGGAAAACTAATGGTGAAATATACCGCACTAGTAAGTTTAGAGCGTAGTATAGCTATGACGCGAAATTATAATATTTTACTAAATTTACTAAAAGATGAAACCTATGAAACTAATTTAGATTATCAAACACTAATGTCTCTAGATTCAAAAACAAAAGAAAGCTTACTGGAAACATACATATCAAAAAGATCTCGTGGCAAATTAAATACTAAAAACGTTGCTAATGTTGCCAGATTCTTGAAGTTAGAAAAACCTATCGGACTTGCAAAAGCTAAGATATCTTTGTATAAAACTAAAACTGGGCAAATAACAATAAAGAATAATAACTATAATCCGCGCGTAAATGAAATTGAAATACCTGAATGGGGAGTTCCATTTATGGATGCCCAAGTAATAGATGATATCAGAAAAAGTCAAAGTACATTATCAGACAGAGCGGAAAGTTTAAGAAACAGATTACGTGGGTGAGTTTTATGGCTATTATAGATGACGATATTACAATTATCGGTGTAGATGTCATAATTAAAGGTTACGACAAAAGACCTAGATTAGTTTCTATCAACGCGGGTTATAATAAGTTGTATAAAAATGATAAAACTATAAGAGATTTAGTCGCTATGTGTGTTCGAGAGCTAGGGGGCTTAAGATTAGACGATATATTAGATACAGCTGAGTTAGACTTAAACAATATGCCTGTAGAATTGGATGATAAATTAAAACACTACATAGATACTGCTAAAAAAGATTATTTGGGTATACCGCAAATAAGATTAAATATTCAGAATCCATTACAAACTAAATCTATTTTGTAATTATTTCTTTTGTCTCTGCATCAATTTTCTTTTGCCAAGTCTTGTTTTTCTAGACCAGTTATAGCCTCTCATTGTAGACTCTGGATAACCACAGGAAGAACATTTACCGTGTTGTTTATGATATGAACTTCTGCCGCATCTTCTGCACCTAATATGATTGCGGTCTCCGCTTCTTCGTCCTTTTGATACATTACCTTTTGTCATATCTTGGTACCTTTATATTATAGCGTACAATAAAATTTGGCTTTAAAAGTTTATTCGCTTGGAGAAACTAAAACTATCATATCGCCTCTTAAGAAAACGTCGCCTAATTTTCTTGCCATTTCTCCGTTTTCGTCTCGCTCTTCGGCTTGCTCCAAAACTAAATTGATATGAATATCAAAAGCTTTCAATACGCCAGATACTCTTCGCTTGTTCTTTAATTCTACAAGTACTCTCTTTCCTCTTGCTGCATTCAAAGCATCAAGTGGTCGTTCTGCATCCATAATTCAGCCTTATGTAGTACGTTTATAAACATTTGTATAAGGTATACAAAAATGCCGACCCATAAAGATAGTATAGTTAATTACCTAACTTCCCGAAATAAATACATAAAAGATACAACCTTAACTGAACTATGCGACAAGGTTGATACTCTTGAACGCAATTTGGATAAAAACAGAGGTTCGCGTATATTCGCAAATGGTATAACTAGCATAAGTGGTGAACTAACGTATATGCTAGGACGAATTAGTAGTAAAGGAGAATTATTACTATTGAGCCAATATGGAGTCAGCATTAACACAGATTCTAAACACACACGCTTAATTCATAATAAAATAAAATACTCTGAACCAAAACTATTCAGACGCGATATGCCCTTAAATCTAAATCAAATAAATTCTTATATCATAGTTGAGTCGGGTAAGAACATATCTGGTTATAATTGGGAAAGCCTTATAAATCGGCTAAATAGTGACTAAATATGGCAATTTGGAAATCAGGAAGACAAGGAAAGAAAGCTAGCGGAGCTAGATTCTGGCCTGGCCGTAAAAAGAGAGCATACGAAATAGGTAGCGATCCGATTAATACTCGTATCTCTGAAAAAGAAACTAAAAAAACAAAGAAATTAAGAGGCGGAAAAACTATAACTCAAATTCTTACAGCAACTCACGCAAATTTACAAATGGCTGTAAACAAATTCAAAAAATCTAAATTAATAACAGTTAAAGAAAATTCTGCTAACAGACATTTTGTTAGAATGAATGTTTTAACAAAGGGTGCTGTTATTGAAACAGAAGACGGCTTAGCAAAAGTTATGTCAAGACCGAGCAGAAGCGGAATCGTTAATGCAATTCTTTTAAAGAAATAATCAAAACTTACATTTTGAATTAGCATTAAGCAAATATAAGGAAAAAATTAAGAACAAACTTAAATCCACTCTTTAAACTTGCCTTCTTCAAAATTCTTTAGGGCTTTTAGAAGTTTTTTAATCAAATCTGCATCAAGTTCTTTTAAGGATTCTAATGCTTTAAGTTCTTTGTATTCTTTCTTAGAGATTTGAATCGTGTCTTGTTTCGTAGTATTTAATAAAATTACTTCTATAAAAAGTTGCGGTTGTATTTTTTAATATATTCCGAAAAACGAAGCACTTATATACATTATTGCAAACAATATATAAGCTCGTCGGAAAGTTTATAAAACAGATGGCTTTTTTGTATTTAAGTGTATTGTTACACGGAGATGATTTGAGTGGCGCAAGAATTAGTTAAACGATGTCCAGAATGCAGTTCTATTAATTTATCACTTGACGAAAAACGCGGAGAAATAATTTGCAAGAGCTGTGGTTTAGTTTTAGATGAAAATATTATTGACACAAGTCCAGAGTGGCGGGAATTTTCAGAAGACGGCGAAGATCACAGAAGAGCTGGTGCACCTGCAACATTTACAAAAGCTGATATGGGCACAGGTACACAAATCGGAACGACATCAGAATTGTATGCGTTATCCGGCTCACAACGAAGAAGATTTATGCGTTTGAAACAATGGCATAACAGAAGTTCTACATCGCTTGAAAGGAATTTAAAATATGCATTAGTTGAATTGAAAAGGGTTGCAAGCATTTTGAATATTCCTCCATCGATTGAAGAGGAGGCCGCAAGAATCTATAATTTAGCTGTTAGAAAAGCTTTAGTCAGAGGCCGGTCAATGGAATCTGTCGTTGTTGGTGCGATTTACATCGCTTCGCGAAGATTTGGTTTACCGAGAAGCTTAAACGAAATTTGCAAACTCACGAATGCAAATAAACGCGAAGTTGGAAAAACTTACAGATTCATAGCAAGAAGTCTATCTATAAAACTATTGCCAAGCGGTCCAGCAGACTATATACCAAAGTTTGCTAACAAATTAGGATTTAATTCTTCAACACAAACAAAAGCAGTTGAAATCTTGAAAAAAGCGCAAAATATGGAATTAACGTCTGGCAGAGGTCCTGTTGGATTGGCCGCCGCAAGTTTATATGTCGCATCCTTGTTGACTGGCGAAAAGAGAACGCAAAGGGAAATCGCTGACGTTGTTGGCGTAACAGAGGTCACAATAAGAAATCGTTACAAAGAAATTATAGATAAATTAGGATTAAAAGACGACTTAGGCGAGATCAATAAACTTTAATACATCTTTTTCTGATGCATTTGTTCTAATAGCATTCATATTAAAATGCGTTCTTGAAGCTTTGAAACCTTTGTCAATTAATTTGTAAATAACTTCATTTATTTTTGGCAGATGTTTTATTCGTTTATCTTTTGCAAGTCTATGCAAGTCAAAGAACCCTAATGTATGAATTTTTGCTTCCTGCTTAATAGTATAAATAAGCTGTTCAGTTTCATATCCAAAATTTTGTGCGTTCATCTTTTCAACAAGCTCTTCATCCCAGAGTTTGCCGAGCCATAATGGTCCTGCTTTTTTGAAAAATCCGTGCTCCTTTAATATAGCATCGGCTCTGTCTGCTCCTTGTTTAGCTCTAAAATAAACCCGCATATAGTGGCTGGAAGTATGACAAAATATCGGTGTTAATGCAATCTCATATTGCGCTCCGACCTCCTGCACTTTCTTCATTAGAATTCTTATTCCAATTTCGTTCATCAATTCATTTCGCAATGGTTTTGCGCCATATTTTCTGAAACAAGCTGCGGGATACGTACCGCACAGATTACTCGTATCAGTTGCGGTAACCGCTAAAATACCATTATTTCTTAAAGACTTTACAGCCGCATCTAAATACGGAACAGGCGTTCCAAATGGATCAACATCAATGTAGTCAAATGTGCCAAATTTAGACTCTGCGTTTTCAGAAGTTATATGTAGTGTAACTTTATTCAAGACGGCATTTTTCTTCATTAGTTTTCTCGCACTTGGATTCAAATCATTAGCTGTAACTTCAATTCCGCTGCCAAGCTCTTTTTTTAGTCTTACAGCTCTCGCACCGCTGGCAGACATAATGTCAACAGCCTTACCTTTGAAATCTAATGCTTTCAATAAAATAACAGATATATCTCTGTTAAGTTTCATAACTGGATTATAAAATACAGGCATCTTAGAATCAAGCTTATATTTGGAATTAGGTACTATTAGTTTAACTTTACCTTCCTGAACTATCGTAGTTTTCATATTATGACGTATCAAAACTCTTTTATAACTTTATCAGTCGATTTCACTCACTATGGACACGATAAAACATAAGCCAGACTGGATAAAAGACAAAAAAGTAGCAGAAGATTTTGAAATATTCGAAGTACCAAAATGGGACGATTATAAGGATTTCAAAACAGACCTTGGCTGTTATGTTCTAATAAAAGTTTACAGAGACAGACACGAAATTGGAGTTGCTATATGCAATTATGAACATATTATACTTAAGGAATTCAGAGGACGCAGAGCGCAGGATATCTATAATGCAATTTTCAAATATGCAACTGATAATAAATTAAAGTGGTTCAATAATTTAGACCACGCAGCATATCTTGGAAAAGAATTGAAAAAAGCCGAAGTTTGTTTATCGCTCGGTTCTGATTATTACCAAGAATGAGAGTTTGATTTTTATAACTTACTAATATGAACCAACCGCTAACTCATACTCAGACGTTAATTTGTAATCTTTAATTGTTTTCTCTATAGCTTCTAAATCATCTGGATAAGTTTCTCTAACTATTTTAACAATAGTTGAAACATCTTTCAAATCTTTATCTCTAGTTGTCTGATTTCTGTAAGCAAATAATTTGTTGGCTACAAAAAGGTCTACTGGTGGTAGATATAGTTCACATTGATTCGAATCATCTGTTAATTTTACAAATGTTTTTTCATTCATACCCGCTATTAGTCTGTTTTGCAAATCGTTTTTATTATCCATACCCGATATCCAATCAAAAAGTTCTGCGTGAAAATTATCAGTTAATTGCAATTTTGCGCCTGTTGGACCAAGAGCAACATCGCCTGTAGATACCAATAATTTAGCATCAGTAGAGTACAAATCAATATCTAATGTATCTCTATCTAGCTCTCTTCCGTATTCTCTGCCGAGACCTACTAATGCATAACCGCCCAAAATTACAGCCTTTATTGGCTCTGGGAATAAGGCTTCGTCAGCTTTATTTATTCTGTCTAGTTTTTTAGCAACTAAGTCAATAGCCGTCTCGTAAGGGACATTTACCATATAGACAATATAAGAAATCGTTATTTAAAGCTTACTAGTACTATAAAATACATAGAAAAAGCGCATAATTAGCTATAAAAACAGACGACTAATGGATGATATATTATTTCAAAAACCAGAGAAGCATTTCTTCATTTGCATTAACGACCGGACTATTATTGATGGAAATAGAAAATCAAGCTGTGGTCCAAAGATAAAACCAGAAGACGTAGACGAAGTAAAGAAATGGCTATTGCAGCAAGGCTTAGCGGGACAGGTTTATTGTACCAAGGTAAAATGTCTCGGTTTCTGTAATCCAATTGGCGGAGTCGCTGCAGTTTATCCAACAGGAAAATTCGTAAAAGGCTTGCAAAACTCCGAAGACATAAAAAAGTTTGTGGCGGAAGAACTACAAAAGATCTGACCTAAATAATGTTTAAAAAGCTTAAATTCAGTTAGCTAATATGGCTGTCCAACCCAAAACAATTGATGATGTGCTGCATAAAAGTACAATAAAGGTACCAGAAATAGATACTTCTAGGTGGGTTCAAGTATCAAATCACGCTCAAGACAGAGCACGTGAGCGTCTTGGACTAAATGCTATGAATAAGATGATGCTAATAGACTTACTGATTGATACGTTCAGAAAAGGTACAGTTGTGGTCGCCGAAGATGGTCATAAGTGTATGAATACAAAATACGAGGGTAAAAAAGTCTATATGCCTTTTGCTGACAACGTAGATTATTATTATCTGATAAGTATAGCCCCGGGTTATGCTTCTTCAAACATATACAGCAGATTTATATTAAAATAATAAACTAATTAAAAAGCCTAAAATAGCTGTTGCGGCTAATGGTGGCAAAGCTGGAAGCGCCTGGAATTTTTTACTAACTATTAACCAATGTATAATTACAATTCCTGCCAATGAACCAAATACGACACCTAAAGCTTGTGTCAATCCGTATTGTGCTAAAGCTGAAACTGCAAATAATGCCGGAAATGCTAAATCTCCGCCTCCTAGCATCATAAAACTCTTTTTGGTTTTTTCTTTTAATTTTGAAGTGGAGACCTCACTAATATCTCTTGACATATGGCTTGGATGTTCTGGAATTACAATTCCCATTGGTATGCCTTTTTGCAGCATATCTTTAAACATAGATACCATATGTTTGGTTTTGAAAACTGCTATGTAATCATAGATTGACAATATAATTAGCAGTCCGATAACCAGTTCTACTCTTATTAGTGTGCCTAATCTTGCTCCAACTCCAGCTAACGCGAGAAAGAAAACTAAATTGTGAGTAAAGACATTTGGTTTCAAAAATCTGGCTGATAGAACAAATATAGTAAGTATCAAAGCTATAAGTGATGGAAAAAATGCATCAAATACAATATTTATACCAACAAATAAAATTAATGCGAGAAATAACTTAGCTGATGCCGGACTTTTGAAATATTTTAGGAATAAAATTAATATAATTGTTGCTATCGCAATTGCCACAAGTAAAGGTAATAATTGTACTGCTCCTTCAGCTATTGTTGCTGGTAGTTGCGGCTGATTAACTTGTTTTGTTGCTATAAACTGAAAGCCAACAAATAAAGCTAAAACTTGAACAGTTAAGAACATAGCTAATTCTGATGCTAATAGATTTATTCTCAAGTCTGTAGCCATTACGATTATTGTAAACGAGGATATAAAAACCTACCCTCAGCTATATTTTTATACTCACGCAGAGCAGTGTTAACAGATGGTAAAGATTCATTTCTTAGGTGGATGTCGAGAAGTTGGCAGAAATGCATTCCTTATTGATTCCAAGAAAAGATTGATGTTAGATTACGGTATGCACGTTGAGGATCAAGGCAGACCATTGATGCCTAAGGGAAAAGTAGATTACTGCTTTATGTCTCACGGACATCTTGACCATTTAGGTTCAAGTGCAATTTTGCAGAAGCACAAAGGCTCAGTATTTTTTGGCACCGCACCAACAATAGATTTTACAGATTTATTACTTAGAGATTCCTTGAAGATTGCTAGAATAGAAGGTATAGAAGCCGGCTTCAATCAAGCTGATGTCCAAAAACTTTTGAGAACTTATGAGAAAGTAGAATACGATGATGATTTCAAATTAGGCGGATATAATATCAAAATTTACAAAGCGGGTCACATACCCGGAGCGATGATGGTAGAGATGGTTGTTGATGGTAAAAAAATTCTTTATACTGGAGATTTCAAAACCAACCCAAGCAGATTAGTTGATGGTGCAGAATATGACGGAAGCGAAATTGATGCACTAATTATGGAAAATACATATGCTACAAGAGAACAGCCACCGCGCGAAAAATCTGAAAAAGAATTTGTAAAAGTAATAAAAGAAACCTGCGATAAGGGTGGTATTGCGTTACTTCCAAGCTTCGCAATCAGAGCTCCAGAAATTCTGATGATTCTTGACAAATACAAAATGAATTATCCAATATATGTTGATGGTATGGCAAAAGCTGCTACTAAAATAAGTTTGAAGCACCCTAAATTTGTTAAAGATCATATCGCACTTAAGAAAGCAACAGATGCAGCAATATCGCTTGAAGAGTTAGAAGATAGAAATAAAGCTTTGAAAGAACCAGGAATAATTGTAACAACAAGCGGGGCGATGGAAGGCGGTCCTGTTGTACATTATATGAAGCATCTTTATGCACGTAAAGATTGCTCACTAGTTTTTACTGGTTATCAAATTCCCGGAACAGCCTCCAGATATTTAGCTGACACTGGTAGATTTATTGTTGGACCAATTGATTTTAAAGTAAAAATGAATATACATTCTTTTAGCTTTTCTGCGCACGCTGACAGAAAAGAACTAATAAAATTTATACAAAAAGTTAGGCCAAAAAAATGTTTTATGATTCACGGAGATTATAGTACAAAATTTGCAACAGAAATCAAAGGTAGATTTGGTATTGATGCTGCGGCTCCAAGAGCTGGAGACGCAATAGATATCTAAAGTATAGTTTAGACTTTAACGTTCTTTATATTTTAGTTATGCGCATTTAATTTTATATGCTATTAACTGATAGAATAAGCCATCTTGAAGATTGCCTTGATTATAGATATCAAAATAAAGATACTCCAAAAACACTAATAGAAATCAACGGACAGATTAGACAAGGCTGGGCATATTCTGGTGACAAATTTTTAGGAACTTGGCTAACACTGTGGCTTATGGATATCTTAAGTTTTGAGAAAGCTAAAGATTCTGAATACAAAACACTGCATACTAACAAATCACTAAGGGGTTTAGCAATACATTATGATATACCATATATTTTTGATTACACAATTATCAAAAGACACCAACAAGAACAAAACATAGGGATAAGTCAAATAAATACAAAACAAATTGGTACTATAATGGAGGCTTGCTTTTATTCTATTTATCTAGATAGTGGTTTTGAGGCTGGTTATGAATGGATAAAAATGTGGTATTTTGAGAATAATAAAGCCAGAGAAGCAGCATTAAGATCCTATAACAACAAAAGAGTTGTATCAAGAAAAGATTTAGCAAGAGAACTTGTAAGATAAATAAAAGGTGGGCGATGGCTGGCCACTGACGATAAAAATCGTGTTCCACTTAAGGAGGTAATACCATCACCCAAAAAACGTAGGCAAATTTAACTTATTAAACCTTTCTAATTAGCTACTTTATAGTAATTACTAATGCTGGAGTGCGATTTCTTTGCTAATAATAGTGAGGTTTAAAATACATAAAAAAAATAAATTCATACAACGGACTTAATGAAAATGGCTACGAGAGAAAAACGAACAGAAACTAAAGACGATTTCAGCAATACGAAAGACTCTATGGAAGTAATGCTAGAAAATGGTATCAGAGTTCCAATTGACAAATATGAAGCTAAAGCATTAAACACCACTTATAATAAAATATTTTGTCAACAAATTACGAACAGAGAAGCAGAAAAATACATAAAATCTAAATCACGCCAGTCTGCAATTTACGCATTTGCTGGTTTGTCTCATTTGATTTTGTCTTCGGCAGCGTTTTATTTTTATAATGATACTTTAGATACAAAATTATTAACTTTGTTTGGAGCAGGCGGATTTATTGGTATATCTTTGGGTGCTGGAGCTATTTCTGATTATATAAAAGCTGGAAAATTCAAAGACGCTCTTAATCAACAACTTTCACACCAGGACGAATAAAATTCTTATCTCGTCTTTTGATTTTGTTTTGTATTAGTTGATAAGTATTATATCCTATTGCAGATTTACTTTGCGGTGAATTCAAACCTAATACGCGCGATATTGCCGCTAAATTTTCTGGCAACCGCATTTCAGTCTCATATCTGGCAAATGATGCTATTATGATTGGTACTTTTCTTCTCAGCAAACGTACATTCTGCATCATTCTTCCAAGCAGCTTTGCTCTCATCTGCCCTTCTACATTTAATATGTGAGAAAAACTTAGTGCATAGCTGCAATTGTTTCTCTTCATAATCCCTGAAATTATGGAAGTCATATTGCTATTTCTATAATGAGTGTGTTCCTTTCCAACTCCGGTTGTAATTTCAAATACGAAATCTATTCTTTGGTTCTCAACACATTGTCTTACAAGTTCTTCTTTTTGTGCAATTGCACAAATCAAATCCGAATCTAAATATAACTTATCAAGATTCCTTAAGTCCCTTGGAGAGTTAACTTCCAAATAGGTACCGACATACACTGATTCTAAATTCTCAAGCTGTTGTTTCTTTTTCAAAATCTCGCCGCGTGATTTGAAATTGTATAAAAATACTAACGTAGTGTAACTTAATTCTCTGGCTCTGGCATATAATTCCAGCTCATTTCCATCTGGCAGACATATATCTATTTTGAAAATTCGTTGATTTTCAGTTTTCATATAACAAATATAACAAAAGGAGTTTAAAAGTTTGTTTTGCCGAACTTCAGGTTTAAGTCGTTATACAAATATTTATTTCTTTAAGCCTCTATGTTTCTTGCCTGCAGATGTTAAGCCTCTACTGGCTCTGCCTCTTTGATTGCTTATGAAATTTATTTTCTTATCTGCTTTAATTACGGGGTGATCTCTGTCTACTAAAATAACTTCAAACCACTTATATCTTCCATCTTCACCAACCCAATACGAGTTTAATACTTCGCAATTTGGATATTTCTTTCTTATGTGTTGTTCAGCTTGAGCTTGAAGAGAACTACCGGTTGTAAAAAATCTACCATAGTGGGCCTGTCTTCTTCCGTGTCCTGGTCTTGGTCTTTTTCTTGCGCCCTTTCGTACTCTGCTTCTGACAATTAAGTAACCTTGTTTTGCTTTGTATCCTAATGCTCTTGCTCTGTCTAATCTTGTAGGATTGTCAACTCTAATAAGAATAGGCTCTTTTCTCAGCTGCATTAGCCAAGAGCGCCATCTCTCTGTACCGAAGCTCTCTTTCGGCTTCTTCCATAATTGTTTTAGATATTTTGTGTACCCCATAGTATTATCCTTCCCTATACTTAGGACATTGGATAACGACGTACTGTCGCTTTGTGTATACTTCCCTATAACAGAATTTAAAAGCCTTTCCGCTGATTGATTTTACATAGTGGAGGTGTACTATGGATGCAGCAAAAAGCGCTATGAAGTTCGGAAAAGTATTGTTAGGATTACTAATAATTGCAGCAGGACTATTTTTAGTTCTACACTGGTGGCCTCACTTCCTAAATGTCGCAAAAGGCATAGTAGGAATTGTAATCGCACTAATAGGTTTGTTAGTAGTTGCTATCGGCTGGTCTGACTAACTACTAAATAAAAATTATTTATTTTTATTCTTTATACTTATCCCAAGAATTTTTACCGAATTCTAATTTCTTTTCTTTCTTTCCTAAACCTACATTTGGTAATTCAAGTTCCAGCCATTTTATTTTTGGTGCGTTGAATTGCATTTTTCTTACTGGTGCGTGTCTTGCGTTTTTCTGTTTTGTCTTAAATCTATTGATGTGTTCGGATACATCTAAGCTTGGCAAACTAATCAAACCTTGTCTACCAGCTATGAATAAACTTGCTAATGTAATTGCAATAATTATTCCAACTAACGTGAACCATCCGCCCGGCAGTGCTGAAATATCTGGCAGATTCAAATTTCCAAGACTAAGAGTTCCTGCTGCAGCTCCAGACAATGCTGTTGCTCCAGAAGTTTCTAATTGCGTTGTTTCTGCAATTCCACCTACATCTTGTTTCAATGCAATTGCAAAGACAGAGAAACTTGGAGTGGTTGCAGTATACTTATAATTATCTCCTGATTCAGAAACGAAAGTGGTTGGCAAATTAGTCCAGCCAGTTGTGTAGTGTTTTATAATTATATCTTCCTTAGCGGCATTGTTTTCAGTTAGCCAAGATTTTGGAACTTCAAATTCAAATGTTGCAATTGACAAACCATTTAGGTTTGTAGTTTCTACCTCAAATAGTTGATAAACATCTGGAGGATAAACACTTATTGATGTTGGCAATTCTGATAAATCTCTTATTTGCACCCTTGCATTTATAGCCTCAATTACCGTTGTAAATGTTAGTTTCTTCAATGCAAGTTCTTCATCGTTTATACTAAGTTCAGTTGCGGTTCCTGCAGTAATTGATGGGTATGTTTGCGAAATATCAAAAGTATTTGCAGCTGGCAAAGTAGGGCTGCCTGCACTTACTTCTCCAGTTGAGCCAGAGTCACTTCCACTGCTGCCAGAATGAGCTACTGTAAAAGTATCATCAGTTACATCACTTGCGTAACCGTCAAATCCGTCTGTTACAGTTATGTTGCTTAAATAATCGTTATCCTCTGCCAAAGCTGTTGTGCTCCAAGTATATGCGCCGTCGTTTGTTTGGTTACCAGTTATTAATGTCCAGGAATCTCCTGCGTTTGCAGAATAATACAGATTTATCTTGCCGTTCAAATCTTCGCCGTCTGCATCTGTTGCTGTCCAAGTTACTTCAGCGCTGCTGTCTATACTCTCGCCCGAATTAAGTGATGTTATTGTAACTAATGGATTTTGATTATTATTATTAACAGTTAAGTTGCCGACAGATATTTCTTCCGGCAAAGAGTTTGAATCATTTGCAATAACTTTAATCTTATATGTACCTTCAGCGAAAGCGGATATATTCCAATCGTAAGTAAAGACGCTGTTTGTTTGAGCAGTAATGCTGCCAAGTAATGTCCAAATGGATGCAGTTGCATTGCTTACGTAAAACTTAGCATCAACTATGTCTGATGAGCCATCTGCATCTGATATTGTTGCATAAAGATTTGCAATACCAGCATAACCAGTATTAGCTGTTGGAGTAACATTTGTAATGACTGGAGCCGAATTTACAACTGCAAACTGATAGTTATTCTGATAATTTGCTGTGGCATTTCCGGTGTATATTATTACGTTAAGATTACCAAGCACCCAAGTGCCAGTAATATCCCAAGGTGATACTAAAGATGTATTTGTAGCTCCAGAATCTATAGAATAGTTTGCAAAGAAGGCTTCTCCGCCAGAGAGTGTCAAGTTAATGGGTGTGATTTTGGATATATTTGCGCCATTGGCTGGAGCGTCTAAAGCAATAGAAAATGCGGTTGCGCTAGCTAATAGTAGTAAAACTGCTAACACTGATGTAGCACCTAATAACACTTGCCTTGTGGCCATACTCCTCGCTAAAGACTAGAAATCAGTGATATAAATAGTTTACTTTGCAGTTGTAAATAACTTTTATAGTGCTAAATTCCTATAAAATATATGGGAAAAAACAGCAAAGAGCTTACAGTCAAAGAGATATTAGAGCTAATTGAGTCTGTAGAAAAGGATGAGAAAGATAAAAAAGCTGCTAAAAAGCTGGCAGATGCATTTGGAATGCCTCTTGACGAGTTACTTAAAAGTTCTAAAAAAGATTTGATAAAAGTAGCGAATGATTATTTAATAGAATCAACTGATGTTAAGATTGAAGACAAAAAAGATAGCGATGGCTTACTTGAACAGATAGCTGGAGATGCTCCAACTGATTTAAGATCTGATAACGAAAAAACTTACGATGGTGGCTATAAATCGCCAGACGATTTATATAATTCTGATATGTATACTTCGCAAAATGATTCTGAAGATTCTAACTATCAATCTCCAGAAACCCGAGCTAAGCGTAGATTAAAGCGAAGCTAAGCCCAACGAAACAAGTTTCGCTCGGGGGGAAAAAGAATAGATAAGCGCGAAGTTAACGTTTCTTTGATTTTTTAAAATCGTTTGCGGGTGATTCAAACTGCGGTAAATTAAATTTTGGTAGTGAACCGCCTCCGCCTCTCATAAAAAATGCAAGCGCCCCAATTGCTGCTGCTAAACTTGCTAACATAACTACTGCTATAGTTGGATTTGCACGCAAGTTATCCAA
>Ga0209210_1001802_pt1 | contig 17059 bp, 16 predicted proteins | sample RifGroA1_FD_183991 | JGI IMG/M metagenome (GOLD analysis project Ga0209210, IMG submission 183991) | Contaminated groundwater microbial communities from Rifle, Colorado, USA - Rifle Groundwater A1 (SPAdes) (version 2) | ecosystem: Environmental > Aquatic > Deep subsurface > Groundwater >...
TGATCCGGGCTTAATTTAGGGGCAGATTTCACTCCCTCCCAGTTTATCTCAACCCACCAGCTGTAGTCCAATCTTGGGATGTGATGTGTTTACGTCGTTAGGTTCACAACCCAACAAGGTATCAAGTACAAATCCTGCCCTGACCACAATTTCATCAATTATTTCTACATTCTTCTTGATTACAGTCAGCTCATTACCCACCTTTCTTATGGTCTTCCGAGGATTTTGCTGAAGTTTTAACTCACTTGGCTTTATTTTTCGCGGTTTATACATTTGATAATCTAGCCATTTTTAGCCGGGGTAGTACTTCTTTCCCTTTAATTTTTCGGGTAATAAACTCTCCTTCGTGTATGGCTGATAGTCCTTGCCATAACCCAGCTGTTTCATCAGTTTAGTCGGTGCGTTGCGGATATGAAGAGGGATGGGTAAATTCCCGTATCTTTTAACGTCTTCCAGTGCCTCCATGTACGCTTCATAGGCAGAGCGATCCTTGGGGGCTTTGGCTAAGTACACAGCGCCATGAGCTAGGTTTTCCCGACATTCGGGGTATCCTATGGTCTCACAAGCCCTGAAAACGGCGTTGGCGACTTGTAAGGCTTGAGGATCGGCCATTCCGATATCTTCACTGGCAAAAACAACCATCCTGCGAGCGATAAAGAGAGGATCCTCTCCTGCCTCAACCATCCGCGCCAAATAATAGAGGGCAGCATCAACATTAGACGCCCTCATGCTCTTAATAAACGAGCTAATTGTGTTGTAATGTTCTTCACCGGCTCGATCATAAATAAGTGACTCTCTCTGCAGCGCTTGTTTAATAATAGGAAGAGTCAGGGATTTCTTGTGTACCACCAGTTGATCAGCAAGCTCAAGGGTGTTCAGTAGCGTCCTAGCATCACCATTAGCAGAAGTAATTAAGAAATCGGCCGCGTCATCGTTTATTGACCGATGAAGTTCCTCAAGGCCCCTTTCTAAAATCTTCTTTAAGTCGCCTGGCTCAAGTAGATTTAGAACTATCACTCGGCTGCGCGATAGGAGTGGTCCGATAACTTCAAATGATGGATTCTCTGTGGTTGCCCCGATAAGAATAATCGTTCCATCTTCTACAAATGGCAGAAAGGAATCTTGTTGCGCCTTGTTAAACCGGTGAATCTCATCAATAAATACGATTGTCTTCTGCCCTTGCTGTTCCCCAACTCTTTGTCCCAAACCCAACTGTTCGCCCTCGGTTAGCCTTGTTCGTGACTGCCCGATGACTTTCTCGACATCTTTAATTGAAGTGTTTACGGCTGAAAATTCAAAAAAACGTGCCGAGAGCGTGTTAGCAATAATTCTCGCCAGGGTTGTTTTTCCGCTTCCCGGCGGACCCCAGAAAATAAAAGAGCTAATGTTTCCGGACTCAAGGAGTTTACGGATTATTCCCTGCTTCCCGGCAATCTTTTCTTGTCCGACAAATTCATCAAGGTTGGTAGGTCTTAATTTGTCGGCAAGTGGTCGGGTATCCATACAGATATAATCATAAACCGAAGAAAAGACGAATACAAGTTTCTTGCAACTTTATTTGAGCAATGATACTTTGATACTAGAAGGTATCCATGGAAAATTCATATATCCCTCGCTTTATTTTGATACTTATTTTATTCATTTTTGGGGCGAACATTGTTATTGTTGATTTTTTTCTGATCCAAAACAAATCTTTGGTTTTAAATTCAAAAGTCCAACCAGAACCCGGAGCAGCACAGATAAATCTACCTAATATTGTCAATCCGACGATGGTGGTTTCCCCGCCTCTACTTGTTGTTTCTAGTCCTACCGCTGCGCCACTGCCCTCACCGTCTGTTACACCAGCGCCAATTACCGGTAATATTTGTCCTGTCGCCTGTGTTAACCTTATTAATAAAAGTAAGTCTGCGGTTGCTCCTTCGCAAAAAGAATCGTCAATCTCCATTCAGACTAGTGGATCAACACAGGTTTACAATGATTGGTACACCATTCCCGGGTCTGAATTTACATTCAACAAAGGTAACTACCCCGGAGCAAAATCCTACTATTTTCAAACAAATCTTAGCACTGATTCGACTGATAGGATCGCGTACGCGCGCCTCTACGATGCTACACACGGCATCGGGGTCACCGGAAGTGATATAACCACACCATCTACCTCCCTTTCACAAGTTCAGTCCGGCCAACTCAATCCTTTTAGCGGTAATCTGACCATCAGGGTGCAAATAAGAGGTCTTAACGGCAATCTGGTCACTATTGGTAATTCACGCATTGTAGTTGTCTACTGAGAAAGCAGTTCTTTGTTTGTGCCGAAGAGAGGACTCGAACCTCCACAAGTTTTTAAGGCTTACAGGGTCCTAAGCCCTGCGCGTCTGCCAGTTCCGCCACTTCGGCTGATTCAGCTCCATCAATTTCCTTGATTATCTCACGGCCAGTTCCGGATTTTAAGTATTTTACTTACAAACCACTAAAAAATCCCGAAGCTCACCGGCTTTCGGCCAATAAGCTGCAGGATCTGGTGAGATAATATCACGTGTTATAGGATTTGTCAAACTGTGGATAAGATAGCTGTTTTCTGACGACTTTAGGTCTTTTTTGCAAGAAAATAAATACTCGGTCCGAACCAGAACTTACCCAGGAAATACTGCAGCCGCTTTTCAATTTCTATGACAATATGTAGGGGTATGGCATCTAAAAAGGGCAAACCTCGTAGGTTTGAGGCGGAGAGAGTTCTCTCAACTAATAAGTGGTTGTCCTTCAGAATTTTGGTGATATGCTCAGGGTGGTGATTAACAAAGGTGATAGAGCCTTTATTCTTGTTTAGATTGCTCCTTCGGTCACAAATTGAATCGTCGAGAATCTTGTGAACATTTCCGGTCAAAAGCGCGGTGATGATGGCTTTCGCATGTCTTTTATTGGCAATTTCGAGGATTAGGTGCCCACCGGGTTTTAATACACGATAATATTCTCTTATAACTTGTTCCGGGTGGAGTAAATGATGAAAAACTCGAATGCACAATACGGTATCAAATGATGAATTATCAAAGGGGAGTTTTTCAGCAAAGCCGCGAACATAATGAAGATTGGAATGTTTCTTGTTTTCAACTTTAGCTTGACTGAGTAGCTTATCAGAAGGGTCAAGCAGAACAGCATTTTTCCATTTCTGTACATAAGAGGGTACATTCCTCCCAAAGCCGCAGCCGACGTCTATCAATCTGTCTTTTGAATTGTTTATCAGTCCTATTAGACTCTCCAGGGCAGTTTTGTCAGATTGCCATTCATAGTCTCTCCCTTCCCAAAAGGCACGATAGTCATATCGGTCATAATACGCAGGCTTCATATTATAAAGAATATCAGGAGGAAAATTCTTCTAAGTCATTCAGATAGCGAGCCACGCCAACTGCCCAAGCTCCGTTTGGAGAAATAGGATTGTATTTAGCCATGATTTCTTCCGGTGTTAATAGACCTTTTTTGATATAGTTTTGTGAAAATTCACTGATAAATTTTTTTATTCCATCCTCCCAGGAATCGAAACAGCGGGTATACTTCTTTGTTTGTGCCCATCCCCAAGCGTTAAAGCAATCTTTATACCCAGCTCTTCCTAAGCCGGACTCTTTTTGGGCAATGGCGACTACCAGGTGGGGATCGACTCCATGCTTGTCAGACTCCTCAACAATTAGATTGGCGAATGGGACGAGGGGAGATTTCCACAACCCTAGGTACTTTCTGATATAAATTGGTCTGGCGTCAGCTTCGACTGGTTTACCATAAATACTCTTTACACCCCCAGAATTGGATAAGATTGGAACATTGACTACGGTTGATTTTGTCTCAGGATAAGTAGGAACATCGATTTGGCTTCTTAACGAAATATCTCCGGAAATAAAGAAGTAAACAGTAAAAGCGGTGAATAAAATTAACCACTTACTTTTCCTCGGTAAGCTAGCGACAAGTCGTCTCTTCCACATGCGTATGAGCTATATTGTCATAACGACAAGATATAAGTCAAATTACGGAGAATTAGGAGTTAGACAACCAAACGCAACAATTTTGAGTGAGTCGCCAGGGAATCGAACCCTGAACCTACTCCTTAAGAGGGAGTTGCTCTGCCAATTGAGCTAGCGACCCTGAAAAATTTGATAGTAATTTATTCAGACTTTACTTTGACAGCGTTTACGCTGATAAAATTGCGATCAATTTTATCAGCGCGCCCGGAGGGAATCGAACCCCCAACCCTCTGTTCCGAAGACAGATGCTCTAATCCGTTGAGCTACGAGCGCAGAATGAACTTATTCGTAATTTTATCATTAACCTGCCTACTTACCCATCAATCGAGGCAACCTTACACAATTTCTTCTTTTTTTGATCTTATATAGGAGGACCACTCGTCGGTGAGGTCGAAAATAACCTTGAAGGGCATTTCGATGGCAATATCAATAATAAAGAGGATGAGGTTGACTCTGGCAAGTCCGTTGGAAAGAATTCTTCCGACTCGTAAAATAGGAACCATGAAGAAATCGGTTACCGGGGAAAATATACCCTCTCGCTCTTCGAATAGGTACTGATGAGCAACTCTTCGTATTCGATAAGAAAAAAAAGTTACAACCGAGATGAAAAATATAAAAACAGCCTTGCTGACAATGTTAAAGCCGAGCAAACTCAGCAAATAATAGATCAAGCCAAATGAAACCAGGAAAGCTAAACCATATAAAATGCTAAACACCACTGTCAGCAGGGGTCTGCGTGAACTGTGCCCGGTGCTGACTAGTATTCTCGGTAGAGACTCAGGGGGATCAATAGCTATTTTTTTAAGCAGGGTAAGGATTTTTTCGGTATTCGATTTGTCTGGTATTTGAACTGACTTTGATAAAACAAACATTAAGCTTGGAGGCAAAATCGAGTTTATAAATAATGGTATGTACGAAATTCCTCCATAAAACCATCGGTCCACCGGTATTTCTAAGATAAGAACAAATACCATTTTTGTTAGGAACACATAAATAATAGATCGAATAATGGCTGTTCGTACACGCTGGTGAATCATCATGTATTTTTTTTCGCAAATATTGTTTACGCTCTCCTCCAGGCCATGGGAATCTGAGAGCACTTTTTCAATTTCGTCTTGGTTTTCCTCAAACAAATCACGCAGTACCAAAAACGGTGGTAGATTTTTTTCAACAAATCTTTGTAGTTTCTCGGAAACTTGGTTAGATAAATCTCTTTCTATTTCGCTACGTAAATCTTCGCCTGTATTTTCTAAATTAGTTACTCTATCTTCGTAGTTTGCGTACTTTTGTTTAAGCAATATAAAAGTAAGGGTCTCATCATCACTATGGAAATATGCTCGCCATGTCGCTATGTATAGTTCAACATTTATTGTGGGAAGATTTTCATCCTCGACCACCTCAAGCTGTCGACTAAAGAAAAAATATGCATAATTTGCCAGAGCTTCCTGCCTCAACCAAAACGACTCCGCCAGTATCCTCTCCAGCTCTGAGGCGAGAATTGAAATAAGCCAATTTTTATGCGTTGCGTCCTCGGTTTTAGTAATAACTGGTATGTAAAGAGAAAGTACATGCAAAGCTTTAGCTCGAGTCGCATCATCAATATTTTCTGTTGTTAAATACCGTGCCCATATGAGTTCTTTGAGTAAGCTTTCAAATAACTCTTGGGTAGCGTGGGAACCTATTAATTTTCTAGCTAATATTCTCTGAATCGCACTTCTTCTCAGTAAATATTCCTCCCGATATTCCATCGCTGTTCTGAGTTTCTCATACCAAAAAGCTACCGCCGAGACAGCTCTACTTATGCGGTAACCATTTCCGTTGCCTTTTTTTTTGGAGTCAGACTCCTTAGCTTGTTTAAAAGCAGAAATTAATGCTTTAGTTGGTATATTTAATTGCTCCATAATTTCTTAAGGGATTATAGCGCATGAGGGACTTATTTATGGTTTAAAGTCCGTATGAGGACAATGGAGCGTTTCCGATGTGATTTCTGTGTAAAGTGTAAATAGCTGTATCACATTGATTAAATCCGTGAGAAGTAGTGAGGCCGGCAATAAATCCGTTAGATTGAAGGATATCTAGAACGACGTCGCTTTTTGATCCGTAAGGATAGGCGAAGATATTTACATCTCTTCCGAGCTTGGAGGTCAGTTGTTGTTTGGCTAATAGTATTTCTGCTTCAGCCCTTTTCCTGGAAAGTGATCCCAGCGAAGCATGAGACCATGTATGGTTATAGGCGAAAACCAATCCCGAATTGACCATCTCTTGAAGTTGATGCCACGATAAAAAACCTTCTCTCCCAATCAGGCCAGTAGGGATCATCAAATTGAGAATAACATTATATTTTTTAGCAATGGGGTATGCATAGGTATAAATGTCACGATAGCCGTCGTCAATGGTGATTATGGCGGTTTTGGAAGGAAGTTTTTGGCGTTTAATAAGCGCCTGTGCAAGCTGCTCAACTGGAATGGTTTTGTAGCCCGAGGAGACTAGGTAGGCAACCTGGCTTTCGAAGTTCTTTACGTCCACGGTTAGGGTCGTCTCGTTTTTCTCCTGAGCTGCTTTCATTGGCTGGATATGATGATACAAAATTATCGGAACCCTGAGACAAAAACTGATTTGGGGTTGCTCGGTTGTTGGCGTTTTTTTATCTTGCGTAATAAGCCTAAAGTTTTGGCCGGGATTAATCTCTTTTAATTTTGAGAAAACTTTTACTTCCGTGCTATTGTCGGCGCTTTGATTCTCTCTGAAGATCACAACTATTACCGCGCTGATGAGAACTAACAAAAGTGTTGTCATCGGCAGCTTTTCTCTGGATAATTTATGCCAAGAAACTGTGTATCTAGCCATGTGTTTAACCCCTTAACGAATTCTGGCCGTTTCTTCTGGCCGACCATACGCACTCTGTAAACTGCTGGTTATCGGATCGATTTAGTCATTCTTTGTGATTGTCTCAATTTTACCGTATGGTTGATCCGCTACTTTTTAGCAACTCTTCGATTATTAGTTGCATACTTTGGGGTGGTGTACGGGAGTCGAACCCGCTTAAACCGCCTCCACAGGGCGGCGCCTAGCCGTTCGGCACACACCACCATTTAAATTTTACATTGTGGAGCGCCCCCGGCGTGAGTCGAACACGCAACCTACTCCTTAGAGGGGAGTTGCTCTATCCATTGAGCTACGAGGGCAAACTGGACGGGCTTACTTTTGAGTTACTATAGTATTTTACACTCTGTAATACTGAAACTCGAACAAACACACAAGCCAGACGGGAGACTATCGCATGATACTATATGTATGTAAAGTGAATAGGATTGTCTCCCTTGCGTTTATTTTATTAATTATCTTTCTTTCTTTCTCGGCGGTTTTTTTAATCAAGCCGGTTTCGCTACAAGAAGCAAAGATGGGTTATTCCGCCTATTCCCTATTGGCAACCGGAAAAGATACAAACAGTACTTATTTTCCTTTACTCTTTCCGACAGACAACGATTATTTATCAACTTTACTAATATATTTAAAAACAATACCTATCGCTATATGGGGATTGGAGACTTTTTCCTCGAGGCTTCCCCTCTCTTTTCTTTTCATTATTCTTGTTATTGTCTTTAAGAAACTTACAAGTGTCTTACTAAGAAATCGCAAATTAACTCTTCTTTGTCTTTTATTTTTTTTGCTGACGCCGATTTCATATTGGTCGATTATCTCGGCCCAAGGCGCCCTTTTATCCTTACCGTTAACTATCACAAGTTTTTACTTATTTTCAAAAAAATTTATTAAACTTTCTTTTTTAATGGGTGTGTTTTCGCTTCTGGCTGATTTTCATTCGTTCCCAATAGTGCTGGTTCTCTTCTACCTGAACTTTATAGATGTTAAAAATAGAACGTATTTGAAAATTGCTTTCTTCTCAATCGGCACCTTGGTTTTTCTAATATTACCCTTAACAAATCCACGCTTTACTTCTTATCTGTTCAAACAATCTCTGCTAAATTATGTTTTGCCAAAATCATATGATTATCTTCTCCAGGAAAGAATGTCTTATGGTCAGGTGAGAAAAACTCCTCTTATAATCCAAGGGGTTAATTTTAGTCGGTTGGCTTTTAACAAGCCTCACTATACTTTGGATAACACTATTAAGTTTCTTCTAACGACTTTGGATTTGGATAAACTTTCGTCTGGGCTTATGGCACAATCGACTGTTTCAAGAGACAATAATCTATCGGATCTGTTTCCAAAGATATTCCTTTGGCAGTATCCGTTAATTATTTTCGGACTGTTGCTAGCTATAAGCAAGATCAAAAACCCCTATCGAACATTCTTTTTTGCGTTATTTTTACCTCCACTTTTTTTTGGGGATCGCTATTTGATTTTTACGCTCCCGACGATAGCACTCTCTTGCGCATTGGCTATTTATACCTTCATTAAAGTCCAAAATCACAAGCTTATGAAACTAACCATTAGCACAGTCTTCTTTTTTTTAATGATTGCAAGCACGCTATCTTCCTTAGACATCTTTCTTTTTCACTGGGATACTTGGATCCCTGAGCAGGATTTACGTCAGTTCCAAATCTGGAAGACTCTTTCAGATAAGGAGATAACAACCCAAAAAATTACAGTAACTGATCGGTTTGGTGAGCCTGCTTTTTATTACCTTTACTACCTTAAAGTCAATCCGTCTGACTTTCTTGAGACAAGCAAGGATATCAAGGAAATTTCTCCTGGAGTCCAAAGAATTAACTCGATTGCTAACTTATATTTCAGGTCTTTTAAATACTATGAATCGGATAGGAAACCTGACCAAATATGGATAGGACTAGCGGGGGAATTTTCAAGGGAAGCCGGTTCTTATGGGCAAGTCTCGACAGTTGTGGACGGTGAAATTTATAAGAAGATTGGTTCAGTCAAGAGTGGCGATAAGCGCTTAGGAGATGAACTCTGGTTTGTAAGGACCGTGTTTAACAAACTATGAAAAACAACATAAGCGTTTTGCTGTTAGTGATCGCCGTGTTAGGTGGGACGGCACTGCGGTTAATTGGTCTTTCAGATTCACCCCCTTCACTTAATTGGGACGAGGCGGCGCTGGGCTATAACGCTTACTCTATCTCCGAGACAGGAAGAGATGAATATGGAGAATTCTTTCCGATTTTTACCCGTTCATTTGATGATTACAAGTCAGCAATTCCTATCTATTTCATGATTCCTTCCATTCGGATTTTTGGTTTAAACGAGTTTGGTGTCAGGTTCCCTTCGGTTATTCTAGGAATTATTAATATAGCTATTATCTTCCTTTTGGTATTTAAGATTACCGAAAGTGGGCTGGCAGGTTTAAGCAGCTCTTTTGCACTTTCCATCGAACCGTGGGCCGTACATTACTCAAGAACATTTCATGAAGCGACAACGGCTCTTTTTTTCTTTATTGTTGGTTGGCTTATGTTCATCTACTCAAAGAAAAAGAATTATCTCTTACCAATTTCCATGTTTAGTTTCTTACTTTCACTATATACATACCACTCGAACAAACTCATTGTTCCGTTGTTCTTAGGTATTCTCTTTCTCTTCAACCGCCGTTTAATTCTTACCTATCCCAAGAAGATTCTTGCTTCGACGATTCTGGTGTTGGTTGGTTTAGTCATCCCCTTTATTTTTTTTGCTTTTTCCGGGCAGGCTTTCGCCCGAGCTGGATCAACCAATATCTTTATTATGTGGCAAGCTGAGACAAAAGGTCTAAGGAATAATCACCTCCTTCCGCCGATAATATCCCATCTTATTCACAATGACACTTACTATTTTCTTCAAGCCTTTTTTGGACGCTACCTTTCATATTTCTCTCCGACAAATCTATTTTTAAAAGAACCTCCGGAAAATGCGCTGGCGGGAAACTCACTGTTTAACTCTTTTGAATTTGTCGGTTGGTTGACCGGATTACTAATAATTCTTAAAAAAGGTTCACGCCTAAAAGAACTGATTGCCTTGATGCTAATATCTCCTATTCCTGCGGCACTTACTTGGAATTGGTTTCAGCCAACGAGATCCCTCACTCTTCTACTGGTATTTTCCATCGCCATTGGAATCGGGCTGGAAAAGATTATTCGTACAGTCCTTTATCTCTGTCAGGAAAGCCGTTACTTAAAAATACTACTAAGCGGTGGGTTAATTTCTTTACTTGCCTTCATCTACATTTCCTGGGCGGTTTATATTCTTGATTCAACTCTCGTTTACTTACCCCTGAGAGACTCCGGGCAATGGCAGCCAGGTTTTCGTGAAACGGTACCTATCATTTACCAATTTTCTCAAAAATATGACCAAGTAATTATTGAAACACCCCATGCGCAGCCATATATCTTTTATCTGTTATATAGCCAGTACCCACCAAATGAATATCTAAAGCAGCTGGATCTAAAGAAAATCGGGAATCCTAGGAAGCACTATGATTTTGGTAAATTCAAATTCAGAAAGATATATTGGCCAGAGGATCGTAACCTGCAAAAGACCCTTTTTGTCGGCAACGACTTTAATTTACCAACGAGCGATATTGATTCACAGCCAGGAGCAAAAGTAGTTACACAGATTATGGGACTTGATGGATATATTGCCGCGAAAGTAGTATCCAAAGAATAGATCTATTCTTTATTTCAGCAATTATTTGAGTAGACCTGCTTAATTTTCTTAATTTCTGAGCGGGATACCGTAATTGGCTCGGGCCTGTTTGATCATGACGACGAAATCATACAGTAACTTCAAAATCCTCATGCCGTATAAGGTTGGTCTTCGATATTACGTTATAGTTGATCTAATTTTTCAGCTAAATGTTCTCAAAAACTATCTTGAGAAAATAAAGTAACTGTTCAGAGTTATTGGCCTTCTTGTTTGTTGTTTTCTGGAATCAAAGGCTTTAAAATTTCTAATCTGTTTTCTGGGAAATTCCTAAATCTTTCGAAGATTTCTTCTGAAACAAAGTAAACTTTAACTCCAGCTTTGACCATAGCTTCGAAGGCTGAAGGTATTTCCTCTTTTCCTATCGGTATAACCGAATTTGGATTTACCCAAACATTTGCCCCAACTTCGGGTGCTGGATCAAAACCATTTGGAGGAAGTAAATAGATTGAGCCCCCTGTATCCTTTTCTTTAAACTTCTCTTCATCAGCACATATATAGTAATGAGTATCTCCAAGAGTACCAATCTTAACTTTTAGACCCTCAATAGGCACCACGAATTTAATAGCGGTAGTTCTATCTGGACTAGCGGAGACAACTAATCTTCCTCCAACTTCCTCCTTTGGAGTAAATCGATCTACATCTCTTCGCGGTGTACCTCGGTACAAAAATTCAGGTATTGCCATAAAAGTTAATTAGTTCTGAGAAATGGTTGTTATTGTACTTTTATGCAATTTTCTATCCATTTCTGTTACTTCTGGAGTTGTTCAAAATATTCTTTTAGCTTTCTTCTTCCTGCCCCACTTTTCCACCAAATCTCTCGCTTCTTGGCTTCCGCACTATTTTGAAATTCCTCCTTAAACAATAATTTGAATGGTGACCGATTCTTTGTTGATTTAGACCTTCCTGAATTGTGTTGTTCAAATCGTCTCTCAAAATTATCAGTACTACCTACATAAGTTTTAAAATCTTTTAAACTCTGTAAAACATAAACAGTAAACATTTTTATTAGGAGCGGGCCGCCCTTCGGGCGAGCCTCGCTCAAAATTGTCAAAACAATTTTGAGCGGGATACGGGAGTCGAACCCGTCTCTACACCTTGGAAGGGTGTCGTTGAGCCGCTCAACTAATCCCGCGGCAATGAGTTATTTTAAAGTTTTTAGTTTAAGACTTCAAACTTGTCTCCTATGTGAATATTCGCTGAATTTATAAATCCCCCGTTTACTTCAATAACCTTATCTATTGGCATCGCAGGTGTAACTGTAGTTATATTTTTTCCAGTTTCCGGGAAAGGTACGTCTTGGGTGATTTCAACCACCTTGTCACCATCAATCCAAATAAAATCGAGGGGGAACATCATGTCCTTCATCCAAAACGAGTATTGACCTCTGTCCGTAAATACAAAAAACATGCCATTTTCTGGGGGTAATTTCATTCTTTTTGATAAGCCTCTCTCATGTTCCTGCTGTGTCCTTGCAACTTCCACTTCAATCACTTTCTGGCCAACCCTAACGACAGAGGTCTCCCTTCCCACTTTTGAGCACCCCGTTAGTATCAAAAACAAGACCGATAAAATAAAAAGCTTTATGCCTCTTCTTCTCATTCGGGTTTGTTAAATATGTCGGAGACCAGGGAATTGAACCCTGCACCTCTCGGTCACTTAAAAATTTGTGTCCAAATTTTTCAGTGCAAGCCTTTACACTCAAAAATCTGTCGGGGAAACAGGAGTCGCACCTGCCACCTCTCGGTCCCAAACCGAGCGTTCTACTGCTGAACTATTCCCCGCAAGATTTTTAGAGTGCAAACCGAGCGTTCTACCGATGAACTAGTCTCCGGGTTTTTAAGTGCAAACCGCGCGCACTACCAAGTGCGCTAATCCCCGAAAATGTGTTTACACTAAAAATTATCGAAATAGTTTTTCAGTGGGCCAGGGGGGACTCGAACCCCCACCCTGTTGTCAGGACGACATTTTAAGTGTCGCGCGTATGCCGATTTCACCACTGGCCCTTTTTTGCTTTGTTGCGACTCCTGTGTTGACTGCAAGCTACAGCAATTCGCACAGAGAACCATTATAAAAAAGGCTATTATTGTGTCTATTGCCGCCAACGTGGTCCAGTTCTAATAGTATTCTACATTCTGGAGACGTTTCCGACCAGCCACAGACTTCGCACGTCAGCCTTATTCGGACTCTCAGTAGGGTGTCTGCGCTTAAGCTTGAAACTTTGGTATTCATTCTCCTCACTAAGTGAGCAATTTGGGCTTACAAGAAAATTTTCTGCTTCCCCCTTTTAAATCGAGCCGTTTGATTACCTGTCGACTGCCCAACGATTGTCTTCAAATCAACCTTTTGCCACTTCACCTTCACAAGTAAATCTTAAACAACGGCTGACGCAAAGTTAATTAGGTTCCCTCGTCTCTACCTATAGAATAATATCATCATTTCGACTCCGGCAACAAAATAATATAATAAAGGCATGGATGCCTACCAAAACCTTCGCCAGGAAACTTGGAAAGAAAGATTCAGCCGGAAGGTTATTAAAACAATTCCCGTTATCTGGGGATGGTTAGTCATCCGGCTCCTATCTTTCATCCAGCGCACGGTTCGCTTCATCTTAAGCCTCATTCCGGAAGCCTTTGGTCGATCCTGACAGCATAAACGAACCCATCAGGCCAGCTATCATTATTTTGTATGAAAGAGTTAATTCTTTACTTTTAAGATGCGCAAAGTGGGGCCAAAGTTATTGCTTTTACTGATTTCCCTGTTATTTACTTACATTCTTTTTATTAGGTTTTACAGAGCTGTAGACTTTTTTAGTTTTAACTTCGATGAAGAATATCAGGCTTGGTTAGCCTGGATGCAAGTTGTTGATTTCCATTTTATATGGATCGGAGTCGGTGCTTCAGGTCTGAAATATTACCTTGGTCCTGGGTTTGTCTACCTCAATGCTTTACTTTTTAAACTCTCGGGTGGTGATCCGGTTATTTTAGCTTATTTCTCTCCACTCGTCGGCGTAGCAACACTGGTTAGCATTTTCTTCGTTGTCAAAACATTCCTCGGCAAAAGAGCCGGAGTTTTTGCAGCGATAATGTACGGTGGCTCAGCTTATATTAACTACTTTGACCGGCGATTTTGGAACCCCTTGCCAATTCCAATTCTAACCGTGTGGTTAGTATTTAGCTTGCTCAAAGCAAAAACAAACCCAAAGTGGATGATTCTGGCCATTGGGCTAATGGCTCTTTCCTACCATGTACATTTATCTCTCTGGATATTTTGGCCAATTCTGGCTTGGCAACTTTTGTCTATCCGCAAAAATCTTAAACCCGTGACGATAGTTGCTATGGTAATGGTCTTTTTGGGTATCACGTCACCCCTTCTTGTCTTTGATTTCGTTCACAACTTCGACAATATTTTGGCTCCATTTAAATTCATTTTAAACATAGGTGGACTGAGTCACACCCCTCTCTACATGTTGTTTTGGCAGCATTTACAATCACTGTGGAACGTTCTTGGCAAAGTGTGGGTTCTAAATTGGTACAGCAATCTGCAAGAAGAACAATATCTGGGGGCTCATGTAAATTTGGCAACGATAGCCTCACCCATTTTGAATTTATTATCACTTTTGATTCTGCTTTCGGTCTTTTACAAATATTTAAATAAGCCGTTAGTCAGACTGATTGCCCTCGCTATGGGTATATATTTTGTTGCCTATGTTTTCTACCCTGGTGAGGTATTGGAACATTTTCTTTTAGGCTTTATCGGTCTTGAGGCGGTAGTTATTGGTATCTTTGTAAGTCGACTTCCAACAGGACTTGGGGTGTTAATTACCTTCCTCTTTTTGTTTGTTAACACCGGAACCGTACTGACGTCTAACCAGGCGAAATACGGCCTGACGGCACGAAGAAACTTGATAAATAAAACGATGCAGGCACTCGATAACAGTAATTTCGACCTAAAAATTGTCGGAAATGATCCGCGAATTTACAGTCCTTATGGCGGTTGGCGTTATTTATTCCAATCCTATGGGAAACTACCGACAACCAGTGAGGCTGACGAGAGTTTTGGCTGGATTTATGGTATAAAACCAGCTCCCAGTAAGCCGACGTATGGGGTTGTAATTGCAGAAGACAGAAGGCTTTCTACAAAGTTTACACCGAAAGTCCAATTCCAAGATGGAGCATTTTCTGCCTACATTTTCCCTTCTGGCTCGTTATAGGATGAGGCTGGAAGGCGTACCTGGCCGAGTTTATCAAAGCGTATCATTTTGACTTGTGCTTCTCGTTAGAGGTTCTTAAAACTTATTTAGACCTTACGTTTAGAAAAGTATTCTTTCATTGCTGAAGAAAATGGTTCTCTTTCTTTGGGATTGGCAACTCTAACGTTAGACCGGTTTTCTCCGAAATGATCCTCCTCAAATCTTGGGAAGATATGCATATGATAGTGGAAGGCGTGTTGCCCGCTTGCAGGCTCATTATTTTGTTGTATCATCACTCCATCGCTTTTTCTTACTTCCTTCATCGCAATTGCGACTTCTTTGGCGACTTTCATTATTTGATTTGCTTCTTTTTCAGGAAGTTCATATAAGTTCTCATAATGTTTTAATGGTACAACTATTGCATGCCCTGGATTGTTTCCAACAAATTTAGAATTGATAACTGCCATTACTAAATCATCACGGTAGAAGATATCATCTTGTTTCATCATCGTGTCTTCGCTCTCAATTCCTTCAATAGCAAGGCAAATTGGACATTTATATTCTTGAGGTGCGTGGTTATACATTATTGTTATTAAATATCATTTTCTGTAGATAAGTCTTGATTGGAGCTGGTGACCGTATTTCGCTCGAACCTATACGATTCAATCACTCCTGAATTAACCTTGCAACTCAAAATACTAAAAAATCATCTACAAATAAAAAGTTTCTTTATACTCTTTTAATTTGTGCAGTATCGTTGAATAGCTGATAAATCAACTCCGTATCCAGATTTAGCAAAAGTTAAAGTTCCCAAATTAGCAGGAATCCTACATTTATTTTGAAGCTTACCATCCCAGTTCGGATTCTCCACCTCTCCACCATAATTTAATTTACAATTGACCCCTTCTTTCCCTTGTATTTCTATTGTCGTTGAACCAAAGGCAACGTCGATTCTTCTAACGTCTGATGTACACTGACTGAAGTTGACAGATACGTTCTGCCCAACTTCCTGTATAGTGCGACCTGGAGAATAATCTGGTTGAACTGAGACCTTAACTCCTTTCGTGAGATATCTGTCTTTGATGAACAAAAGCCCAAAGATCGTTACCAATAGTAGTGTAATAATGAGAAGAAGTTTAAATAATTTTTTCTCCATAGTTAAAATATACAGAAAATTGGTTCAAATTTCATCTCTAGTCACGCTTACACTAATTTCTCAACTTTGTTTGGCTCGAACCCAGAATTTGATTGGTTTAACGGTCTAAGGCCTCTATCCTTAATTTCAGTCCGATGCGGAGCTGGTGACCGTACTTCGCTCGAACTCGCCTCGATTCGCGGTCGAAGCGGGATCGCCTCGATTCGACAATCGAGTCGAAGCGGACCTATCAAACGATATCACTCCAGAGTTAATCTTACATCTAGATCTTCTTAAAGATCGCTTAAGTGTAAAGAGTTTCTTAACCTATTACTAAAGAACGTGGATATCGTCAATTAATCCGATAAAGCCTCGTTCTTCTGCAACCACTGTTAATTGTGCAGTTAAATCGCTTAGCTTGCCATTCGTCCAAAGGTCTAAATCAACCGCCCAAGCTTTAGGGTTTGAATTTTCAATTTCGATCGTATAAATATTGTTGTATGTTGATTCTGGAGACAAACTCAATTTTCCTCCATATTTATCAATTGCGTTTTTTATTTCTTCACCGGTTAGTCGACTCTTGCGAGCACTAGAATCCACAGATATATAATCTCCATTAACAAGCGCTATTTCAACCTCTCGGGTCGCCTTTTTTATTTGTTCGAATGTTTGATTGTCCATAATTTTAACTTTCTGGTGACTTCTGTCACTTTTGGAATTCAGACAACGTCCTTTGTAAGGCCTTTTTCATATTATCTCTTCCAAAACCACTTTTTAGAAAAACTTCCCGAGCTTTTGCATCTTCTTCGTTAATGAAATATTCATAGTGGATTAATTTTAGTGGTCTTCTGTTGAAAGTAGATCTAACTTCACCTCTAGCGTGCCGAGATAGTCTGTCTTTAAGATTTTTTGTAAAGCCAATATATAGACCTTTGTCTCTTAGACTAAAAAGTATCTATATACCTCACATCCCTAAATCGGACTAAAACCCAGGAGGGTATATCTGAATTTAGTGCCATTTAAGTAAGTGGCAAAATCTTTGGCTGTTTGGTCGATGTTGGAGATGAATTGGTTGTG
>Ga0209210_1001803_pt1 | contig 17057 bp, 17 predicted proteins | sample RifGroA1_FD_183991 | JGI IMG/M metagenome (GOLD analysis project Ga0209210, IMG submission 183991) | Contaminated groundwater microbial communities from Rifle, Colorado, USA - Rifle Groundwater A1 (SPAdes) (version 2) | ecosystem: Environmental > Aquatic > Deep subsurface > Groundwater >...
AGAATCAGTATTATCAGTACCGACATCATTACCGAAGTCACCGACTTTACTGACTTACCAACTCTACCGAATTTACCGATCCTACAGATTCACCGACCTACCGACCCACCGATCATAGCGACTCACTGAAATGATATATTTAAACTAGGGTCACCAACCTCTTATTACAAAGTCAAAACCCCTAACATGGCACTGAACCTAATAAATAAAATCAAAAACTTAAAAAATCTAAACCCAGAACTTCCGGCCATCCAGTTTGCACAAAAGGCTGCTAAATACCTCTCTCTTGGTGTCTCAGCCGCATTCCTTGCGGCCCTTGCACTCGCGATAAAGTTGGGTGCAGCAGCCGTTAAAGGTTTTACGATCGGCGCAACAATCGGTGGGGCTGGAGGGGCCGCATTAGGTTTTTATGTTGGCCTACAGGTCGGCATCGCTCTTGCCCCGTACACATTTGGTATCTCACTAATAGTCGCACCACTAGCGGGTGCAGTTATAGGCGGTGTTGGTGGTGCAGCTATCTTAGGCTTAGCCGGCACTTTAATTGCTTTTGGTATTGCATCCGGCAGCACCACTGCCGTTTCCATGGGTGTAGGCGCCGGTATTGGTGGAACCATCGGCGCGTATCTCGGATGGGGCATAGGTACCAGTGCCTGGTTGGCAGTCGTCGGTGTCTGCGCAGCCGCAACCGGCGGCACATGCGGATTCCTTTTAATATTTACGCCTGCTGCCGGGCTGGCTGGCAGCATTGTTTTTGGCTTTATAGGAGCAGGCATAGGTACCGGAATCGGCTATGTTGTAGGCGAATACGTAATCGACCCTGTCAAACACTCCATCAGTGGCATCCCTACTCCTGCCGGCAGCACAATCTCCGGCGGCCTCGCCGGCTTTGGGCACTGGATCACCGGACTGGGAAGTTCGCTGGTAAACGGAGCCATCGGTATTGGCGGCTCACTCCTTAGCGGCGCCCTAGATATTGGCAGCTCCCTTTTGGGCCATTTAACCGGAATAACCGGAGCACTCGCCGGTCAAATTGCCGCTGTCGCTGTCGGCACCACCATCGCCTCCGCGGCAACCATGGCCATCCTCAACGCAGGCATCCTCACCCCGGGCAAATTCGCCACTACCCAAACGGACAACAGCCAAAACATTATCCCGCCACCCGGAAGCGCCTATGTCACCGTAACCAAAACAGCTACACCCTCAACACTTCAGAATTCGGATCTACCAAAAACTATAAACTTCGAAGTAGTTGTCTCAACCAAATCAGTTAAGATCATTAATGTCACATGCGAGGATCTGGCAACCTTAGTCAAAAGCGACGGTTCAACTGTTCCCCTGACAATAACCCCAACTCCAAGTTGCCCTTCAACAATCGATGCAAATTCCGAGGTTAAATTCAACTTCACAACACGGGCCGAAAATACACCCGCATTCCAAGACGCCAGCATAGTCAACGTATTTAATATTTATTACGATATCGAAAAGCTCGCACTGGGCAGCTGCGCGACAGGATCCGGCTTTTCCAACCTCTTGCCCAGCCCGATACCGCCAAGCGCCGGCGCAATTTCACCCGATTCATTTTCGACTCTAGATTCAGGCCAAGTTGTACCATCTGCAGTTTATGGCGCCGAAAAGAGCGGTGTTGCCTGTGAACTTTTGGTTGGCATACATTACATTGAAGCCACCTGGGACGACACCGGCTCGTTTATCGACGGAGGCGCAATCAGCAGATACTATCCTGTCGAAACTGCCGCTATGTGCACTAACTACAATGGCACATGGGGTGGTGAGAGTTTAGGCTGTAAAATAGATACTCTGCAAGATGTTGCATACTACGCGGGGAACATCATCAAAGATAAGATGGCCTATCACCTTGGCTACGGTTGGCGGCCACCAGCAACTTTCCAGGAAATGGTGGGTGCCGTGTCGAAATATAATGGTGGCGGAAACCACAACTGCAATAACTTTGTTTCTGTTGCTTACAGCGGACCATGCCCAGCACCTTTTTATGGCGATGACGACGCATATGCTATGACCCACTTTGACGGCCCGCACCAGACAATGTACATTTTCTACTGTTTCGATGGGGTACGGTGTGACCCGCCATACGCAAACACGAGGGACGGTGCGGCCACAGCCGCCAAAGAGTATTATCTAAGAGGAGCAGGACCATACTGATAAACATGAGCCTAAACAATATTAGAAACACATTAGTGCAGCATAAAGTTTTTTTCATTTTCGGGCTGGTAATTGTAGTCCTGTTAACCATTGTTATCGCCCAGCAAATAATAAGGTTTTCAAAACCTTCCTACACACCACCAGCTTCTAGCCAGCAACCCGTAATAGGCGGTAAGCTGGACACCTCAGACCCCCAGGTCCAGCAGTCAAAAAACTTCCTGGACATTATCAAGCCGAAACTGCCCCACGACGAAACCCTTACAACCTCGACCGGCACGAAAGTATCTTATACAGCCTTCACCAAAACCCCCGACCAATACGACCTGTATGTTGCAATAAGAGGTGTTGATTTTACTATTCCAAAGGAAGACCCTAAATTAGCCCAAACCGTCCGGGATTTCAGGGACACAGCCGATTCACTTTATAGCTTCCTAGCCTCAAACGGGGTCAACCCTTCCGCCATCTATATTGTCTGGGCCGATAACCTGCCAAATCAAAAGGTCGCCGAGTCGTGGCTCAACGTATCTGGTGAATTTCCAAAAGTCATAAAACAAGACGGTAAATATATTTTCGAAAAATCAAAATGAAAAAAATAAACCTTAAAACAAGACCTGGTTTTAAACTTAAATTATTCCTATTTGTCTTTTTTGCCCTTTCGGCTATCTTTCCTATACAGGCATCGTACGCTGCCACTTATCAAGGAACGGCAAGAGCAATTGTCCAAATAGGTAGGGTAAGCAGTAATTGCCCCCAAGGCTGGGCTACAACAGGTTCCATAACCCAGGGGCCGATGGGCCACACATCACATGGTGAGCCGCCGGTCTTAATAGGTAGCGGGGAGCTTGAGGCGATAGACATTGGAACCCCCATTGGAACCCCGGTTTATGCTACCGTTTCCGGAAGAGTAACCGAAAACTTTAAAAACAAGGGTAGCGACCTTGACCAGCGCATAACAGTAGCCCCTAACTGCCCCGGTCTAGAAGTAGTATATTATTGGCATCTTTCAGCAACAAACGTTAGCGTCGGAGATACTGTGCTCTTCGGTCAGCAAATTGGCTTATCAGGCGTCGAAGGAACTGGCCCGCATACCCACTATCAATTTAACAAGTATAAGGACAGGTCATATTCCATAAGCGACCCGCCGCACGTTCCAGTTTCTATTCCGAGATATTGCGATCCAACCCCGTGCGGGATAACAATAACTAGTGCACCATGAACTTAACTGCAATTTCTCAATTTATTAAAAAATATACAGGCATGATCTTAGCATCAGCAGTGATCATTACACTAGTCATTGCAATAACAATAATTTACCAAAACAAAAAAACTAGCCAGTTACCTTTATTAAAACCACCTCAACTTGCTTTATTTTCAATCAAAATAAAAAGTCTGGACACCCAAAATTTAAAAGAGCCTAAAAATATTATTTACCTGCTACCGACATATGCTTCAGAACTAAACAGTGACTTCCTCAAAGAATCCCCCGCTCTTGCTTCTAAACTTGGCATCAGCAAGAACCCCATACAAACAAAGGACGTGAACCTTGGGCAAGGTAATCTATACTCAGACCAAAACAGTGTTTTGTCTGTATACAAAAATTCAATATCCTACCAAAAACTGAACCTTAAACCCCAAAAAGGCAAGTTCGACAAAGATCAGGCGGCCGAAATCGCAAAAAAATACTTATCAAGCCTTGGCCTTGACACTAGCTTTCTCAACCTGGCAGGAAGCACACTAGAAACTATTGTTGGAGATAATATAGTGGAAACCCAAGACCCAAACCAGGCAGATCAGATAAATTTAAACTTCAGCTATGCCCTCTCGGAAGTACCAATAATCACCAACTCTTTACCTACTAATGCGTCTGTTGATATCTCAGGCCAAGTAACCTCTTTTAATTTTAGACCCCTAGGTAATCCTAAACCGCTCAATAAATACCCATTAATAAAATACGACGAGGTGATTCAACATCTTCAGAGCGGTAAGGGATCCGTAATTCTGATTGAAGGTCTTGGTAGTTATGCTTCTCAATTAAGTTCTATTGATAAGGTGACAGTCTACAACCCTCGCCTTGCCTACTTTATACCGCAAGACCTTAGTGCGCCAATTCAGCCTGTTTGGGTCTTTGACGGCCAAGCAACTGTTAATAACTCACAAATTTATCTCACTCTCGCCCTGCCGGCTATTCAGGAAAAGTTTTTTACAAAGCCTTCAACCTTAAGTCCCTAACAATTCTCTTCCCAAGGGTCTCGTTAATAGCATCTTTCAGCCCCCTAGAGCGCATTGAAAGCTCCGCTGCTATAAGCGGTGGGGCACAAACCACCAGAAGCCCATTTTTAAACGATTTAACCCTAATTGAATCAACCACATCCTTCGGCATATCAAACAGTTCTCTCCCGATTGTATCTTTGGCAGCTTGCCTCACTTGAAGCGCCAGAATTGCCTCCGGTGTTTTGGAGCGCCTTGTGAGCGAACCCAACATGCTTCCGACTGGTTTAAACATACATTAAGATGTTAACAGTTTCCAGTTAACGGTTCACAGATTTTTTTAATGCGCTGACTCGTCTTGCAAGATTATCTACCCTTTCGTATAAAGCCTGGCTTTGGGGCTTATTAATATAACCTAAATCCCGTGAAATAAAAATGAGTGGGATCAGCTCGTAACATGATCCGCGAGCCATATCCAAAAAATGGGCAAACTCTTTTTTGCCTCTCGAAGAACCCTCGGCGATGTTTAGTGAAATTGACACAGCAGCCCTTCTTAGCTGGCTCACTAACCCGAAGGCTTCATTCCCTGGAAAGCTCTTGGTAATTTTATAAATCGCAAGCGCCAATCTTAAAGCCTCTTGGTAAACTTCTAGTTTTTCAAAAGTAAACATTTTCCGTAAACTGTTAACTTTATACTCTAAACTGTCCGTCTTCAACTTTGAAGACGGACCGGCATTATAATGTGGAAAAATTTGTCCTTCCCGTCAAGTGAAGTAATTTTGCCGGGGTTTAGGCTTTCGTTCATCTCAAAAGCAACATCTTCCCCGTCGGTCACGGAAAGGGCCTCTAAAAGATACCTGAAATTAAAAGCTATCTCGCCACCCTTACCTTCAAGTTTAACGGCAATCTCCGCATCGCTTGAGCCAACCTGCGCAGTTGCCGCACTCACCCCAAGTGCCCCATTGCCTCCCGGTTTGGAAGGGTCAAGTTTTAACCTGACAATGCTTCCAGAATCCCTTGCAAACACGGATGCCGCTTTGACAACGTTTATAAACTCTTGTTTAGCAACAATCGCCCTTGAAACAAATGTGCTCGGAATTATCTTTTGCCAACCAGGGAACTCACCTTCAATAAGCCTTGAAGTAAACTCAACATTACCAATTCCAAAATTCACCTGACTCAGGTTGTCGGCAACAACAACAGAGACCATACCATCTTCTTCCCCGCCAACCTCACCAATAATTTTAGAGACCTCAATAATCGTTTTTGCGGGGACAACTAGCTTCATCCCCATCAACGACTCCCCGCTTTCTATTGGTACTTCATGGTAACTTAACCTGTAACCATCTGTTGCCACCATTACCATCCCCTTCTTGCTGATTTCGCAGAGAACGCCTGTCAATATAGGTCTGCTCTCGTCTTGCGCCGCACTAAAGGCAACCTTTTCTGCCGCCTCTAAAAAGCTCTTCACCCCAACCTTAAATGACTTGCCGCCTGTAATTTTTGGTATCGCCGGAAATTCTTCCGGCGGGAGCGTTGCAAATCTCGCCTTGTACCCTTTTGTAGACAAAACCACCTCTTCACCAAGCTTTTCTACTACCACATCCAAGTCCGGCATCTGGGAAACATACTCCCAAAAAGCCCTCCCTGGCACAGTTACCCTCCCTTCTGCCTCAACCCTGCACCCAACAGCTGCCCTGATTGCAGTTTCCAGGTTAGTCGTTATAACCTCCATTTTATTAGAAGCGGAAACTAATAAAACATTAGAGAGAATTGGTAAATTAGCCTTATTAAGAAGGGACCTGCTGCTTACCACCAGGGTTTTTAGTAATTCGTTCTGAGGTATTATTACTTTCATAATCTTAGGGGACAGACTCGGGGATTATAAACTATCTAGATTATAAATCCCAACAAGGGCAAAATCGCTAAGGTTTTTATTGTAAAGCTTAACTAAAAGCTTTCTTAAAAACGTCGTCATATTATAAGCAGTGTGGATAACTTTATAAAGACCATTAAAATAAGTGCGAAACAGTGTTGATAAAGTAGTGTATAAATTTTTTAAAAGCATATGAAAAGCTGTAAAGTAGGTGGAGAACATTAAATTATCCGTGGATTAATGTTTGTACTCTTAAGACCTCATCCTTCTTGCCCTGGCTTGAGGAAATTAGGTTATTGATTTTGTCTATTCCATGAATAACCGTTGAGTGGTCCCGCCCGCCCACAAGCTCACCTATTTGTTCAAGAGGCAAACCAAGTTCGGTGCGCAGAAGGTACATCAGGACCTGCCTGGCCAAAACCAGCGACGCCTTTCGGCTTGAACCACGCAAAGAAAGGGCATCAACTTTAAAATGTTTTGACACAGCCTCTATAACCCGGCCCGGTGTGGGGGCTGGTTGTGTTGGCCGGCGGCTATTGTTTATTGCAGATTTAATATCGTCAACACTTGCCTTGCCGGCGTTAATCTTCATGTATGCCAGTGTCGAGGTTAAAGTACCCTCAAGCTCCCTAACCCCACCGGTGCTTTCTTGTGCAACCCAGGCAACCAGCTCCGGCGCGAGCTTGACTCCCCTTTCCGCGCACTTTGCGAGGATAATAGCAGTTCTCATTTCCGCGTCCGGTAGTCCGATATCGGCAGACATCCCACCCAAAAAGCGGCTGACTAGTCTTTCCTTAAGTCGCCCAAGTTCCCTTGGGTGCCGGTCACTGGCGACAACTACCTGTCTGCCCGAAAGGCAGATTTCATTAAAAGTGTGGAAAAATTCATCTTGGGTACTCTCCTTGCCAGCCAAGAATTGGACATCATCAACCAAAAGCAGGTGGGGGCTCCTGTATTTTTGCCTGAAAGCAGCTTGTGTTTTATTGCGCAAAGATTCCAAGTAATCATTGGTGAATTTTTCGGCAGTTACATATAAAACTTTAGCGTCGACTACTCTCGATAAAACCTGGTTCCCAATAGCCTGCAAAATGTGGGTTTTCCCAACACCGACGGCCCCGTAAACCAAAAATGGGTTGTAAGCGCCACCCAAATCCTCGGCTACACGGTTTGCGGCAAGATACGCAAGATTATTTGAAAACCCGACAACAAAATTACCAAACGTGTGGTTTGGGTTTAAAGAGTCAGCCCTTGTAGATTTTACAAAGTATTCCGGCACTACACCGGTAAAAATAGGTGCACTAACCAGAGGGGCAACCGCTTCTTTGTTAGCAACGACGAAAACCGCATCGGTATTTTTGTGTCCGCAGTCTACTAATATTTGGGTAACTGTTTCCTTGTAACGGCTTTCAATCTGTTCTTTAAGAAAATTGTTTTTAACACCAACAATTAAGAGGCCTTTTCCACCTTCTAGTTTATAGTCCAAAACAAAAGACCCAGAAAACCAGGTCTTGAATATAGACGTTGAAACCCGCAATTTTAACTTGGAGACTATCTCACTCCAGACTTTTTGTCCTTCTTTATACACTTACACCTCAAGTATTTTTTAAAATAAGGAGCGGTGCGCGGATGCGCGTTTGCAGGCTGTATTTTGAAGATCTAATTTCGCAAGAAGAAGATCTTGAATTTTTTGCTCCGGCTACTATGATTACAAAACTTTTCAACACTTGTCAACAGCCAAAAACGGTTTGTGGATAACCGAGAAAACGGCCTCGATACTTGCAAAATCAAGGCTTGTCATATATGCTTTCCCCATGCCGAAAAGAACCTACCAACCAAAGAAAAAAAAGAGGGCAAGAACACACGGATTTAGAAAGAGAATGCAAACTTCTGGTGGGCAGAAAGTTATAAAAAGGAGAAGGGCCAAGAAAAGATCAAAACTTGCCGTTTGATGTTGCCCTCTTTTAAAAATTAAGAGCCTTCCAACCCAAAAAGCAATATCAAGAGATCTTGTTTTGGTTTTTAAAAAAAGGCCGGGTGCTCTCAGGCTAACAATAATAGTAACAAAAAAAATTGCCCCTAAGGCAGTTGACAGAAACAGAATAAAAAGGCTATTAAAAGAGGGATTCAAAAAGTTCGCGAAAGCCGAAGGTGAATTTAAAATAATCATCAAAAGTAACATATCAGGGCTAAAACTCGATGATGTTTTAAAAAAACTGGAACCGCTTATTACAAAAATAAAATGAAGAAGATCGTTAAAATTTTATTCCTTTCCTACCATTACCTTTTCCCGTCACGCATTGCTTCCTGTAGGTTTGATCCTACTTGCTCCCAATATATGCTTGACGCGGTTGACAAACACGGCCCGTTCAAAGGATTGGTACTAACTTTAAAAAGGGTCATCTCGTGCCATCCATTATCAAAAAAACCTTATTTTGACCCGGCTTAAATGAATATTTTCGACTTAGTACTTATCGCCCCGATTCTAAACGTTTTAATAGTCTTCTATAAGATTTTTACTTTTATTCATCTTCCGGGGGCGCTTGGTTTTGCCATTATTCTGTTGACGGTTCTAATCCGCCTCGCCCTTTGGCCGCTCACGGCAGCCCAACTTAAAAGCACCCAAAAGATGGCGGCTTTAAAACCCCACCTTGACCGTATAAAGGCAGAGCATGGTCACGACAAAGTTAAACACCAAGAAGAAGTAACCAAACTCTATAAAGAACATAATGTCAACCCTCTAGCAGGCTGCTTGCCGCTTCTTTTACAAATCCCTGTTTTTATCGGGCTTTACCAGGTACTTTTGAAAATAGTTGATCTTAAAAATGCCGATTTTATAAATAACATTAATAACATGCTCTACTCCAAGAGCTTATATCTGGACAAAATCCCTAATACGTCGTTTTTTGGGTTCAGGCTTGAAGACAAACCAAGTGACTGGTCACATGTCGGCTTTATAATTTTGGCAATTCCCCTTTTGACCGGGCTATTCCAGTTCGTCCAATCCAAAATGCTTATGCCTCAACAACAGGCGGTTTCCAAAAAACCTGCCAAAGAAAAAGAAAGTACGGAAGATGCAATGGCTTCGATGCAGTCCCAGATGGTATATATTATGCCGGCAATGATAGCCTTCTTCTCTTATGGTTTCCCGGTTGGCCTCTCGCTTTATTGGAACACATTTACTATAATCGGCATCATTCAGCAATATACGATCTCTGGGGCGGGGTCATTTAACAAATACCTGCCGGAGAAGTGGAGAAAATGAATTCGCATAAATTCGCAGTAAAAATTCGTAATTAATTCGAATGAAATCAAAATTGGACGAAAACTTGGTTGCCCAAAACGTTAAAGGCCTGATCGAAATGCTTAACGTTTCCGCGACGGCCGAAATATCCAAAATCGACAATACATATTTTGTTGATATATCTTCTGATGACTCATCGCTTCTGATTGGTAAGCAAGGCGCAAACCTCGAAAGCCTTCAGTTTATATTGGCTGTCAGGCTTAAAGCAGATACCCAAAGTGATGATTTTGAAATTTTTCTCGACATCGACGGTTGGCGCAAACAAAAGGAACAAAGGCTTGAGAAAATGGCTGCCTCCATTGCCGGGCGTGTGGAGGAAACCGGAAAAGAAGAATCCCTCTACAACCTCAGGCCATCGGAAAGACGGGTAATCCATTCTTATCTAACTGGCCACCCGACGGTTACCACAGTCTCACAAGGAGAGGGCGACGCCAGATACTTGATAATTAAGCCTAAATAGCTTTGAGCTGCCTACAAAATAGTTGATGTCAAAAGCTCAAATACTCTTCTTGGTAGTTCTAGCAAGTCTTCCTATCCAGCTTGGTAAATTTTTTTTCCCAAATTACTCCTATGTTTTGGGAATTCCTATCGATTATCGCGCCCAAACGCTTTACTTCTCGGATTTAATAATCACTTCGTACATACTGGTATCCATTTGGGGTTTGGCAACCGCAGGCCAAAACCAAAAGGCAAAGTTTAAACAGTTTCTGGTAAAAAACAATTATTACCTCTACGGTCTCGGGGCATTCGTGCTTTACCTTGTAGCCAATTCACTGTTGGCATCGATATCCAAACAGGCTTCCATGTACTTCACTCTAAAAATCATAGGGTTTGGCCTTCTTTCTGTTTTTGCGGCACACGACTTTGAAAGCAAAAATCTTAACAAGCTGATACCAAAAGTGATCACTGCCTCGCTTATCTGGCAGTCGGTGGTAGTATTTTTGCAGTTTTTATCCCAAAGGTCTTTGGGCCTTTGGATTTTAGGAGAAAGGACTTTCAGTACAACTACCCCGGATATTGCCCACTTTCAAATTTTTGGTTACCAGCTTCTAAGGCCGTATGGCACATTTTCCCACCCAAATGTTTTGGGTGCATTCCTAACTGTCTATTTGATTATGTTAATGGCCACCAAACCCGCAAAACTAACTTCATTATTGGCTGTTATAGCGACTCTTATAAGCTTTTCCAAGGGTGCCGTCTTTGCACTTTTTTCAGCTTTTATTAATACTTCTGGTAATTTGCGCCAGCTTGCAACCCGGGCAGCTATTCTTATACTTTCAACTCTTGTATTTTTCAAACTGATCTCAACCAGCCAGGTTGCATCTCTTGCCGAAAGGTTGACCTTAATTCAGGCAGCTTTCAGTCTTGCATTAAAAAATCCACTTTTCGGAATTGGGTCAAACAATTTCATCATTGAACTTGCGAAGCTGGATTTGACCTCTATTTCCCAAATCAGGTTACTGCAGCCGGTCCATAATGTCTTTTTATTGATTTTGGTTGAAAATGGCCTTATTGGTCTGCTTCTATTTTCAACCATGCTCTTTGCCGTTGCCCAAAAGGCGCATACCAAAGGAAAAACGGCACTTTTTATTTCCGTCCTGATTTTCGCGTCCATTGACCATTTTCTCTGGACACTCCAGCAGGGCCTTTTTATGTTTTGGTTAAGCCTTGCTTTTGTAATAAGTTCGCCAAAACAATCTTCTTCCTGATATATTTACCCAATAGATGTTTAAAAAAGTTATCTACAATACAGCCTCCCAGGTTGTTGGAAAATTAATAACGGCAACTTCAAGTCTCTTGATAACTATAATTGTCGGCAGGTCTTTAGGCCCCGCCGGCTACGGTGATTTCACTAAAATCTTCACCTTTGTAGGTTATTTCTACACCATTGCCGACTTTGGCTTTAACGCCATCTACATAAAGCTGACGACCGGCGAGCCCCAGTCTACTCTTATTCGTGCGTTGGTTGGTTTACGCCTGATAGTCTCCGTCTTTTTAGCTTCAGTCGCCATATCGATGAGCTTTTTGCTTCCATATAACGCAAATCTTGGCACCGGCTTCAGCCCTCTGGTTAAAATTGGAATAGTTATTGCTTCCACCACAATTGTGACCCAAGCACTTTTCACCAGTGCCAATGCTTTCTTCCAGAAAAGTTTGCGCTACGACCTTTCGGCTATTGCCAGCGTTGCTGGCACCTTAATTATTTTAGTCTTAACTGTTGTGGCGGCTCTACTAAAATCATCTCTTTTGATTTATGCCCTGGCGTATGTTTTGGGCGGAGTGACCTTTGTCATTGTTGCCTATTTCATAATCACAAATATTTATAAAGTTTCTATTTTGCCGGAATTTTCAAAAGTTTCCTCAAAAAACCTCATTAGTGGTGCCTGGCCAATCGGCATTGCCCTGTTTTTTAACCTTGTTTATTTTAGGATTGATATTCTTATTCTTTCTTACAGTAGTTCGTCTTTTCAAGTTGGCCTCTACGGTCTTGCATACCAATTTTTCGAGGCAGCACTCGCCATACCCATCTTTTTTAGTAACGCTCTTTATCCCCTGCTTGCTAATTTATTTAAAAGCAACAAAAACGAATACAACAAACAGATAAAATTCTGGTCACTGGCCCTCCTTCTATTCTCGATTGCCCTAACTGCCTGCCTCTTTGTAGCAGCCTTTTTAATACCAGCCCTGCTCGGCTCGGGTTTTGCCGCTTCACAAACGGCACTTAGAATTCTGGCTCTTGGCATGCCCTTCTTTTTTGTTTCGGCGCTTTTCTGGCATATGTTAATAATCCACGACAAGCAAAAGACGCTTATCACGGTCTATGCTATAGGAGCAGTTTTTAATGTTTTGGCTAATTTGGTTTTTATTCCTAAGTACGGATTTCTGGCAGCCAGCACAATAACCGTCGTATCCGAAGCGTTAATCACAGCCTTACTCATAATCGCGCTTAAATCCCCTTTTAAGTGGTACCGTAAGTCCGTACCCGTTGCCCCAAACGGGTCACAGTGATTAAATACCAAAAGATGATACAAATTTTCACCGACGGTGGGTCTCGTGGTAACCCGGGGCCGGCGGCATACGGTTTTGTTGTAAAAAAGGACAACAAGACAATTCACGAGCAGAATGGTTACATCGGAATTGCAACCAATAATTTTGCCGAGTATACTGCGCTAATCGAAGCGCTCACATGGCTTGGGAAGCATTTAAAAGATGAAAAGCTCGAGTTTTTCCTTGATTCCCAGCTTGTCGTCTCACAAGTCAATGGAATCTTTAAAGTCAAAAATGCGACAATAAGAGACCTCATTTTCAAAGTGAGAACCCTGGAGTCAAATTTCGGCGCTATTGTGTACCAACATGTGCCAAGAATCAAAAATCAGGAAGCCGACAGGCAAGTCAATATTGCCCTAGATAGACATGGAACTTAAAAAATATTTAGAAATTACGAAAAATAACGCACTTTTTATCGTGGTAATTGCTTTAATCGGCGCTTTCTCTGCCTATTTCATTGCTCCGCACCTGGAGTCCGGCTACTGGGCGCAAAGTACTTTCTACCTCTCGAACCAACTCCAAGAGGCTACCCAGCCACAAGGCTATGATTTTGGCGGTTATTTCTTGCAAAGCACCGCCATAAACGCAACAGACACGGCGGTTGCGATTTTAGAAAGCGGCAGTTTCCAAAGCCAGGCGAAAAGCGCTGGTACAACAATTGCGGTTAACAAAATTGCCCCTCAAGTAATTAGGATAACTGCTACCGCCCAGGACTCTGGTGCCCCTAAAAGCCAAATGGAAAGCATCCCTGATGCCTTTAGTAAAAAAATGAAAGAACTTAACCCTGTTGGGCCAACCCTTACACTCAGCCCAATATCCGGCCAAATTGACGTTGCCTATCATTCCCTCAACTCAAAAGTATTGGCACTTGCCGGCTTTGGTCTGGGTATTATTTTTGCGTTTTTAATTTTAGGTTTAAAAACATACCTTAAGTTTTAATGGAACCGTCTGCCCAAAAGAAGTTAAATCTGTTAATAAACGATGCCGGGTCATATCTGGGTTCCAACCTGTCAAGACACTTTTTATCACAAGGGCACACTGTTTATGGTATTGGGACCAACGGCCTTCCAGGGGACATTTTAAGTAACCCTAACTTTACCTTTGCCGAGATCGACCTAACACAGCCAATCCCACAACATCTACCAAAATTTGACATAATTTTAAATCTCACAAGTGAAATAACCTCAACCGGAACCTTTAATCAAACTGCCAGCCTGCCGACACAAACCGCAAACTTGATAAATATCGCAAAAGCCGGCACCACAAAAGTATTCTTTCTTGCTCCAATTTATGCAAGCACCCAACTTTTTGAGCATATGAGCCAAGACCAACAACTAAAAAGCAACTTAAAGCTATTTTTAGTTGGTGATGTTTACGGTCCGGGTATGCCGCTTGTGGATGGAGGGACAACCCATAAGCACTTGGATTATTTTTCCTCTGGCAATAAGCTTGCCGCCCTAATTGCCCAAGTTATCACAACCGACAAGGTTATTTTAGAAAAAGAAGGGAGCGAGATGGTTTATCCAACATACATTAACGACGCGATACAAGCCGTAGAGAAATTCCTGGCCACAAAAGATCACAAAAATATTCGATTTATCATTTCGCAACCGCCATCAAGAACACTTTCTGTTGCCTACGAAATTCAGAACTCGGCCCGAAATGTCCTATCAAAAGAACTGGGGCTTTTTTTTGCCGGCCCCAAGCAAGAAATCAAAGAGACCACAGAACCGATAATTAGAATCACTGATCTTGGATTTTCACCTAAAGTTGATCTTAACGAAGGATTAAGAGAAACCCTAGAGTCATTTAAGGAAAGAGATATTGTTGCCTCCCAACAAAAGACACATTATGTTGTCGAGGAAAAACGGCCGGAAGCCTTAGCTGTTGAAGAGCGTAGGGAACAACTTTCCCATTTAAGACCCAAAAAACTGCCAACGGTACCAAAGTTGTCAAGGAAATTTAATTTAAAAAAATTACTAATTTTATTTTTAATAATCCTGCTTTTGATAGTTGCCAAGACGGGTCTTGATGCATTTCTTGGGGTTCGAAATGCGACACTCGCAAAAGATTTACTTATGGCCGGGGACTTTACTAATGCACAAAAAAAAGCACAGTCTTCATCGAATTCTTTCAAAGCAGCGTACAATAAAACTACCGTTTTAACCCTACCTCTTAAATTTGTCCTCAGAGACCAGAGAAACAGTTTAAATGAAATTTTGCTGGCATCATCCAAAGGTGCACAAGCATTAACATTTTTTGTCGAGGCGACACAAATATATACCCAGGACATCAAATCGATAATCGATAGAAATTCAAATAACAACAATCTTGATTTAGAAACCCCAACCGCCGCTTACCAGAATGCTTACATGCTTTCAGCAGAAGCCGGTGAGCTGATAAATAATGCAAACTTCATGCAGTTTGCCGGGAAATTAAAAACGGCAAAGGAATCACTAATCACCTTAAACCAACTGTCCGAGTCGGCACTTGAATTGGTTAATTTTACCGGTGATTTAGTTGGCCGGGAAGGCAAAAAAACCTACCTGGTTCTTCTGCAAAATAATACGGAACTCCGGCCTGGCGGCGGATTTATAGGCAATTATGCGGTTATTGAATTTGAAAACGGCAAATTCCAGAATGTTTCAGTTGACGATATCTATAATATCGACGGACAGCTTAAAGAAAAGATCGACCCCCCGCCGCAGATAACCGAGAAACTTGGAACGAAACAACTCTTTTTACGGGATTCCAATTGGAGCGCTGATTTTCTTCTAAATTCAGCAACTGCCCGCGATTTGTATAAGAAGGAAACAGGCAAAGACGTAAATGGTGTAATTGCGCTTGATCTTACATATATCCAGTCACTGCTTGATAAAATCGGTCCCATAAAACTTCCCGATTATAACGAAACTATAACTGCCCAGAATTTATTCGAGCGCGGTGAATATCATTCCGAAGTCGGTTTTTTCCCAGGCTCAACCCAGAAGAAAGACTTCTTCGCTACCCTGACCAATAACCTTTTTCAAAGCATGACTACAAAAATGATGGCAAATGCCACGAGCCAAAACCCTGCTCCATGGACCGGAATTATCCAAGCCACAAAAGATGCCCTTTCCCAAAGGCATTTAATGTTCGCTTTTGACGACCCAAATCTGGCGTCTTTTGTCAAAACCAAGGGCTGGGATCATCCCCTGCCACCCACTTTCTATAATCCTGGCGACGATTCAAAAGGAACAAGGGATTTTCTGGCCTTGTCCGAAGCAAACCTTGGCGCCAACAAGGCAAACAGGCATTTAGAAAGAAGCGTTTCATATGAAATGACTATTGGCCGTGATGCGGATTTAGTTGCAAAACTTTCGATAACTTACAAAAATAACAGTCAGGCAGATACATGGCCTGCGGGCAAATACGTGAATTACTTAAGGGTATACGTACCTTTTGCGGCCAGCCTGTTTGAAGTAAAAAACGGTGACGATTCAAACCTAAAAAATGTTGAAGTTACAACTCAAAACAATTTGACTGTACTGGCAACTTACGTGGAAGTTCCCATAAAGTCTACAAAAACAATAACTTTAACTTACCGAATACCTAAAAACATCAAGCTTGAGCAAGCGCCCTCATATAACCTCTATGTTCAAAAACAACCCGGCACGGAAAAAGACCCTTTTATCTTTCACCTAAACCTGCCCGGCTACCTGGTAGTCAAATCGATAAACGGTAGCAACGACTCTCAGAATAAACAAAATATCGAAATAGACACAAACCTTGCTGCCGACCGGCAATTTGAAATCGGCGTTGGTAAAAATTAAACCAGCCAATTGACCTATCCCATAGGTTTCTGTTAACATTTCCACCATGGAGCAAATTCCACTCATAGCTCAAAAACGTACGGTTCTCGGCCGCAAGGTCAAACAACTGAGAAAAGATGGAATTATCCCGGCACACGTTTTTGGCCACAAAGTTAAAACCGTTCATGTCCAGGTCAAAGCCGGAGAATTCCATAAGGTTTTTGAAAAAGCCGGAGAAACAGGAATAATCAGTCTTGCTGTTGATTCCCAAAAACTCCCTGTTCTTGTCCGCAACTTACAAATTCATCCTGTAACCGACGAACCGCTTCATGTTGATTTTTATCAGGTTAACTTAACCGAAAAAGTCAAAGTTAATGTACCACTCGAAGTTGTCGGTGAGGCACCTGCAGTCGAAAAGAAAGTTGGTTTGCTCCTGACGCCGGTTTCCGAAGTTGAAGTTGAAGCCTTACCATCAGACCTCCCCGAAAATATAGAAGTCGACATCTCAAAACTGGAAAACATCGGTGATGAAATTCGCATAAAGGACCTTAAAATTGACAGGTCTAAAATCGAAATCCAAACCGACGAAGAATTGGTAGTGGCATCAATCGGCGAGTTGGTCACCAAAGAGATGGAAGCAGTCGAAGCAGAAATG
>Ga0209210_1001810_pt1 | contig 16997 bp, 20 predicted proteins | sample RifGroA1_FD_183991 | JGI IMG/M metagenome (GOLD analysis project Ga0209210, IMG submission 183991) | Contaminated groundwater microbial communities from Rifle, Colorado, USA - Rifle Groundwater A1 (SPAdes) (version 2) | ecosystem: Environmental > Aquatic > Deep subsurface > Groundwater >...
TCATCACATCTTTTATTATGTACAACCAATGAAGATTGGGAAGGCCTGATTTAGGTTCAACTTCAAGTTGCTTGACAATTTATCAGTACTTAAATATACTTTTGATTGATGGGACGTGCGGAGAGAGTATATTTGGTAGAGTCGAGAGAAAAATTTTCAGTTCGTAGACATTTAATGCCAACTCCTCATGAAATCAGAGATAGTGTATTGAGAGTTGTAAGGAAACTTCTTCCGCCTTTTCTTCAACAAGTGAGTAGCCAGAGTTCGCCTGATTTGTCTTCTTTGCCTACAGTTAAGTAGTTTAATCAAAACAAGGCCGGTCCTCTTCGAATTTGAGTAAATACGGTAAATACGAGGTCCGTTCTCTTCGAGCTGTATAGTCAACTCTTCGTTTAACTCAAAACCTATGGCCAGTGCCAGCTTCATTTTTAGCTTCAAAGCAATTTTTAGCTGAATAAATATACTTTTCCTGTAAACTGATGACTGTAAATTTCCACGTTTTCGTGTTACAGGCTTGTGAAATTTGCAAAATATAACCTGTTTATGTAAAATTATAGGTCTGTAAATATTACATGAAGAATTTGAAGAGTTTTTTTCAAAAAATCCTAGCTCCGTTTAGAGGAAGAAAAGCGCTCTTTTTGGCCGCTGTAATTTCAATTTTGTATTTTTTGGGGAATCGAGGTTCTGCGGATTTGGACAAAATTACAATTGTGCAAGTTTCGCGGGGTGATATTAAATCTGCGGTTTTGGCATCGGGCAGCGTTTTATCCAAAAATTCAACAGCATTGCACTTTGCAGTTTCGGGTAAAGTCATTTGGGTTGGCCCAAAAGAGGGCGATTATGTCAAAAAAGGGCAGTCGATTGCCTCTCTTGATAAAGAAAGATACGAGATTGCGCTAAGACAGGCCCAGCAGGATGTGATTGCCGCAGATGCCGTCTTGGAGAAAGTTTATGATGACATTGCCCACAGCTCAGTAGACACTGAAAGTTTTGACGAAAAGATTAAAAGAACGGCGGCAGAAGCCACAAAAAATAAAGCTTGGGATGCGATGCTTTTGGCCCAAAGGAACTTGAAAGATGCTGTTTTGACAGCGCCTTTTGCCGGCACAGTTTATAGTTTAAATATGAATGCCGGCCAGGAGATTTTTGCAAACACAGAAGTTGTAAAAATTGCAGATAGCAGCAGCCTTGAGTTTAGGGCCGAGGTTGATGAGACGGATATCCCCAAAGTTCAAAATGGCCAAATTGCCCAAATCTCGCTTGATGCATTTGAAGACGAAAACTTTGATTCCGAAGTGCTATTTATTAACACTCAAAGCATCCAGACCTCAACCGGAGCTACTGCCTACGAAGTAAAGTTTCAATTGCCAAAAGACAAGAATTTTTTTCTCGGTATGAGCGGGGAGGGAGAAATCACAGTTGATAAGAAACAAGACGTTTTAACAATTCCAATTGAGGCAGTTATTGATGATAAATTTGTTTACGTTAAACAAAACGGCGAATTTGTTAAGAAGGAAGTCTCCTTAGGACTTTCTTCGGAAAGTGATGTCGAAGTCACATCGGGGCTTTCTGAAGGTGAGGAAATTGCGATAGGCGGTTTTGACCAAATAGGCAAAAAGTCTATCTTTCAAAAAATTGTCAAAAGATAGTGAACCTTGTAACCACCAGCAGCTTAACCAAATATTACGGGCAGGAAGATAATAGGGTAATTGCCCTTGACGGCGTTTCCCTAAAAATCCAAAAAGGGGAATTTGTGGCAATTATCGGCCCCTCCGGTTCTGGAAAATCGACTCTTATGCATATTTTGGGCTGTCTTGATAAACCCACAAGCGGCAGCTACAAATTCGCAGGCGAGGAGGTATCCGGGCTTTCCGAGGATAGCCTTGCGCAAACGAGGAATAAAAAAATCGGTTTTATCTTTCAGTCTTTTAACCTCCTTCCCAGAACTTCAGCACTTAAAAATGTCGAGCTCCCGCTTATTTATACCCGCCTTAAATTACAGGAAAGCCAAGAACGTGCAAGATTAATGCTTAAAAAAGTCGGACTTGAAGAAAGACTTGATGCCACGCCTGCGCATTTATCCGGCGGCCAGCAGCAGCGTGTTGCCATTGCGCGCGCTTTAGTAAACGACCCTTTGGTAGTTTTTGCCGATGAGCCAACCGGCAATTTGGATTCCAAAACTTCCGCGCAAATCCTCGAACTTTTCCAAAACTTAAACAAAGAAGGCAGGACTATCATTATGATTACCCACGAGACGGATGTTGCCAAAGTCGCCAAAAGGATAATCACCATAAAAGACGGCAAGATTGTTAAAGACTTTAAAAATAAGCCCAAAAAAATGACTGGTGAAAAGAGAAAGGGAGTCGTATGAATCCTTTTGAGATTATAACTTCGGCGCTTGAAGCCATTAAAATTAATAAACTAAGATCGACTCTTACGGCACTTGGCGTGATAATCGGTGTTGCCGCAATCATCCTTTTAATTTCAATTTCCGCAGGACTTCAGAATTATATTTCGGCAGAGTTTGAAAAACTGGGAACCAATTCGCTTTTTATTATTCCGGGAAAACTTGAGGGGTCATTTGGCGGCGGACCGCCAAGGTCGGTCAATAAACTTACTTTTCGCATTGTCGATAGGCTGGAAAGAGAAAAAAATCCGGCAATTGTGGACGTTTCGCCGTTTATTGAAATCGCAGTAACCGCCCGTTTTCGAAACGAATCTAAAGTGACCACTATGGCCGGTGCGAAAGAAACGTACTTTGAAGAAGCGCAGGTTAAAACAAACAAGGGCCGTTTATTCACCGCAAGCGAAAACAAAACTGCAAGACGGGTAACTGTGATTGGTCCAACTCTGGCAAAAGACCTATACAAAGGCGCAAATCCGATAGACAAAGATATTTCGATCTCCGGTAAAAATTTTAGAGTTATTGGAATTTTGGAAGCACGCGGCAATGTTGGGGGAGTCGATGCCGACAATTATTTATACGTTCCCTTAAATTCGGCCAGAAAATTAACCGGCGCCGATCAGGTAAATTCCGTTGTTGTCAGAACAGCATCGACAGAGGTAATTCCGCAGGCCAAAGAGCATATCCAGAAAATCTTAGACAGGTCCCTTTCCGAGGACGACTATACCATTCTTTCCCAGGAGCAGCTGCTTTCGACAATTTTGCAGATTTTGGGGGTTTTGACTGCGGCCTTGGGCGGAATTGCGGCCATTTCACTAATTGTGGGCGGAGTCGGCATTTCCAATATCATGCTTGTTTCGGTAACGGAAAGGACACGCGAAATCGGTCTTCGAAAGGCAGTGGGCGCAAGGCCGCGTGATATCCTGACGCAGTTTTTGGCAGAGGCGGTTATCTTGTCAGTTTCCGGCGGAGCAATCGGAGTTTTGGTAGGATATCTCGGTTCTTTGGCTATCTCAAACTTTATCCAGACTGCGGTTCCTTTTTGGGCAGTGGCGCTGGGGCTTGGGTTTTCTTCTGCAGTCGGAATAGTCTTTGGGGTTGCCCCCGCAATCCGTGCCGCGCGGCTTCAGCCGATTGAGGCATTACGTTCTGAGTAATATTATCTAGTTTTTATGTTTATAGTCTATTATAATTCTCTTTCATGAATGTAGAAAATCCACTTCCTGACGGAAAGCTGCTTGCTGATGATATAGATATTGCGTTTAGAAACGGTAGATTGAGTGGTTCCGAGACCGGATCTTTTCTTGCTAAAGAGGAAGTTATAAGAGATTCAATATTTAGAATCGTGGTTAGGGACAGGGCAACTATTTTTTTAATTAGCCATTTTTTGAAATCTCCGCGGGAATTCTCTTCAATTAGAGAAGAGGCAGATAATCTGTCTGACAATTTTAAAAAATGGAAAAGGGAAAAGATGAAATCAAAATTACCATGGAGAAGGAGCGAGAAAGAAGTAGTTGGTGCGATTACGCTGCAGACTCTGGCAGAATGTGCGAATGAGCAGTATGAAAATTTTGCGAAACATCTAGGGACTTCAATACAAGGCACGAATGTATACGATTATTACAGGGAAATGGCTGATTATTGGTCCAAGATACAGGAAGTTACCGAGACGGCTTTGGATATCTGACAGTCCAGTTTCACTGCAATTTACTTTTTTGCGAAGTCAAAAGCGCCTCTTCTAAAATACTTTTTGCCATTTCTTTGTCTTCCGGGCTTAATGGTGGCATTGCAGTAAAGATATTAGTGCCGTCTTCACGCAAAAATTCCAATACGTTCACAACATCTTCTTTATCTAGGGGATCTTTTGCATCTGGTGATATTAAAAATACCCTTCGTACCTGTCTGTTCGGAAGTCTAATGATTTTTAGGCCAGTTGGTTCATCTCTTTTGCCTCTTTCTTTGAAGTTTTGGCCAGTTTGCATAAGTAGCCAATTATAAACGAGCATTGTTTTGCCCAGAGGAGTCGAATAATCTTCAATGTCCCGATAGGCGCTGTCTTTATAATCGCCGATCATCCTTTTTACGGCTATTTGCCTTTTTTGCACGGATTTTCTTTTTTCCCTTAACCTTTTGATGTAATCTGGAGTCACTTGGATTTCAAAAATCTGTCCGTTTAGTTTGTAAAGAAGCAGGCAAGCGGGTTCAGAAATATACGAGTAATTCATGTCGTCGTCAACAAGAAGGTGCCACCTGTCTTTAACTATCCTTTGAGCGATCTGTCCAACGGATTCTTGTAAGGCGACTTTTTGTGATGGAACCATAGAGTTGCCTTCTTCGATAGCTACACTCTGGAGATGCAAAGAATCAAGTTTAAATTTTTTCGCTATGTCATTCCAGAGAGGAACTAATCGGTCTCTTATATTTCGCATTTCAAGATGGGGGTGTTCTGAATCCATTATGTTTTCAGTATCACAAAAATTAGGCTGGTGTTTCATCAGGATATCCCAATAATATTGCCAACCCCAGCCTGTGGGGTAAAATTTGGAAAAAGCGCCGCGAAGTTCTTTTCTTTCATAGTCGTTAAGTTCAAAGCAATATTTTCCCCTGTAGCGCCATATGAAGTTTCCTGGAGTAAGGAAAGAACCTATGGCGCTTCCAACCGCGATATTTGCGTTGAAGATACCCTGAGGTTTCATACCTTCTGTATCGTTATAAATTATTTGCTCAATTTGAGAGAAAGAAATGAGTCGATGTACCCTTAATTCTCCATCAATCAAGACGGGCTTTTCAGGCACGCTGGGCGAAACCTTTGGTTCGTCAGGTGGAAGATCCAGTTTTAGTTGGCGAGGAGACTCCACTTGTCCCATAGATTAAAAATTATAGGCTTTTTGATCGAATTTGGCAATCTCTTTAGTTTATCTACTTTGCTCTAACCTGAAATAAAATGATTGGTCCAATTTCTCCCGACCATAATCTCATTATCTTCTTTCGGAAAAATGAGTCTAACTCAAGTTATTTCAAAAGACAATACACAAGAAGAATATTGTTCGAGCTTGTCGAGAACCCTTCGGTTTTGAGCTCAGGGCCGAAAGACTTCTCGACTCGCAGGTTGAACTCGTTCGCTCGAAGAATAATAATAAGAACCGAGGACTTTTGGTTTTAAAGTCTATGAATCAGAAAGTAAAACGATGCGATTGGGTAGGCGATGACCCTTTGATGATTCTTTACCATGACAGGGAATGGGGGGTGCCGGTTCACGACGACAATAAACTTTTTGAAATTTTAATTTTGGACTGCTTCCAGGCCGGTCTTTCCTGGAGCACAATATTAAAAAAGAGGTTTAATTTCAGGCGGGCTTTCGGTGGATTTAATCCTGCAAAAATTGCCAAATATAACCATGCTGACATTAAAAGACTTTTGGCAAATCCCGGGATTGTCAGAAACCACTCAAAGATTTTGGCGACCATTACAGATGCCCGGAAATTTTTGGAAATTCAAAGGGAATTTTTCTCATTCGATAAATATATTTGGAGCTTTGTCGGCGCAAAGCCCATCGTGCATAAATTTAAAAAAATTACAGATTTGCCGGCAACGACAGAAGAATCGGATAAGATGAGCAAGGATCTAAAAAGGCGGGGTTTTAAGTTTGCCGGTTCAACAATTTGTTATGCTTTTATGCAGGCGGCAGGTTTGGTTAACGATCACGTTATTGGTTGTTTTAGATATAGAGAAGTTTCTTAATGCCGCCAGAATTTAAAGAAAAGCAAATTGTAAAAATAGTCGATGTATCAATTATCTTTTGTTATACAAAATTGGCATTTTGTTACCCTTGATGGAAGATAATCAAATCGGGTAGTATCTTCTTGTGAAACTCAGCCCGAATTCCGAGTATTTAATGCCGAAACTTTCAAAACTGCACAAAGATTTCATCGGTTTTGTTATTTTGTTTGCGTTTATTTCAATCTCTTTAGCTTTTTTGGCAGTATCGTTGAATTTTAGGATAAAACAGGACGTTCCCGGTCAAAGAGTGCAAGTTGAAAATGCGGAGTCTGGCAATCAGGATCAGGAAAGTCCAAAACCTAAGCTTCCCGGCAAACCCCAGACCCAAATTGTCCAGAATAAAAGCAATCATCCTTTATGCAAAGGCGTGACCGAGCCGTGGAAATTGGTTCCGGATCCCGAGAAAGAGGGGCAATTTATCATTTGCAACAGCCAGACGGATAATCAGATGGGAACCGCAAGTGAACTTAATGCTGCCTTGAACAATTACCGTGTTGCGCACCAGCTTAATGCCCTGACAATTGACAATACGCTTTGCTCAATAGCTGCGGAAAGGGCAGTCGAGATTTCCCAAAACTTTTCCCACGACGGTTTTGAGGCGGCGGTCGAAAGACATAATCTGCAAAAGTCAGCAGGCGAAAATATAGCCTCAGGACCACTGACTGCGGTTCAGTTTGTGGAATGGAGCTGGGATAAGAGCCCGGGGCACAAAGCAAACATGCTTTCTGGCTGGAACGAAGGCTGCGGAGGAGTATTTGACAGATTTGCCGTATATATTTTTGCGAAATGATAATTGAGCAAAAATATGCTTTGCTTATCTTTTCGAAGTGAACGCGTGCACATTATGTGTCAGCGATTCGAATCACAGGTGCATTTTGTTTTAATGTTTAAATATCAGCAGGTCGCCTTCGGCGCTCCTCTGATATATCAGGATAGCGAAGCTGTAGCTGATATACACTAAAACACGAGCCATGATATTTTGTTGTGAAGTGAAATTTTAAGAAAAGCACAAAAATTTCCTAGAAAACTGTACTTTTTTTCTAAAATCATTAAAAAATCGGCAAATTTGGGGGTATTTTTAGCAATTTTGGGATTTTTTAAAAAAAATCGGGGAAAAGCAAAAAGTGGCTATAAAAGAATTATACCAAAAATAGTATGTGTCTGAAAAGGGGGTAATTTTTGTTCGCTGTTTTGATTGGATATTGTGAGTTGCTAGAATTTAATAGGAAACTTGGGCTTTTCTAAACCCGGCGGCAATTTTATCAGCATTGGCTTCAATATCAATACAAACTGCGTAGCGGATATATGGATGAAAAGGAACACCTACCACGCCAGTTTCATAAATCATCCTTTGATTAAACTCTCCCGCATTGGCCATCTGTTCTCCAAAAGCATATCTTGGTGATAGCCAAGTGCTGAAAAACCCTGCTTGAGGTTTAACAGCAAGCCGTAAGCCGTTACTTTGAGCTATATCAATAAGCAAGGTATTTCTTCCTTTAAACTTTTGCGTATTTTTTTCTATTGAGGCCTTATCATTTTCTACAGCGTTAAGAGCTCCTGTAGCCAGTGCAGCGTTAAATCCACTATCAGCCTTTCCTTTAATTTTTCCAAAATCATCTATAAAAATAGGTGATCCTACTGCCGCGCCTACTCTCCAATCGGTAGCATTTCCTATAGTTTTTGAGGTTGAAAACAACTCCATCCAAGAAAGCCCTGGAAAATTTACAGCAACATCCGCAAGCGCATAGCTTTTTTTTGTATAACTTAAGGCAATATATGCTGCATCATTGACAAGTCTAATTTCATGTTCACGACAGAATTGACATAGTTTCTCAAGTTGCTCACGAGTTGCTATTTGTCCTGATGGATTATGAGGATAATTAATCATCATCAAATCAGTATCTAGGTGTATATCTTCAACTGAGAATCGGAATTTGTTTTGCGGATTTAAAGGTAGTTCATAAACATTATGATGTAAAAGGTCGTCAGCCCAATCTTTTGGGGTTGGATAACCTGGATCTGTCATCATCGCAACTGTTAGTTTTCTGTCCGCACCTCCACATGCAAAAGAAAACAAGGTTAACATCGGTTTCGTTCCAGTCGTAGGCAGAAAAGCAAGGTTTTCATTGTCATTGAGTGGAGTTCTAACATGCGCTTGGACAAATTTTCTCGAAAAGCCGGGTACTCCACGTTCACCATTATCCTGATAGCCATGCATATCTTGGCTTCTGACCCCAAGTGCTTGTTGGCTTGCAACTATTGCACTATCAAAAGGCCACCCATCAGGTTCACCAATGGAAAGGCTAATTATTTCGATGCCCCCTTTTTTTGCTTGTTCTATATCTTCCTTAATTCCTTGAAATAAATTGAGGCCACCTTCCGGAAGTCTTGATGGAGGTTCTTGAAGATGAGGTGCTGGCCACTCAGCTGTCATTTTTACACTAAGGGCAGCAATTTTGCAGAAGTATAGTGAATTTCCCAGACAGAGTCAAGGTATGGGATATTTTTTGGAAATTTGCAATGGGTCAAACCCAACAAGTATAATCGCACGCGATATGGTGCAAGAAAGAATTATCAGGCCTACGACACCGGGAGAAATTACGAAAGAAACTTCTCTGCCTTTCACAAGGGAGGAGATAGAGAGAATCGCACTAGATTACCCCACGCCCTTTTTTCTATATGACGAGGGAGGAATTAGACAAAACGCTAGAAATTTTCTGGAAGCATTTTCTTGGGCGCCTGGTTTTAGAAACTTTTTCGCAGTGAAGGCACTTCCTAATCCGCATATACTGGCAATTTTAAAAGAAGAGGGTTTTGGGGCAGATTGTTCATCGATGGCGGAGCTTCTGATGGTAGAGAAGGTGGGTCTATCTGGTGAAGAAATTATGTTCACATCAAACAATACGCCAGCAGAACAGTTTGCTTTAGCGAAAGAACTTGATGCAATTATCAATCTTGATGACATTACACATTTATCTTATCTTGAAAGACATGTTGGAATTCCACCGACTTTATGTTTTAGGTATAATCCGGGGCCTTTACGAGAAGGAAATCCGATAATAGGTAAGCCAGAAGAGGCAAAATACGGCTTAAGACGAGATCAGTTATTTGAAGCTTATAAAATGGCAAAAGAAAAAGGCGTTAAACAATTTGGGCTTCATACAATGGTTGCATCAAATGAGCGAGATCCGGAATATTTCGCCGAAACTGCCAAAATGTTATTTGGGCTTGACGGAGAACTATATGATGAGTTGGGAATCAGAATTTCATTCATTAATCTTGGCGGTGGTGTAGGGATTGCTTATCGGCCTGAACACCAGCCAGTTGATATTAGACAAATTTCAAAACAGATTCAAGCTGATTATCAAACAATGATTGTTGATAAAGGTCTTGATCCTTTGCAGGTAACAATGGAATGTGGCCGTTTTGTAACAGGACCTTACGGTTATTACGTTGCTAGAGTAAGGCATGTGACAGAAAAGTACAGACACTATGTGGGACTAGATGGGAGCACGACAAATATGCCAAGAGTTGCGATTTATGACACAGCTTATCACCATGCTACAGTCTTGGGTAAAGAAGGTGCACCCCGAAAGATGGTTTACGACATTACGGGTTCGCTTTGTGAAAACAATGATAAGTTTGCAAAACAAAGGGAAATGCCCGAAATTAACCCAGATGACTTGGTGGTCGTACATGATGCTGGGGCTCATGGATCTGCCATGGCAAACAGCTATAATGGACAGCTTCAAGCCAAGGAACTTTTGTTAAAACCGGACGGATCAGTACTTCTGATCAGAAGAGAAGAAACGATGAACGATTACTTTAGTACAATTGTTAATTTCCCGGGTTTTTAATTGTAAGCGCCGCACGATTTCAGAATGGGGTTGTCAATCAGAGTTAAAATAGTAGGGTGACGAAACAGGCGGATAAAGTACTCGAATCCATTCAGCAAAACCAAAAACACACTTTTTTGCCGATTATCGGCAAAGACAAAGGCCAGGTCTTGGTAAGAATTGTAGAGGCAGAAAATCCTCAAAGAATTCTGGAAATCGGTACGTTAGTTGGCTATTCGGCAATTTTGATGGCCAAGCATTTAGCAGAAGGCGCAAAAATCGTAAGCATCGAAGTAGATAAAAACTCGGCAAATGCGGCGAGGAAAAATATTTCTGAGGCGCAGCTTGAAGAAAAAATAGAATTGATAGTCGGTGATGCCAGGCGCGAAATCAAAAAGCTCAAAGAAAAATTCGATGTGCTTTTTTTGGATGCTGCCAAAGAACAATATTTTGAGTATTTGAAGCTTGCGGAGCCGAAACTGAAAGAGGGGGCAATAGTCGTTGCAGACAACGTAAAAATTTTCAAAGATGATATGAAAGATTTTTTGGAGTATGTCCGCGAAAGCGGCAGATTCCGCTCAGAAACCATTGATTTTGGTCAGGATGCGGTTGAAGTTGCTATCAAACTAGACTAGCCAATTAAGCTCCGCTTGTATTTTTCCAAAAAGCCAAACATAATTAAGAAATTACCAAAATGGGTATTACTTTAACCAAAGTTACTTGGTATTCAAAGGTAGCCGCGGCTGTCTGTTTTATCATTTTTCCGCTTTTGGCTTTTAGATTCGGGTCTTGGTATCAGGAAGTTGTTTCGGCAACCAAATTTGAATTTTCAGGGAATGAGTACCAGGCAATAACCAAACATCTTGAGCAGATTAAGACAAGTCAGCAATTAAATATCGCAGATTGTGCAATTTTGGTTGATTTATCAAAAAGCACCCAAAAGGAGGAAGCGGCAAATTACTTTTCTAAAAACAAACTCTCAACTAAAGTTTTAGAGACTGATTATGTCGAAGTCAAATTTAAAAATTTCGACGCATTAAGTCTTTGGAAGCAAAAAATCCAAGACGATAAACTTGGTCAGGTTTCGTCTATTAATTCGAATTGCGATTAATTTAAGTTAGGATATAATATTTCTCCAATAAGTTTATTTTTTGCTGTCTTAACAGCCTTAAAGGATTCGCATTATTTTAATGATTTTAGACGATGTCTCCTTCCGGTTGTTGGATACAAGCCGAGTTTTTGTCTTTCGGTTTTTCTTCGGAATCTGTGATAAAATAAGTTTGTCATGCAAAGAGGTATTGCGACCTTCACTTTAGATTACGGCAAATGCCCCAGATGGCTTTTTGAAAAAATGGTAAAACTCGGCCGGGAAATGACCGAAGTTTTGGTAGATGAATACGGACCGGAAGAGTTTATAAAACGAATTGCAGATCCTGTTTGGTTTCAATCGCTGGGAACGGTTTTGGCTTTTGACTGGAACGCTTCGGGTCTAACAACTATTTTAACCGCCGCCCTAAAGGAAGCGATAAAAGGGCAGGAAAAAGATTTGGGAATTTTTATTTGCGGCGGCAAAGGCAAAACTTCCAGAAAAACTCCAGATGAGATTGTTAATTGGGGTAGTAGGTTGGGGTTGGCGAAACTTGATGTTGGTAGTCTAGTTTACAACTCAAAAATGTCTGCAAAAGTTGACAGCTCTTTAGTTCAGGACGGTTTCCAGATTTATCACCATGCTTTTTTCTTTAGCATTAACCGGCATCCTTCGACAAGCTCAGGACCTACGGCGTGGACGGTTGTCCAGCAGGGTATGAATATGCAAAATGTTACGGCCCGCAGGTATCACTGGCACAGCGCAAATATCAGCGATCTTGTTTGCGAGCCGCATTCCGGTATTGTTTCTCAGGCGCGCCAAAATTCGGTACTTAACCTTACTTCCAAAAAAAGCACAAAGACTCGAAAAGTAAGTACTGATTTAGTTTCCTCTTCCTATAATTCTGTAATGCGCGACATTGAGATTTTGAGGAAACATTCCTCAAATCTTTCCAGGATGATTTCTGCAAAGAGAGGAGAAGAAGTTTTGACGCTTTTGGAACTTGCAAATACGGAGTTTTCTTATCATCCGGTAGTTTTAGAGGATTTTTCAAAGAGCAAGTATCTTGAAAAAATTTTGCGAAAAGTGACGGAAGAAAAACCGAAAACTTATGAAGAATTTTTGGCAACCGAAGGTGTGGGGCCAAAAACGGTAAGGGCACTTTCTTTGGTTTCCGAAATAATTTACGGCGCCAAACCTTCATATGAAGATCCGGCCCGCTACAGTTTTGCCCACGGCGGCAAAGATGCCACGCCATATCCGGTGGATAGAGAAACATACGATCAAACGATTGAGATTTTAGGCAACGCAGTCCGCAAATCAAAAATCATCCCGGTTGAAAAAGACAAAGCGCTAAGAAGACTTCAAATTGTACATTAATTTTTCTCTTGCCTAAATCTGATACAATTTGAGCATGCAAACAAAAAGACTATACAGATCCAGGAAAAACAAAGTATTTGCTGGGATATGCGGGGGAGTTGGAGAATATTTTAATATCGACCCGATATTAATTCGCTTGATTTGGGTTTTGGTTGTAATTTTTACAGGATTTTTCCCGGGAGTTTTGGCCTACATCATTGCAATTTTTATCGTCCCCGAAAAAAGAAGTTAGACTGCCATTTTTCCTCATAATTTCATTATATTAATATAATGAAATATTTTGAAATTTTACTTTTGATTTTGATTCAGCGGCCATATTTGTCTAAGATAGACATGTGGCTAATTTGAGAAAAAATATTTTTCTTGGTGTTGACGGGGGAGGAACCAAGACTCAGGCGGTTTTGGTTGATTCGCAAGGCAAAGTAATTGCAAAGGGGCAGGCAAGCGGTTCGAATCCTGCGATTTTCGGGATTGGAAAATCTCTTGATAATATTTATCTTTCAGCCCAAATTGCTCTTAAAAATTTTCCGGATGCTGTTAATATTCCTGCTTGCTTGGCAATTGCGGGCGTAAATACCGAAAAAGAAGCAAAGATTTTTTTAGATGCCGTCCTTTCTCATCCTACTCTTTCCAAAATAATTTCAAAAAACTCAATCGTTGTAAACGATACGCAAGCGGCATTGAGAGCCGGCACAAATGATAATAATGCCATTGTTGTAATCGCCGGCACCGGCTCCAATTGTTTTGGAATCAATGATAAAGGCAAAACGGAAAAATCAGGAGGTCGGGATTTTATTCTTTCCGATGAAGGGAGTGCCTATGCAATTGGTTTATTCACTCTTAAGGCGGTTACAAAAGCGAGTGACGGCCGCACGAAAGATACTATTTTGAAAAATCTGCTCTTTGATTATTTAAAGATTAACTCGATTGACGGCCTTACGGAAATTGTCAACAAAAGACCCTGGAATAAAACAGATATTGCCAAAGTTGCGCCTTTGGCAGAGGAAGCGGCCAAAAGAGGTGATAGGCAGGCATCTGAGATCATCAAAACCGCAGCTTTTGAATTGGCATTAATGATTAAGGCGGTTGCCGAAAAATTAGATCTAAAAAATAAAAAATATACGATAGTTACAACCGGGAGCGTTTTTAATATTGCCGAGATGAAAAGGCTTGTAAGAGAAAAGGTTTTAGAATTTAATCCTGGGGTTGAAATAATCCAGCCAAAAATTTCCTCGGCGTACGGTGCCGCGCTTTTGGCAAAAGAACAAAACTAATCCTCTTTATTCTTCGCTTTTTTAAAAATGCCTAGTATTTCCAGTTTGTGGTTCAAATATAAAAGTGCCAAAAATATCAAAACTGCGAAAATTAAAATCTGGAATTTCCGAAAATAGGGCTCCAGCGCATGCCAGTTTTCGCCAAAATAAACCCCGATATAAGTTAAAAATGCAGACCAGATTAAAGAGCCCAAAAAAGTATAGAGAGCAAATTTAAAAACATTCATTTCGGAAAGCCCGGCAGGAAGCGAGATAAAAGTTCGAACTCCGGGCAGAACTCTTGAAAAAAAGGCTACCGCGTCGCCGTGTTTGGAAAGCCATTTTAAAGATCTTTCGTAATCGCCGATTGTTAAAAGAAGATATTTGCCCCACTTTTTTAGATGTTTTAAGATAACGTGTTCCTCAAGATAATAGCCGACACCGTATGCAATTAAAGACCCGAAAAGATTGGCAAAAGCCCCTGTCAAAATCACCAAAACCAGATTAAGTTCGCCACGTTGGACCAAAAATCCGGCAAAAGGCATAGTGACTTCCGAAGGAATGGGGATTAAAGCAGACTCCAAAGTCATTAAAATAAAAACTCCAAAATAACCGGTGTTTTCGATGAAGCTGATAATAAGACTGGTTGCAAATTCGATCATTCAAAAATAAATTTCGCTCCAAAAATTACAAATATACCCAGAATAAACATTAGCAGTGTATCAATATTTTTTCTGCCGTTTTCCTTTTCATGAAGTTCCGGAATCAAATCGCTTGCGGCAATATAGATAAAGTGTCCTGCCGCGATTGCCAAGAAAAGGTAAAGATATTTTTCAATTTGGCCTGCGATTGTAAATGCGATAATTGCGCCCAAAAGCGCGGTTGCGGCAGATAGGAAATTAAAAAAAAGCGCTCTTGTTTTTGAAAGGCCGTTTGCCAAAAGCACGCCCATGTCTGCTATTTCCTGGGGAATTTCGTGTGCCGCGACGGCAATTGTTGTAGTTATACCAAGCGGAATAGAAGCCAAAAAAGCAACGGCAATTGTTACGCCGTCAACAAAGTTGTGGACTCCGTCTCCAATTAACACCAAAAAAGTGCTCGGTTTTTCGCCATGGCCGTGATGATAATGGAAAAGCCTGATGTATTTTTCGGCAAAGAAAAAGCTCAAAAAACCCAAAAATGCCGGCAGAAAGATGTCAGCGTCTTGCGCAAGTTCACTGGCTTCGGGCAATAAATCCAAAAAAGCGGCAGCAATTAAGGCTCCGGCGGCAAAACTGATAAGCTTATTAGAAAAAGCCTGGGTTATGTTTTGCTTGAGAAGTAAAAATAAACTGCCGAAAAGAGAGAAGATACTTCCGATTAGGGTGAAGGCAATTATATAGGCAAGAATCATCTAATTGGCTCTTTCCACTTTATTGAACAGCCAAGAGAAGGATATTGCGGCTGGGGCGGAGAATTGCCGGCAAGTAGCAAGTTGAGGGCATCTTTCAAATCTTCGCTTTTGACTTGTTGGGGATTTTGCCAGTTGTCGTTGATTCTGCCGTGGTAATAAAGTTTTCTTTTTTCATCATAAACAAAAACATCCGGAGTGCAAGCGGCCTTGTAGGATTTGGCAACTTCCTGGCTTTCGTCGCGAAGATAGGGAAATTCAATTTTCCAGTCAACAACTCTTTTTTGCATCTGGTCAAAACTATCCTCAGGATACTGTGTTTCGTCATTGGGGTTGATGGCCACAAAGGCAACGTCCCTATCTTTGAATTCTTCTGCCAGCTTTATCAAAAGCGGCCAAGCGGCTTTTGCATAAGGGCAGTGGTTGCAGGAAAAGACTATGATTAAAGCATTGGCATCTTTGAAGGATTCGACGGAATAATTTTTACCGTCCGTTGCCGGTAAATCAAACGGGATGATATTTGAGCCAATTAGTACGCTAAATGATTCAACAGCCATACTTTATATTTTAACCTTTTTATGCAAAAAGAAGTTACTCCGACTCGCCGGAATTTAGGCCGTGGTCCTTGGTTTTTTCGTACCATAAAAAGGCATTGGCGGCAAATTCATTTATTTTGCCAAGTTCCGAAAGCACCTGATTCCTTATTTGCAAAGTCGTGATTTGGTTTTTGCCGGAAGTTCCTGCCCATTTTTCAATATCATCTGCAAGTTTTTTTGCCTGTTGTCGGGAAAGCCCCGCAGCAATTGTCACCATTTCAATTTTGCCTTTTTCAAAATCCTCTAAAGTTCCGCCTTTTTTAATTACCTGAAATTTCATCTTTCTTTTTGATAGTACATTAATTTTTGATTCGAGTCATCTTACCCGTTTGACAGCACAAGATTTTGGGTTAATTGTAGAGACGAGGACGGACCTCGTTTGGGGCTCAATATCCGATCCCCCGATAAATTTGCAGCTGACTTTCGAAAGTGCCAAGCACTAATTTGGTCAAAGATATTGTGATTAATATTGAAATGACAGTTAAAACCAGCGCAATTGCGCCAATTGTTTTTGATTTTGAATCCGCTTGTCTTAAATATTTTATTGCCGGAAAAAGGCCGAAAGGCGGCAGAAAAAAGGAAAGTAGATAAACGCCTATTTGTTTTTGGATTCCAACCGAAGACTCACCATTTTTCAGTTTTTTACCGCAAGCCGCGCAAAAAATGTCGATAGGTAAAATACGATTATTGCAATTTGGGCAAGTTGTTTGGATGTTTTCTTCCATATTTCTATTTTACACTCAAATAAACTTCTTCGACCTTAGTTTCCGCCCTTGAGTGTAAATCGAAGGGATAAAATTAAGCCCATAAAATTGTTTTTAGAATAAGGTAGGTGTATAATCTTTCGCGAACTGCCCCAAAAGGCAGTTTTTTAATGAATAAAACAAAAATATTTTTATTAATGTCGTTTATTGTTATCTCAATAGTACTTGCCGGTTGTACCGGCGGTGCAATTACAACATCTACAAGTAAAGGCGAAAGTTCACAAGAAGAAGTAAAAACGCCAGATCCTATTACGCTTACCGGATCCGGTCAAAAGGCGACTGAAAAATTTACCCTTACAAAAGGGTTGGCAATTTTTAAGATGGACCATAAAGGTAGTTCTAATTGGGCGCCGAAACTTTTAGATAGCCAGGGGAATGATGTTGAGCTTTTGGCCAATGAAATCGGCGTATTTGCCGGTTCAAAAGCAGTTGGAATAGAAGGGGAAGGGGAGTATTTATTGGATGTTACTGCTTCCGGTAACTGGACAATAACTATCGAACAGCCCA
>Ga0209210_1001813_pt1 | contig 16947 bp, 19 predicted proteins | sample RifGroA1_FD_183991 | JGI IMG/M metagenome (GOLD analysis project Ga0209210, IMG submission 183991) | Contaminated groundwater microbial communities from Rifle, Colorado, USA - Rifle Groundwater A1 (SPAdes) (version 2) | ecosystem: Environmental > Aquatic > Deep subsurface > Groundwater >...
GGAAAATTGGAAGCAGACGGGCAGATTCGAAAAGGTCGATGTTCTGATGAAAGCGGTACCGGCTAACCAAGCGGCCAAAGACAAACATGACGCGGAATATGTCATCGGTCCGACCCATGAAGAAATCGTGACCCCTTTGGTAAAAAAGTTTAACTTCTCTTATAAAAATCTTCCCCGGGCAGTTTACCAAATCCAAACCAAGTTCCGCAATGAGCCGAGGGCGAAGGGAGGGATAATGCGGACCAGAGAGTTTCGGATGAAGGACATGTATAGTTTCCATACCGACGAGGCCGACCTGAAACGGTTTTATGAAGTGGCGAAAGATGCTTATGTGACGATTTATCGCCGGATGGGTTTGGGCAATGACACCTATATTACCTTGGCTTCCGGTGGGGACTTTACTAAAGACTACTCCCACGAATTCCAGACCAGATGCGAAAACGGTGAAGACACAATTTATCTGAATAAAGAAACCGGTATCGCCTACAACAAAGAAGTGATGCCGGAGGACGCTTCTAATAAGGACAAATATGAAGAGTTCAGGGCTTCTGAGGTAGGAAACATCTTCACCTTGGGTACCAAATTTGCCGATGATTTTGACTATAGGTATGCCGCTGCTGACGGCGAGCAGAGGCCAGTTTGGATGGGATGTTATGGCATCGGGACAAGCCGCTTGGTAGGAGTGATCGTCGAGAAATTTAATGACGAAAGAGGAATTATCTGGCCGGATACGGTTGCCCCTTTCAAGGTCAGCCTGATCAGTTTCGAGACGACGCACGAGAAAGCAAAAGATATCTACGGGTCGCTTGTCGCGGCCGGAGTGGAGGTGCTGTGGGATGACCGCGATTTAAGCGCCGGGGTAAAATTTGCCGACGCCGATTTGATTGGCAATCCGTACCGGCTAATTGTTTCGGAAAAAAGCCTGTCCGGGGGTGGTGCGGAACTAAAACGAAGGGGCGAAGAAAAGAGCGAGATCATTCCCCTGGATGAGATCGGCAAACGATTAGCCTAATGACCGCCACGCTGAATATTTTCGGTTTAAATTTTCATTTGTACGGTTTGCTGTTGGGGCTGGCTATCCTGGCGGCTTTTCAGGCCTCACTGTGGTTGGCTAAGCGACGAGGAATCGAGGTAAAGTTAATTGAAAAACTTTTTTTCTTTGTAGTTATTGGTGGAATTATCGGGGCAAGAATCTATCATGTAGTCGATAAATGGGGAGAGATTTATAGTTTAAATCCTCAAAGCGCTTTTTACGTCTGGAACGGGGGCTTGGGAATTTGGGGGGCAATTATTGGCGGCGTGGCCGGACTATTTCTCAGGGTAAGAGTTACCCGGGTTAAGATTCAGCGGAAAGATCTTCTCGACGTCGTCTTCTTTGGGTTGCCGCTGGGCCAAGCGATTGGCCGCTGGGGAAACTTCTTTAACAATGAAATTATAGGGAAAAACGGGGAGCCGCTCTTTTTGTATGAGAGCATCTTGAATTTACTACTTTTTGCTATTATCTGGCGGGGGCAGGAAAAATTTCGGGGAAAGATTGCGGGGGTTTATCTGATTGGCTATGGACTGATCAGATTACTCCTGGAACCACTGCGACCGGAGAGTATTGTTTGGAAAATTGGTGGGCTGCCGGCGGCACAATTATTTTCGGGGGCGGCAATAGTGATTGGGACCTGGTTGCTTCGAAAAAAGCCTTAGTTTTCTCGCTGCATCAGAATATTTTGCCAGTGAATCTGGGGATACTTTCTTTGGAGAAACAAATTAAGGCGCTGGGGCAGTAAATCTCGAATTCTTTGGATTTATTTAGACTCATTATCGGCTTCGCTTCGACTTGGCAAAGACTAACTTGACGACGTCATCCATGCTGGCAACGAAATGAAACTTCAGATCTTTTTGGACATTTTTGGGGATGTCAACCAGATTCTTTTCGTTATCCTGCGGCAGAATCACCTCTTTGATCCCGGCGCGGTGGGCGGCAATGATTTTCTCTTTCATACCCCCGATCTCCAGGGCGCGGCCGCGGAGGGTGACTTCACCGGTCATAGCCAGATCGCGGCGGGTGGGGCGTTTGCCAAAAGCGGAGATGATGGCGGTAGTAATGGCCAGACCAGCGGAAGGACCGTCCTTCGGAACAGCTCCTTCAGGGACGTGGATGTGAATATCGGAGCGATTGATGACTCTACTATCCAAGCCCAACTCTTTGGCGTGGGACTTGACGTAGGAGAAGGCGGCCCTGGCCGACTCTTTCATGACACTGCCGAGCTGGCCGGTGAGAGTAATGTTGCCTTTGCCCGGCATGGTGACGACTTCGATGAAGAGAATATCACCGCCGGCTTGGGTGTAAGCCAGACCGGTGGCGATACCGACCTGATCGGATTTTTCAGCCAGGGTATGGGTAAAACGCTTCGGTCCAAGGGCGCCGCTTAATTCTTTGGGACTGACGACAAACTTTTTGAAGCGCTTATTTTTGGCTTTCTTCATGGCCGCTTTTCTCATGACGGTAGCGATAAGGCGGTCGAGATTACGAACACCGGCCTCACGGGTATAGTGTTTGATGATATCCTTCAAGATAGCGGCGTTGATGACGACATCGTCTTTGGTGAGGGCATTATTGATGAGCTCCTTTTCAAGGAGATAGCGCTCCCCAATTTTCAGTTTTTCAGCCTCGGTATAACCGGAGAACTCGATGACCTCAAGACGGTCGCGAAGAGCCGGCGGAACAGTGTCGAGAACATTGGCGGTGGTAATGAAAACAACTTTGGACAGATCGAAGGGAATATCCAAGTAGTAATCCTGGAAGGTGGCGTTTTGCTCCGGATCGAGGACCTCCAGAAGGGCCGAGCTGGGGTCGCCCCGGAAGTCGTTGCCGACTTTGTCAATCTCGTCCAACATAAAGACGGGGTTATTGGCGCCGGAGTCTTTGATTAATTGAATTATCCGGCCGGGCATGGCTCCGACATAGGTCCGGCGGTGGCCGCGGATTTCGGCTTCATCACGCATACCGCCAAGCGACATCTTGATGAACTTTCGCCCCAGAGCGTGGGCGATGGATTTGCCAACCGAGGTCTTGCCAACACCCGGAGGGCCGACAAAACAAAGAATGGTGGGGATGGATTTACCGTCAGACTTCTTTTGGGCTGACTTTAATTTCAAAACGGCAATGTATTCGAGAATGCGTTCCTTGACCTTTTCCAAACCATAATGGTCCTGGTTAAGAATCTTCTCGGCATGGGTGAGGTTCAAATTGCTCTCGTCAGACTTACCCCAGGGAAGCTCAACGATGGTTTCGATCCAGCTTCTAATGTAGCCGGTTTCGGGGTGGTGGATAGAGAGCTTGGCCAGGCGTTCAACTTCCTTGTTGGTCTTGTCCAAAACCATTTCGGGAAGGTTCGCCGCTTTGACCTTCTCACGCAGTTCCTTGATATCGGTATCTTCTTCCAGTTCGCCCAGTTCCTTTTGGATGGTACGCATGCGTTCGCGCAGGACGGTCTCCTGCATGTTCTTGTCAAACTTCCTTTGAGTTTTGTCGAAAATTTTCCTCTCGATTTGGAGAATCTTCACCTCTTCAGAAAGACACTCGCTGATCCTGATCAGCCTTTTTTTGAGATCGACTTCTTCGAGAAGCGCTTGTTTTTCACTATTTTTGACGTTCAGAACCGAGGCGATCTGGTGACCGATCTCCACCGGATTGGCGGTGCTGATGAGCTTCATGAAGGTGGGGACCTCGATGTTGTTTTTGCCCAGGTTGATCGCCTTCTTGATCTCGTTGCTGACATGATTGATGAGGGCGGTCAGTTCTTGATTTTCTTCGACGATGTCGGGGAGGGTGGAAACGGCGGCCAAAAGGCGGCCGGCTTGAATTTCGATCTGGTGGATCTTGACCCGCTTACCGCCTTTGACGATGGCGTGGAGCTCATCGTTGACCGGCAGGGTTTTGATGATTTGGCAAATGGTGCCGACCGAGTAGAGATTTTCCGGTTTGGGGTCGGTGATCTTGTTGCTTTTTTGGGAAACGAAACAAACCTCGGAATTACTGGAAACGGCATCGGTGACACCATTAATCGAGGCGGGGCGGCCGAAGGTGAGGATCGCTTCGGTGTCGGGGAAAATGACACCCTCTTTGAGGGTAATGAGGGGCAAAATGCGGATGTTGCCTTCTGGTTTTTTGGGTGGTGTCAGGACAATAGCCATGGTTTTTGGTTCGGATATGCAAAAGTTGTGCTCAGCTCACCCCGCTAAGCGGGGAGTCCTTGCGCGCGACTTTTTGTCATACCCTGCACCATAGGTAATAACTTAGCAGATATGGTAGCTGATTGCTAACGAAAAAACAAGCTCTGGCCGAGAAGGAAGGTGACGACGATCACCAGAACGGTAAGAAGGAGAAAAAAGGTGAGGGAAAATTTGGTGGGCACGGATAAGCTAGTTAATTTTTAGTTGTTTTTCTGCGGTCCAGAGGTGATCGCGGTCAACCAGGGCATAGGCGCGGAAGTAGACGGTTCCCTTCTGATTAAATGTCAGATCAAGATCAAAGGTGTCGGGGAGCTGAAACAGTCCGCTGGTGTAGTCAAAGGTGAAATTGGCATAGTTAACCGCCTCGGGAGAGTCGCCTTTGAATAAAGCCGAGGGGGTGCTGTCGTAACTGTAGTAAATGCCGGTCTTGGCGGCAGAAAAAGACCCGGGGGCGTCGACCCGCCAAGTAAAGTGATTGGTCTGTCCGGCGGTGGCTTCGGTCGGGAATTCGGTTAATTCGATGGAAAATTGAGTCTGACGCGCTTCCCGCAGGCGCTTCTGGGCACTAGTATAGTTGTAGTAAATAAGAACCAAGAAGAAAAGAAAGCCGAGACTTAGGTAGGAGAAGAGGCGTTTGATCATAGTTTCTTTGAGTCTAAGTATATGGTGACCGGGCCGTCGAGAATAGTCTCGATCTGCATATATTCGCCAAAAAAGCCGGTTTGGACAGCGACGTCGGTCCTGAGTTTTTTCGCCAGCTCCTCATAAAGATCTTTGGCCAGTTGCGGATCAGCGGCGGTGATGAAACTGGGGCGGTTGCCGCCCGCAACATCTGCCAGGAGAGTAAATTGGGAAATGAGCAGGAGTTCGCCTTTGGCGGCGCTAATATCCAGATTCATTTTGCCATTTTCGTCGGCGAAAATCCGCAGCTTAAGCAGCTTGGCCGCAATTTTATTTAGGTCGGCCTCGGTATCATCGCGGCTGACTCCAAGGAGAACAATCATTCCGGATCCGATACTATTTTTCCGTTCCGGTTCGGTTTTGACGATAACAGTAGCTTGGCTGACTCGTTGGACCAGGGCAATCATAATCTCATTAGGTTGTTGCGGGCAAAGATACCAATCAAGTAGCCCAGCAAGGCGGCGGTAAGGGAGACAAGACTCATCTCGAGACCACTCCTGACCGGATTGATCTTGGCCATTTTTCCCTTGAGGTAGCCGATGCTAAAAAGAGAAGCGACAGAAAGGATAATCGCAGGGGCGATCGCTTTGATCGGCTCGATAAAGAAAAAGGGGGTGACGGAGATTACTCCACCAAGAACGTAAGAGGCTCCCATAAAAAATGAGTCGCGGACTGACTTGGTAATGAGGTGGCGCCGGTTTAGGAAACCTCTTTTCCCGGAAGCGAATTCAAGCTCCATTTGGGACTTGTTGGAAAGATAGGTGCCGGCGGTCATGGAGAGACTTTCAACGACGACAACAACGATGGCGGAAAGGACAACAACATAACGGCTATCGGTACCGGCAGCAATGCCGACGACCACGCCGAGGGTGGAAACGATACTATCTTCGAGACCAAAAATGGTCTCGCGATAAGGGAACTTAGTCATACTTTGATTCTAACATCGCGATGATCTTCAAGGACGGACCCTGAAGGTCTGGCGGTGTAGACGACGCCTTTGGTCTGGCCGTGTTTGGTAATAAAACCATTTTCGCGCAGCCTGGCCAGATCGTAATGGAGGGTCTTAGCGTTGACGGCACTAAAGCGACGACGGAGAAAATCGAAAGTGCAGTGCGGGTGATCACGAATAATTTCAAGAACTTCCCGGCGGCGAGGCAAGAGCGAGTCCTCGGGCAGTTCTTGTCGGTTTTGGTTTAATTTACCAAGATCTTTTTTTAACTGAAAAACAAGCGACTCCAGGAAAAATTCGATAAAGCCGGTACAATCGGCGGCTGGCTCGAGGTGGGCATAGTAAAGCGGGCGGTACTCGTCGATATACTCTTCGAAAGGGGCCAGGCCGCGGAAGCCATAGCCGCTTTTTTCCAACAGAAACGACGAGATCAGCCGACCGACCCGGCCATTACCATCGGCGAAGGGGTGGATCTTTTCGAAAATAAACTGAGCGAGGGCGGCAATAACGGCCGGATGGTCAGTCAATCCGCCGAGGTATTCGATATATTCATCCATCAGTGATGGCACCTCCATTGCGGGTGGAGCGAGATAGACGACCGCGCCCGACTGATTGAAAATGGCCCAGGGCTGACTGCGCCAGTTGCCCGCCGTGGCATTTCGCCTGAGGACGAGGCGGTGAAGACGACGGATGAGGCTTAGGGATAGCTTTTGGGGCGCTTTGTCAGAATAGAGGTGCTGATAGGCTGACAATAAATTTTGACTTGCCTTTTTTGGCGAGGAGAGGGTGTCGGGGAAACCCTCGACGCGGGCGGAAAAGACGGCACTGCGAAGAAGCGATTGGCGGTGAAGGTTTAACTCGAGGTGGGGGTGGGATGGAGCAGCCTCAAAAACAAGTTTAATGGCTTCAAGCTCGATCAGAAGCTGGTTTGCCCTGGGGGTTATCCCCCACTGGTATTGATTCATCCTTAGATAATCTTAGAAGATATTGGAAAATATTGGAAGATATTAGAAAGTCTGGATAACCTCCCAGGTTGTCCAAACGTTAGTTTTCTCGCGGTTTGAATTAAGTTCCATTTTTTACAAGATATTTTTTGCCCTTTAATTGGTCGGGAAGCAAGCTTTTGGCGGTATACATCTCGTAGCCCTTGCCGTAGCCGATCTTTTTCATCAGTTTAGTCGGAGCATTACGCAGTTCGAGCGGGATGGGCAGGTTGCCGAACTGTTTGACGTCGGCCTGGGCGGCGCGTAGACCATCGTAGGACCCACGGTCTTTTTTGGCGAGAGCCAAGTAAGTTGCGCCGTGGGCTAAATTAATAGCGCATTCAGGATAGCCGATGGTATTGACGGCTTGGAAGACGGCGTTGGCAACGACCAGGGCGGTCGGCTGGGCTAAGCCGATGTCCTCACTGGCGAAGATGACCAGCCGGCGGGCGATAAAAAGCGGGTCCTCACCCGACTCGACCAGGCGGGCGAGATAGTAGAGGGCGGCATCGGGGTTGCTGGCGCGTAGTGATTTGATAAAAGCGGAAATGGTGTTGTAGTGCTCCTCACCCTGTTTGTCAAAGCGGAGGAAACGGGACTGGAGGGTGTTCTTTAGAGTATCAAGGGTAATTTCTTGGTAGAGGCGGAAACAGTTGTCGAGGAGGTTGATGATCTGACGGGCATCGCCGTTGGCAACGGCGATGAGCCAGTCGCGGGTATCCGGGTCGATTTTTATTTTTGGTTTTGAGAATGCGGTCAGGGCGCGGTCAATAATGAGACTGATTTCCTCGTTGGAAAGCTCACTTAAAACAAAAACGCGGCAACGGGAAAGTAAGGGGGCGATGACCTCGAAACTGGGGTTTTCCGTCGTCGCCCCGATCAGAGTCAGAATGCCCCGTTCGACGAAAGGGAGAAGAAAGTCCTGCTGGGCTTTGTTAAAACGATGGATTTCGTCCAGGAAAAGAACGGTCGGTTGGTCGCCGCCTTTGGCCTCCTCAATTATTTTTTTAATATCAGCCTTGCCGGCCGAAACAGCCGACAGCTCGGCAAAGTTGGCCTTCAAAGCGTTGGCGTAGATCCTGGCCAGGGTGGTCTTGCCCACCCCCGGCGGGCCCCAAAAGATCATCGAAAAAAGATGCTTCTTTTTGATGGCGACGGCGAGGGGTTTGTTGGCGCCGACAAGATGGGTCTGGCCAAAAAAGTCGGCAAGCGACTTGGGGCGAAGACTGGTGGCGAGAGGAATTACTTCGGGCATTGTTCGGGTTCCAGTGTAGAGGAATTATCCAACCAAGTCAATCAGTTTATCCGGGCAGAACCAAGACCAATTCGGTGAATTTCCTTAAAAGAGGCAGCGTTTCGGAAAATTCCAAGATCCGGGCTACCGCCGGTAAAAGGGATATCTCTAAAGGTGGCTTGGTTACCGTAACGGAAATAGACCCGAATGATTTCTCCCCGAATAATCGCGGCGGCCAGAAATTCCATACCCACCCCCTTCGCCTCATCTTTCAATCGTTGCCGGGCGGAAAAACCAATATCAATGACCTCTTCTTTTTCATCAAACAAAACTCTCTCAACTAAGTCAGCCTCGACAGGACTAAGCTGGTATTTTTCTTTGAAGGCTTCGATTCCGGCCATGGCCTGTATTCTAGCACCGATACCAACCCGGACGGGTTTGCTATACTATATTACTTATGCAATCAGAAAAAGGCCGGGCCCTCCACCAACAGGCTCTAACCGCTCAGGACAACGGCGACTACCTGGCCGCCCTGAAACTCGAGGACGAGGCGATGGTGGTCTACCAAACCGACAACGACGATGCCGGTTTTGCCGAGATCCAGGCGATGAGACTTTTGACCATCAACATATTGGGAGACAAAACCGGCGACCAGCGCTACTATGTCCTGGGAATGCACGCGGCCAATGCCAGTCTGGATCTAGCCGAGAGGGCGGGGGTAAAACAGCAAATCGCTTTGGCCCATGGCGCTCTGGGCCGGGCGATGAACCGGGCCGAAAAGTTTGAGCAGGCCGGGGAGCATTTTGACAAAGCGATTGAGATCCTGGCGCAAACCGAAGGCGGACACAACCGAAAAGCAGCCCTGGCCGATTTAAAAAATCACGCCGCGACGAACCGGATGAACGCAGGCAAATTGGATCAGGAGCAGGTTGCCTTGGAGGCACTAAAGGAACTGGAGGCGGCGGGCGATGCGTCCGATTACGAATTGAAGGTTTGGAAAAGCGGGGGCTATATGAGGTTGGCACAGGGGATGCAGAAAAATGGCAAAATTGAAGAGGCAAAGAAATATCTGGCTATAGCGGAGGAAATCGCCAAGAGCGATGAAGCGTTGAAAGTGCGCCGGGAACAAATCGGGCAAATGAGACAGAAGTTCGGTCTCTGACCCGGGAACGACAAAAACTATAAAATGGTTCCCAATGGCAAATAACCGAGGTGGATTTAATCTGAGGCGGTGGTTGGTTTTGACTCTATTGGTAGTTTTGGTTTTGACTTTGACCAAATGGCCAGATGTGGTTAATAAGTTCACTGCGGAGCTACCAAGCTTATCTGCCGTTACCCCCAAAAGCATTAGCGCGGAGGATATCCTCGGTCAAATCAACACCGACCGGACCGAGAACAAAATGCTGGCGGTCAAGAGGAATGAAAAGTTGGACAAGGCGGCCCTGGCGCGGCTAAGAGTAATCATGACCGACGATGACTTCGACGGTGAGAAAACCGGAGTGACGCTGGCCAACGCGGCCAAGAACAATGGCTACAGCTATAGCGTTATCGGTGATTTGTACGTCGAAAACATAAATGGCGAAACAAAGATTAGCGACAAGATACTGGGCGATAGCCGGTTTCGAGACGTGGGGATCGCGATCGAACAGGTTGGGCCCGGCTGGAACGTGATGATCATCCTGGGCCGGCAAGCAAGCGCAGCGGCAGAAAAAACAGGGGCGGGTGGTTACCCCCAGGTAAGCTGGGGCGGGCCGGAACTATGGGAAGCGGTCAATAAACGGCGGGTAGAGCTGGGGGTAAATCCATTGTCACGGCGGGACGAGCTGTGCACGATCGCATCAATCAGACTCAACCAGCTTTTGGAGCTGACTAAACTTGACGGCCACGCCGGACTGGAACCATTGCTTAATCGTGAAGATCTAAAATCGATTAGGGAAAAGTACACTCTATCGGAGTTTCTAATCGTCGGTTATCCGACGCCCCTGGAGGCAGTTGGCGCCTGGGAACACACCCTGGGACACCGGGCGCTACTGGCCGGCGGCGAGTACGTCTGGGGTTGCGTCTACGCCCAGAATACTTTCGGGGTGGCAATTGCCGCCTACTAAGTGCTAGTATTCTTTCGTGGTTGAAAGAGAAATTGTAGTTTTTATCGGCCCGGAAGGTTCGGGAAAAACGACCCAGGCGCTGCGTTTGGCGCGGGAGTCCGGCAGGCCGTATATCACAACCGGAGACATTATTCGCGATTTGGCCAAAAACGATCCGGGGCCGCTCGGTGATGAGTGCCGCGAGATGTTTGCCAATCACGCGTATCTTGACGGGGCGACTTTGTTGAAAATTTTGGTTCATCGTTTTAGCCAAGAGGATGTGGCCGCTGGCTTGATTCTTGACGGGGGTTTGCGAACTACGGAGGAAACGGCCGACTTTGCTTCGATGCTCTCAGAAGCGAGATTGAATTTGCCGGTAACCGTAATTCATTTACGTATCCCCGGTTGGATGAGTTTTGAGCGATTATCTTTCGGCGAGGCGGCAAGGAGGAGAAAAGACGACACAATCGAAGGGGTTTTGAGCCGCTTATCGAAGTACTATTATCAGCTGGCGCAGCGGGCGGGCGCGATCAAAAACCAGACTGATTGGGAGCTGACCCACGTCGACGCAACAGCATCGGTCGAATCGGTGTATGCGGTAGTTAAGAAATATCTGAAATCTAAGGACAGATGGTAGTGACTTTTACCCCACCAGTCCACGACCCGTCTGGCGCGGCGGGTGTACCGTTGACTTGAAGATCTTTGCCCATCTTGCCCTGCAGGCTTGATTCTTGAGCAGAAGTAGTAATCAAATAGACAGTTTGACCATCTGCGGATTGTAAGACGTACTGTTTGTAGTCGGGGTGGTCGGGAGGAGAAATAGTAGCGACTTTGCCAGCAAAAGCCGTTTCGCCGGTGGCTGGTGGGCAATTACCACCAGACCCATTTAAGGAACCGCCAACAGGCCGACCGGCTCCGGAAAGACCAAATGTTGGGTTATTCAATTTTTGGTAGACAAGAAAACCGCCCACTCCAACAAAAATGACGGTGAGAATAAAACCGATTAGAATACCGAGCATGATATCTTTATTCATAAGAAAATTATATCAGAGGCGACCCCCAGAAGTGCTTCGCCGTTTTACTGGCCAATAACTATTATCCACTTTCCTATAATAGAAGTGTGGATGAAACCTTTTATAAAAATGCTCTGGTTTTATTTTATGAGCAGAACAGCCTCTACTATCTAAAACAGATTATTTTAGACCAATATAAATTTGCGTTAAACACTTATTTCGAGTAATTCCAACTTAGTGAGTCGTGAGCGGATTGATCCAGGTTGTCGGCCGAACATATCAGCAATCTCGTAAACTTTTTTGCCAGATTGATATACTCGTTTGAGGTCGGCATCCTCCTTATTACTCCAAGGGCGATACGCATTTTTGTACTTCTTGCGTATAAGCTCAACCGAGTAACTTCTTTCGGAAACACCCTCTGTTTGTTTTTTCTTTTTTCCACCGCATACGCGAATAAAACTTACTTGTTTGTTCAAAAGATCAGCCTCTGAAATTTTATTTAACAATTTTAACGCATCTATTGATTGCTTACGAAAATGTATGTCGATATCAGCAATCTTAGGGTGTACTTCAAGGGCTCTTTTGTTTAAACCTAGGAGAAATAACCCAGATAAAGATCTTACCCTGGATATTGCCACATATCCCTGTCCGTATTCAAACGCATCTGACAAATCTACTATTGCAGAATCTAAAGTCATTCCTTGGCCTTTATGAACAGTTAGTGCCCAAGCAAGACGGAGTGGAATCTGAGTAACACTGGCGAGTACTTTATCTTGTTCTTCAATTGACCATTCCATCGGAGACGCTTCAATTTTCCGATTTTGTTTTGTTAAGACTATCGGGATTCCATTTTCGTTAAAAGCAACGATTTCTCCTAATGTTCCATTTACAAACCCTCGTTCAAAATTATTTTTTGTAAATATAACTCTAGCTCCCTTCTTAAGAATTAATGTTTCAGGAGATAGGCAACTTTTTTTGATTCTCTCAATCAATGTTTTTCTTCCCAGAGAAGTCATTTGAAAAGTGTGTTCTTCCCCGGCTAACGCCGTAAGTTTTCGACTATTAATAGTGTCTACATCAATATTGTGAGAGTAAAGACGAGTAATGGTTTTTTCAATAGTCACATCTACCTTTCTTGCCGATAGTATTTGGTAAATTTGAGAAAGACCATCTCTATTTCGAATCGACTTTAAAATTGAAGTAAAGTATTTATCATTTTGTCTATATTGTTCAGATAAATAACAAACAACAGGCTTAGCACTGTCCCAAGATGGTGACTCGAATGCAAATTTTACATCTTCGTTCTCTTGCGGAATTGGTGGAAGTTGAAAAAAATCTCCAACAAATACCACCTGAAGTCCGCCAAGGGGTTTGGTATTTCCACACAATACCTTGGTTGCGTTTTCCACAGCGAAAAGTGTTCTTGCTTCAAGCATGGAAATCTCATCAATAATTAATACCTTAGTTTTTCTAACCTTATTTACAAGTCTACTGTTATTGCAAAGTGCAGCCAGATCACGATCCGTAAGTTCCTTTTTGATACCAATACCGCTCCAAGAATGGATCGTTGTTCCACCTAAATGTGTAGCCGCAATTCCAGTTGAGGCGGTGACTGCAACATTAATTCCATGTTCACGAAGATATTGGATATAGAGATTAACAGTATGTGTTTTCCCACTGCCTGGTTCACCTGTTAAAAAAACATTAGCTCCGAGTTTAAGAATTGATAAAGCTTGGCCTTGAGTCATAATAATTTAACATAATTATATTAAATCAAAAGAGGCTCCTCTTTGAGCCAATCAAAGCGTCCTTTTGGGACCGTGGCCATTTCTTGAGCTGGGCCTCACGGTGCATGGCCTCTTTTCTGGTGACGAATGTTTCCGAATAGGCGAGCTCCAAATTGGAAAAGTAACGGGTATACTTGGCTGACTTACTATTTTTTGTTTGGTGTTCTTTGAGGCGCTTTTCAAGATTGTTTGTTTGGCCGATGTAGAGGGTATTGGAAGAAGTGCGGAGGATGTAGATGTAGAAGGGCATGGGGGCTATGATAAGACCAATTTATATTATCCAGTGGGGATACACTGGATTTCGGAGTACCTCAATACACGGGACCTGCGCCGCGTAGCGGCTCCGGGTTGCCGGGCTAGGAATCGAACCTAGATTAGTTAGTTCAGAGCCAACCTTCCTGCCATTAGAAGACCCGGCATTAGTATTTTCGGAAACTGATAAGTTCCTGGAGATATTTTACTTCATGTTTACGTCTAATTCGAGTCGCGACGGTTCTTGCCTCTGGATGTAAACCAAGAAGTGTTAAGGCTCGTCTAACATCGTCGAGAAGTATTTCATTTCTATTGGCGAAGGCGAAGTTGTAGGTACAAGTCGGCAAGTGAATAGATAGACTGCCTTCCGCCTCAAATAATCCCTTAAGACACCCGATTAAGTGTTCTCTTTTTTGCCAAATCCACTTGGGGATACCGCTTGTAGAATAGCGGCGGTTACCGGTTGGCACCCCCAATCTCTTTGAGATAAATTTTTCGTAGAGTCCGACTTTCACACATCTCGCGTTCTTATCCTTCCGCTTTATCGGCGTCTTGGAAAATACCTTTTCCATAAGCTGGAAAACAAAATCGATGAGTTTGGGCTTATCTGTCCCCAATGTAATCTCTAACCTTTCTGTCCGAGGGAAGACGGCGATATGGCCATCACCCAAAACTAGACCAACCAAGGTTGCCAGGTCGCTAGTTTTCTCAAACGGTGGATAATCTGCCTTTAGCTCTCCAACGGCAATTTTTTCTTTTCTCCACGAAGCAAAATTATTTATCCGTTTCTTCTTGAAAGTTTCGGATATCTTCTTAACGCTTGAGTCGGTGTCCTTTGTCTTGCCCTTATTCCAAGAAACGGGTCGCTTGCTAAGGCTTTTTCGCCAATGGATATACCTGGGATCATCTTTTGATAATAAGTTTGGTCGAATGGAAAAGTGTTCCACATATTTATTATACCGTTAGACGATACAGATGAGAGGCTGGGGTCTAGGTTAAAACTGGTAGCGACGGAGGGAAAAGACGGAGAAGGTTTCGATGCATAGTAGTGAACAGTGATCGCCCAGATAAGCCGAAGGAGAGAATTTGGGCATCAAGCATAAAATTTCGTCAGGGGCTATGAAGGTCTTTTTTGATGATACTGATTAGTTTCGCGGCTTCTTTTTGAAGCTCGCTTTCAAACTCGGGGGAAATATGATCCTTTAGATAACTTAGCAGTTCGGGATCATAAGGAGCGGCCTCGAGGCGACTAAGAAAGGTGTGGTGCTGGTGGGGGTGAAGTTTCTGGAGGATATATTCGATCAGGCCCTGGTGAATAATATCATCGACCAACTGCCTGAGCTTACCTTTGTGGTTTTCCGGCTCCTGCAGGTGATCGATAAAAAGCAGGACTTCGGTTTTGTCGACAAGGTGGTCGTAGAAGAGGATAGACATGGTTTTATTTGGTATTGATAACAGACACCCCCGAGGAGCCCCGAGTACGTGTCACCTCGGGGGTGGAGTAGGGGTGGGTGACCGGTCCCAGGGGGATTTGATTCTCCGGGTCGTCTAAGAATAAGAATAGCACCAGGCCCTTGCGCGGTCCTTTGTGGAGATTGAGGGCTTTCATCGTTTCGGGAGAAGCGGGTTGATGACCAGAATCTTTCTGTATTTGTACCAATCGCGCAGTTTGACAAAGTCGGTATTCCAATTGGGCAGGTAAAGAGTCTGGGCGACCGAGTAATATTTTTCGCGCAGGTAATCCTGGGTGGTAAATTCACTTTTGCTTCGGGCAAAGTAGCCCCAAGCGCCCAGTCCCGGAGCGACGCCGGCGATTTGTTCGTCATCGTGTTCGAGGAGGGTGTCACCGGGGAAACGGCGTAGGTGCTGTTCGTAACCGATGTAGCCGACCTGGTGATTGAGCTGTTGGCCCTCGAGAACTACTTTGGCCGGGAGACCGGTCGAAGCCAGAATGGCGGCTTCAATTTTCCCCGCCTGGTCGGCTTCCAATTTCGCCGGGGTGTGGGGGGTAATCGGGGCGAGGGTGCGCATGAGAGCGGCGGTGGTGGTCTCGGTTTTGACTACCCGAGTCGTTTGCCCGGTCAACAAAGGAAGAGTCATCGGGGAGAGTAAAAGGGCTCCGGTCAGACCGGCGCCGGCGAGAAGGCGGGTCGACTTTTGCCGCAGGTCGTAGGCGATCAGGGAGGCCTTGCCAAAAAAACTGCGGGCGGCTTTGTGTTTGAGGAGCTTTTGGTTAAGGAGTTCTTTTCTTTTCTGGAGGGCGCCGAGGGCGGAGCTGGCCAGGGCAGGGGTATCCATGTTAAGTTAAATTCTGTTTCAGGCGGGCCAGGATTTCAGCCTGACCAATAATTAACATTGATTCGGTCAAGGGCGGAGTGACGCGGCTGCCGGCAACGGCCAAGCGAAGAGCCATGAAATACTCGCCCCGGTTCCAACCTTGGGCATTGGCCGAATTGGCCAGAGCGCTTTCGATGGCTTCTTTGGTCCAAGCGTTTTTTTCCAAAACGGAGAGGGCGTCGGCGAGATAGTCCTTGGTTTGCTCGGTTTGGACTTGGGGAAGTGGTCGAGCAAAGAAGAATTGGCTGAATTGGTCCAGTTCAGCCAATTTGGTGATGCGTTCTTTGACCAGGAGGAGAATCTTTCGGAGCGTATCGTCGGCGACCTGATGTTTCAAAAATGGTTTAACTCTTTCCAATAAGTCTTCGTCCGCAAGGCGTTTGATCCAGGCTTTGTTGAAGTGATTTAGTTTTTGAAGATCAAAAATAGCATTTTGTTTCTGGATCTTGGTCTCGTCAAAGATTTTTACCATGTCGTCGAGGGAAAGAACAGCCGAGTTGTCCTGATAGGAAAAGCCTAAGTAAAAGAGAAAATTGTTGATCGCCTCGGGCAGATAACCCTCGTCACGGTACTCAAGGACGGACTTGGCGCCGTGGCGTTTGCTTAGTTTTGTCCGGTCCGGTCCGAGGAGGAGCGGCACGTGGGCAATCTGGGGAAATTTCCAACCGAGGGCTTGGTAGATTTTGAGGTGGACCGGGGTGGAAACAATATATTCAACCCCGCGAATAATATGGCTGATTTCCATCAAGTGATCGTCAATCATGGCGGCCAGGTGGTAAGTGGGAACGCCGTCGCTTTTCAGCAGAACTTTGTCGTCGACCTCCTGGTTGGGGATAGAAATTTTTCCCTGAACCAGATCGTGCCAGACGGTATAACCGTCCTTTGGCATTTTGATACGGATGGCGCCCGCATCTTCGTAGGCGGCTCCTTTGGCGAGAAGTCTTTGGACGTATTTTTGATATATGTCCAGTCTTTGAGTTTGGACATAGGGGCCAAAAGGTCCGCCTTTTTGGGGATCTTCGTCGGGGGTAGTCCCAAGAAATTCCTGGATGGCATAAATTTTTTCCAACGAACCGGGAACGGTCCGCTTTTGGTCGGTGTCCTCAATGCGGAGAATGAACTGGCCGCCATATTTGCGGGCCAGCAAAAAGGCGTAGAGAGCGGTCCGGGTATTACCGATGTGGGGAGTACCGGTTGGGCTGGGGGCGTAACGGGTACGAACGGTAGTCTGATTCATGCTAGAGATAGTATACTTGAACTTAAGAATGGCGACATTAACCGAGACCGCGGTGGTAACCCGGAAAGCGATCAAATATGGGGCGATTGCCTTCGTGGCGATTACGCTGTTGTGGTTTATCGGCGGCGCGGCGATCAGATATTACCAAGCTTTAAACCCACCC
>Ga0209210_1001814_pt1 | contig 16936 bp, 23 predicted proteins | sample RifGroA1_FD_183991 | JGI IMG/M metagenome (GOLD analysis project Ga0209210, IMG submission 183991) | Contaminated groundwater microbial communities from Rifle, Colorado, USA - Rifle Groundwater A1 (SPAdes) (version 2) | ecosystem: Environmental > Aquatic > Deep subsurface > Groundwater >...
ATGTCTAATCTTAATAATGGTTATTGTCTTGGCTGCTTTATCTACCGTGTAGACTACTCGCCAGTTTGCTATTCTGATTCTGTAACCCTTGCCACCACCTAGTTTTTGGCTGTTAGGTCCGAATGGATTACTTTCAAGTTGATAGATCTTTTGGGAAATTCTAAGAGCAGTTTTATCATCTATTTTATCAAGTTCTTTTTGCGCTTTGGATGTAAGCTGAAGGTTCATTCATCCAATTTCTTTTTAGCACCCCTACCAAATCTCTTGACAAAGTATTTGTCAAGATCAATAGTTGCATCATTTTTGCGTTCTTCGATAGCTTTTAAATCGACCAGATCTTCCAGTGCTTCTTCTAGAATATCAAAGTAATCAGGATCGACAAGAACTGCAGCAGCTTTGGACCGTTGAAGTATTACTAAACTTTTACCCTCTTCTTTAACCTTGCCGATAACTTTAGATGTATTCTGCTTTAAATCGGTGATAGAAACAGTATTGATCATATAAGATATTTTATAGCAAACAAATAGCACTGTCAATAGTATATCTAGAAGTATTATCTAAGGTTCTTTAAATAGGAAATTGACAGTAATTGAAACTGGCACTGGCTATATCACTGAGTTTTGCCGAAGGATTAGACTATGTTGGAACTTATTACCTAAACAATCCTAGCATTAGGTTTTTGCGGGTTTAGCAAGTTTAATATATCCAAGAAAAAGAGAAATAACAAAACTAATCGAGACTATTATAAATTGAAATTTATTATTACCACTACCAAATCCTCGAATAATACTATACAAAATTGTTAAGACGCCACCTAGAAGCAATCCATCCGCAATAAGAAGAATTTTCTTAAAAAGAGTTAGGCTAATAACCAAAGTAATAATTGAGGCGAGAATTGCTATGATTGAAACATTTCTATTGTATATTTCCATCTGGCCTTGAAAAGCTCTCTCGAGTTTATCGTATTCTTCTTGTTCTCCTTTTAATTCTTGGAAAACAGGCTGATTTAACCCTCCTTCTCTTGGAATTTTCAACGCAGAAGGGTACTGGGGAGGTTTAGGTTCGGGGTAAAAAGCTGCAATTCCGACACCAACAAGTGTGGCAAAAAGGACACCAATAAATATCGAATAAATGAATTTAAGAACCATATTTTTACTTTGCTTAATTCCTATCATAGCTTAACATACAAATAATAGTTTTACGGTGATATCGAAGGGCTGGCTCTGGGCAACACGCTTAGAACCTATGAGTGGTTAAAACCATACCAACCCATTGATCTATCACTAGTAACATTGCAGAATATTTTAAAAAAGTGCACGTATGCTTTTTAAAATTATGTTAATTTTTGCTGTTGTTAACCTACCAGCAGAATTTCTTATAATAGATGAGTCAGTCGTAAATAGTTTATCTGGACGTACATAACTTACCACTGGTAATTTACCCGTGGTAAAACTTGAATGATCGATGCGAACTGAAGACTTACTTGAATACGGCTTAGAGGTTATTTGACATAAAGTAACATTATCAAACTCGACTTTCGCAACAACAAGAGCGGGTCTAATCTTCTGTCCTTGTAAATTGGAGAAAGGAAACGAAACTAGAACAATCTCACCTACTGCAAACTTACCCATGCTTCTTCTTCTTCGGGTCTGTTCCAGTCAGAGGCAAGGGTTTTTTCTGAAAGCAGTAAGGTTGATGCTACCAATTTACTCTTTACGGGTGCTGCTAAGATTCGTATTTCACCCTTTTTCACTTGTAATTCCACTTCATCGCCAAGACCACTTTCACTAAGCAAAGGTTTCGGTATTCTGATCCCTCTTGAGTTCCCAATTGAAACTAGTGTAGTAATCATTGTAATTACATCGTACTTACATATGTTGACTGTGTCAAGAACACCGGAAATTAACAATTCTGCTGCGAACTGTGGACAGAGTTAGAACCTATATTAGAGAAACCAACCTAATAGTTTCAATTCCAGCTTTTAGTTATTAACTTTGGCTTACTTAAAATTACCAGGCCCTAGTAAACTTTGTTGAAACTTATTATGCAAGTCTATGATTGAACGATTTGGTCCTTAAGCTGTAGGTAACTAAATAACATTCTTTTACACTGTTCTGCATGATCACGATAACTATCGGGATTATTTGAATCAGTCCAAGAAAAATCGCTAAGTAGATCTTCATACATTAGTGCTTCTCTTCGAAAGTTTCTCATTCCTTCATTTCCAGTCCCCCACAATACAATCTGCATGGGTATATAAGGAATATCTCGTGATCCTCGTAATTGCTTACTATAAAAATCTTTCCAGAAAGATACAGATATGTGATCTAAATTGCCAGCTGCGAATTTAAGATGCTGAAAATGTAGAGGCAAATCATCAAGAGGTGGGAATCTAGTTTCAGTCACCAATTCGATATTCGGTTTACCCTCAGAATTAGTTCGAACCGTCAAAGTCATATGTTTCCCTTCAGGTAGGCAACTTGAATAATGCCTTAATGCATCTTCTAGTTCTGAAAAGTACAACTCGGATGCTTCAATTTCTTCAATTGTCGGTTCATTTTCAGAAGTAACACGTTCTGGACTCATTTGACGGTCATTATACTCCTATTGAGCTTAAAAGTTCGAATCCAAACGAGGGTTATCCAGTTTGATATAGTTTTTTGAGGCCGTAGGTCCTGAGCGAAGTCGAAGGGCTAAGAAAAAAGCTGACCATTTGGGACTACGTTCGGACTGTTTTCCAACCTAATTACACCTACGCAATCAGTTTTTTAAAATAGAACAGCTAGCGGTCGCTAACTTTATTTCTCTCTTGCAAGCAAATTCAGCTCCGCGAGCATTCTTGGAACAATTTCTTCGTAAGTAAATGCCCCAAGACGTTCAGATCCTTTTTTGAGATTTACGTGTGTGGGGCCACACCATAATCCCAAGTTTGCATCGTCAGTTTCTCCTGGACCATTGACTCGACAGCCCATCACTGCAATAGTAAGATTATGTCTTTCTGCAATTGGCATAGCTTCAACTTTTACCTTTTCAGCAAGTTCAACAAATGCTTCATTTTCAACTCTGGAGCAAGAGGGACAGGAAATAATATCTAACCCGCTTTGCAAAGTCCCGAATGAACTTGATTCGCCTTGAGATACATCGGTTATAAGTTGCTTTGCTGCTAAAACTTCTTCACTTTTCCTTTCATTAGAAACTGTTAAAGAGAATCTCAACGTATCACCTATGCCAGAACTTAAGAGCTTTCCCATTGCGTATCGACTTTTGTTAATGCCTCCAGGCGGTAATCCTGCCTCTGTGACCCCCAAATGTAGAGGTACATCTGGTCTTAACTTGGAGAAACGAGTATTAGCCTCAACAACCTTTCGTGGATCAGAATCCTTAAGCGATAAGACATAGCGATTGAATCCTAATTGATCCAAAATATCGCAATGTTCAAGTGCTGACTCAATCATTGGAGAAATATCATCATCTCTAAATTTTTCGGCTAGTTCTGGATCAATGGATCCGCAGTTTACCCCTATTCTTATTGCACAATCACTCCTATCAGCAACTTCTGCGATGTGGGCAACCTTATCCCGAACAGACATCGATTTCTCGTGATGGTAAAGATGCCCGGGATTGTATCGGATCTTGTCAACAAATGGGGCTACTAAATCTACAAGACGCCAATTTTCCTGAAGATCAACAGAAAGGTTTGCTGTGGTTCTTGCCCGAATTTCTCTGAGAGCTAAAGCATCTAATCTGGAATCAACTGCAATTCTGACAATTCCTGCTCCAGCAGCTGATAATTGCCCCACTTGTGCTACAGTAGCTTCTATATCCTGAGTTTTGGTGGCACACATTGATTGGACAACAATTGGAGAATTAAATCCAATTGTTAAGCTACCGACTTTAACAAGTCTTGATCTTCTCTCGGAGATTTCGTGTGAATTTGTGATCTCTCGTTCTGGCACTACAAAATTATAGCAAAGAATGAGGTTCGAATCTTAGATGCTGGGAGTAGTTGATGATTTCCGAACCGCTAATTGGCTAGAAATTATCAATTACCCGGAGTTAGTTTACCAAAAATCTCAACAATTTCTCTCATTAAGTTGACTTGATCAGGGGATGATTGCTATATTTGCAACATAATTATGGTTGAGTTAGCACAAGCAGATAGAAGGTATTATCTAAAAGAGAGTGTTCGTGAAAGCTATTTAGAGAATTATCTCTACAGACTTGATCCATCCAACGACAGTACTTTTTTTGCACTTGGCTGCTCGGCAGAATTGTCTCCTGAAGAAATTGACAAAACGACCCGTTTTATAAGAAATAATTTCCAGGTTGAATATGGCAGAGAGTATGGCGGGTTTAGGTTATCTAGAATGGTTGATTCTCCAATTACAGTAAGTTCTACATTTTATGCACTGAAGGTAGCTGAAACTCTTGGTAGACTTGATACAGTATACAGTAGCTGATCCAGCTGTAGTAAAACATGTAACGGCTTTTGTAGCTGCAAATGCAGATGAGAGTGGCTTTAAAGAATGGCGATACGGAAAAATTCCTACTATGGAAGCTACAATAAGAGCATTTGAAATTGGTGAGATGTTCGGCAAAGTCGATGAAGAACATTCACCTGTAGCACAACTAGAAGCAGTTTCTAATTTTCTTTTGGGCCGATTAGACGAACGCAGTCTCTATTACAATGCTATGGTTACGGTCTTTTTGGACAAGCATGGCTTGGTAGATGGTGATAGGCTTCAAAGAATTGCTGATTTATTGGAATTAAGTGAAGGTGTTGATGTTACTGTAGGTAAAGACCCTGAAAAATATTCAGGTGTATTTGTCGATCAATTACAAGAAGAAGTTACAACTTTTTCAACAATTTCTGCAATTAGGCTCCTAAGAGTACTCGATAAGCATAGTGTAGACACTAGAAGACCCAATCTTGAAGGTTTACTTGAATTTGTTTTAGCTACGCATGACTCTGATACTGGAGGATTTAGTTGGGGTCCAATAGATGCTCCTAATATAGATGCAACTTATGATATGAGGGAGATCTTGGAATATCTTTCAGATGCAGAAGCGATAGATCCAAAACTTCATGGTGATTTACTTTCTGGAATAAACAGATTTGCAGCAAATCTCAGAGACCATTCAGGTGGTTATCGCCACATGCTTGATCAGGTTAGAGTAAGGCAATAAACACATCTAAGCAATTTTTCCAGACATTTTTTTCCCTAAAGTTCGAATCCAAACGAGGGTTATCCAGTTTGATATAGTTTTTTGAGGTCTTATTTCCAAAGCTTTTCTTTCTTTTCTCTTCTCCAACCTTTTATTTCTGCTTCTCGGTGTCGGGCTTCTCGTAATGTTTCAAATTCCTCGGAATATTTAAGAATTACTGGTCTTCTTATTTTTGTATAATGTGCACCCCATTTTGAATGATTGTGTTCTTTTAATCTCTTCTCAAGATTATTTGTACAGCCGACGTAGTAAGATTTATCTGCACACTGTAGAATATATACGAAGTAAGACATGAATTTAATTTAGCATTTCGTCACTTCGCTCCTCAATGTCTTCATTTTTCAAAGGGTCGAAGTCATGAGCGAAGCGAATGACGCAGACTCTGAATTTTGAACCCGAAGGGTGAAAAATGAAGAGCTGCCCCTCAAGGACTTATTCGTCAACCGAAAAGTTGAGTTTGAAACCGATTTAGATAGCCTTAAAATTCTGTTTGCCGAGCTAAACTTGCCAACACACCAAACTTACAACTCAGCTTAGATAAAGAAAACTATCTCGGTGATTACTCGAATTTGAAGGTCGAGAGGATTTGGTCAAAATTGTTAATTGTTGACTCGTCGCCTGTTACACTAAAAAGGTAGAATGTGCCGTTTCTTAAAATGAGAATCCCTGTACTCACACCTCGGTTGAAACCAGCCTGTTGATTTTCTCGAAGTTTTGCTCTTACGGCAGGTTCTCCCTGAATTTTTGTTAATTCTTGATCCTGTTTAGGCCAGCCGACAAAACCATTGATTGCCTCGTCAAAGGTTTTATATTTTTTAGTGCCATCTATTTGTATGTTAATCCAAAGAGTTTGCCCTTCATCTGGGCTTTTAATTGTAGCGTCTTGATGTGACTCAGGCTCGCAAACATTTTGCTTATAGGTAACTTTGTAATCCGCAGGATACTTGAAAGAAAATCCACAACTGCTTGTATATGTTTTCCAGTTTGCTGTTTCGTCTGTAGCTTGTTGGGGAGAGGCTTTTGGGCTTGTTGTTGGAGTTGAAACTTGCTCCGTTTGAGTTGCTTGGCTTGGAGTAGTTGGTTTTGGCTTTAGTTGGAAATACAGAAATGTTGCGACAATTCCCAACACAAATGCTACTGGTATTATTATCAAAATCGGTGCGAATGCTTTTTGTGTTGTCATAGGAATTTGAAGGTTTGAACAATTTGTTCTTCACCATTCATCCAATATGTATAACCAAACTTGGAGAAGAACCAATTACTGTACTTCTCTTTAGTTGCCGTGTTTCTGCAAACCAGTTCATCTGCTGTCTCTCCATTTATCCTTGTCTGTTTCACTTCAATAAACTCATCGCATTCCGACTTAATTGAAGTAATAACGAATTGCTTATCCTTTGAAGAGACTACGAGGTTAAATACTGGGCCGTGAATTTGAACATTTAGGTAAAGCAATTCTCCCGGATTAGGATTACTCGATTCGCCAACAGAGCCGTGCTTTTGTTTATCGTACTTAAAAGAAAATTTGTAGGTGGCGTTGGTGTAAGTATTCCAGTCTAGCGATATGTCTGGAATTGGAGTCGACTGGGTTATTGGTACTGGCGTGGATGTGACCTGAGTTGTAGTTGCGGGTTGAGGCTGCGGTGCTGGTTTGGATTTGAATTGAAAGTAAGCAAAAGTTACACCAATCCCTACAATTAAACCTACCGCAAGAAGTATGGTAGGAGAGGCAAATCCGACGGGCAGTCTTTTTATCATCTATTTAGTGATTAAGTCGATTATAGCTTTTGCCGATAAAGTTGTGCAATCTACGAAAGATTATTCCAATTTAACGACCACGAAGCATTTTTTGGTAGAATGAGTCAGCAATATGCTCATATTTGTTGATGACTCTGGTGACCCCGGCTTTCGCATAGAAAAAGGCTCAAGCACACATTTTGTAATTGCAATAGTTATTTTTGATGACCCGCTGGAAGCCGAAAAAACCTCGCTAGCAATCAAGGAACTGCGAAGGAAGTTAAAAGTATCAGACCTGTTTGAATTTAAATTCAATAAGACAAACAGGAAATTTAGAAACGCCTTTATAGATACTGTTAAAGGTTTCAAGTTCAAAATAAGGGCAATTGTGGTTGATAAAAAGGTTATCCACAGCCAAAGGCTTAGAAGTTACAAAGAGGACTTTTACAACCACATTATTATGCAGATTCTCAAGCACAGCAAAAGTATAAAAAATGCCAAGTTGAGGTTTGATAAACGAGGCGAACGGGCATTGAGAGACCAATTGCGAGTATATTTAAGTCGTGAACTGGATAATAAAAATAGGAAAGTATTTACAGATTTAAAGTTTGTAGATTCAAGGCAAAATACGCTTGTGCAACTTGCCGATATGGTTGCCGGGAGTATTTTCGCTTCGTTTACAGGCAAAGACAAAAGTTATTTAACTAAACTCAGGGAAGCAAAAAGAGTGGAAAATATCTGGGAATTTAAGTAGTTAAAAAAAGCAACCCTGCAACCTATTCAGACGTAAGTCTGAAACGCACACCATACGGTGACAGTTCGGTTAGCAGAGTCTTTGTAGGTTAAGTATACTACAAAGTTGGTTGAATTTTCTAGTTTGGGTTGTAACAGTAGCCCAGATTTAGCTTGACAAGGTAAAATAAAGCCGAATTTATAACTCAATCGAAGATGTAATGAAAATATAATGACTGGTAAAGAAAAATTATACTTTCTTTTAAATAAAATCGAGGACACAAGAGTAATTACTCCATCTGGCCAACCTGTTTTAATACACCCCTACAAAGATTTGGTAAGTAAATACTCAGATGTTGAGTTGATACAGATATTCACTAAATTAGAAAATGACGAAAAAGTTTTGAAAGTTTTGAAAACACCTGCAGCACGACCAAACTCTAGCTTTTTTGACCCTTATACTGACCCTGAAGACGAATACTTCTACTTAGACATACTTCCTGCTTTTGACGATTACTTTGCAAAGGTTCAGCAGGAGCCAGAGTATCAAGAATTTAGTGGCAGAAAACCCCCACAAACACCACCAGACGTTCAAGGAGAAATGAGTATCCCCGAAACTTCCCAAGAAGTTATTTACGAGGTAAAATACTCTACGAAAACAAGAGAGATTCTCATAAATAACTTTTTACTATCAAGACCAAATTCCTTTAGTGAAAATGATGAAGTTTTCGAGTATTTATACAATAATCCCAATAAAGAAATATCTGTTGAGGAAATTGAGACGAGTCTAAGAAAAGAATTGACCAAAAAATTTGATAAAACCTTAGAAAATTTAGGCTTTGTCGGAAAATTGAGAACTGTCTTTTTTAAAGTATCAAAAGACAAGATTATATTTATAAATCCAGCAACCAAGAAAGACTTGGAAGAATTAGATATTAAGTTTCTTAAATTGAAGTAGTTTCTCCTAAATATCCCTTTTTGTCCCTAAGCACAACCAAACAATCCCGCTACAACGACAGGCTCAGAAATGGTTGATAGCGTTAAATTATGGCAGACGTAAAGCTAAAAGCCTACTTTGAAGAACTTTACGGCAAAAAACTCACCGAGGCTGAAGTTTTGGATTACAAGCAAAAACTCGTACGGTTTTTCTCGCTTCTTATAGAAATTGACCAGCAAAACAAAAAAAGAAGTAATGAAACTCAATCTATCTGAAATTCAAATTATTCCAGTCAAAGCACAAAATGGCTTGGTAGCTTTTGCCAGCTTTGTACTTGATGACAACCTCTATTTAGGGTCAATCGGTATTATTACTCGCCCAGAGGGCGGTTACAGGCTGTTGTATCCGTCAAAGAAGGTTGGGACAAGGAATATCAACATATTCCATCCGATAAACAAAGAAATTGCACAAATTATCGAAAAGGGGGTCATCGGCAAACTTGAAGATGTAATGAAAAATGATAGACACGATAGTTTTAGTGCTTAGACAAAATATGTTTACAATTGCAGACCACAACAAATTTAGCCCCTCAACCGAAGGTTTGTTTAACGACTCGTATCGCTTAGGTGGCAGGTCTAATATGGTTTGTATTCAAAACCCTACTTCGAATGAGTTGAAGCAAGGCATTTATAAGCCACGCCTTACTGTTACCAAAAGAATAAATAAATTGCACAATTTTGAAATTATGCTGAAAATAGAATTTTCTATACCTAAGCTGCTTTTTGGCAATAACTTTGATGAGTTAGAGGACAATGATTTTGACAAGGTTATACAAATTCTTAAAAATAAACTGCGGGAAATGGGCGTTTTTATCCTTGAACACAGACTTATCAATGCTCCTGTTTCCAACATCCACTACTCTAAAAACATTCCGCTTACAGACTACAGTACCCCCTATACTTACCTTGAGAAGCTATCAAAAGCCAACATTAACCTGCGTCTGGACGTAAACCAAACAGATTTTAGAAACGAAGGGCATAGCCTTAAATACAGGACAAACTCTTTTGAGGTAGTCTTTTATGACAAACTCAAAGACTTAGATAAAGCAAAGATTAGCGAAAAACGTGCTGAGGAAAAAGATAATAGACTACAACTCGACCTATTCGAGAATGGCAACTTTAAGAGACCGTTTGAGGTTTTAAGGATGGAAGTAAGACTCAATAGGAAACAAAAGCTAGTCCAAATGCTTAAAAAGGTGGGGTTTGTAGAAGAACCCACCTTCCAAGCCTTATTCAAGAAGGATATAGCCCAGAAAATTTTACTTTACTATCTCGGTGAGATTGAGGCAGGTTTTCCTGCTATTCTGCGTTACGAAAGCAAACCTAAAGACTTTATGTCAGAATTTGTAATAAACAACCCGAAGGCAGGCCTTAGGAAGGCTTTGCAAATGCTTGGTTTAAGGGTCTTATTTGATGAGATTGGGGTGCGGGAATTTAGGGAAATAACAAAACAATACGGACAACAAAAATGGTATAAATTAAACAAAGAATTAGAAAGTTTCGCATATCCAGTGAAGCCAGACTCGTTCACGTTCTTGCGAAGGGCAGTAACCAAATTTAAACCATTAAAAATGTTTGATTTTAAGACTCAAACGATAAATAATTAAGGTAGATATGAAAGCAGTAATTTTAGCCAGAGTTTCTACAGCAAGGCAGGAAGAAGAAGGCTTATCGCTTGATAATCAGCTTCAAACACTCCGAGGCTATGCTTTAAGAAAAGAACTTGAAGTTGTGCAAGAGTTTCGGTTTAGTGAAAGTGCTGACCGTAAAATTAGGAAGAAGTTTCTTGAAATGGTCGATTTTGTCAAAGAGCATAATGATATTAAAGCAATCATTGCATATCGTGTCGACCGCATAACCAGAAATTACCGGGATGCCGTGGCAATGGACGACTTGAGGCTTGACTGTGATAAAGAACTGCACTTCGTGTATGACCATTTAGTAATTGATGAAAATACAGTTGGTAGAGACATAGTTGATTGGGATTTGAAAGTGTTTTTGGCAAAGCAGTATCTTAACAGGCTAAAAGAAGATGCCAAAAATACGGCACTCTATAAATTAAATAACAACGAGTGGCCTTCAAAAGCTACATACGGCTATAAAAATGTAACCCTCGATGACAAAAGAAAGTGGATTGTAATTGAGCCTTTTGCATCAAAAGTTGTTGAGAAGATGTACGAGTGGTACTCAACAGGTAGTTTTTCAATGCTTGAAGTTAGAAATAAGGTCAAAGAGGTTTTTAACATAAGTTTTTCCAAAGGATATGTTGATTTTATCCTTAAAAACAAATTCTACATTGGGATTATGGTCTATAACGAAAAAGAATACACGCATAACTACGACAGAATAATCTCACCCGAATTGTTTGAAAAAGTCCAACAAATAAAAGCAGGTTACAACAAAAAGCATTTTAAGTTTGCAGGCTTGCCTTACCCTTACCGAGGCTTAATTAGATGCTCTGTCTGTGGTTGTATGGTTACGCCTGAGAAAAAAAAGGGCAAGTACGTCTATTACCACTGCACCCAATATAACGGCAAACACGATGCTTACTGGATTCGTGAAGAAGACCTTACCAAACAGTTTGCAGAGTACTTTAAAGGCTTTGAGATGCCCAAGGACGTTGTTGAAGATATTGTGCAGAGCCTTAGAGAAGCCCATCAAGATAAATCCCACTTTCATAAGTCCCTGCTCGAAAACTACCAAACTCAATATAAGAAATATGAGGATATGATTGAGAAAATGTACGAGGATAAACTGAGCGGTAGTATTACTGAGAGTTACTATGACAAAAAGCGTGCTGAGTTTAGGGCAAAACAAAAAGCCTTGCAAAAGAAAATGGGCAAGCTGCAAATTGCAGATGAGCAATACTATATAACCTCAGATTACGTTCTAAATCTTGCGAGTCGTGCTTCTGAATTGTTTGAAAGTTCTGAACCGCAGCAAAAAAGGCTACTTTTGAAGGAAACACTTCAGAACCTTACGCTAGATGGTCGTTTAGTCCGTTACAACGAGATAAAACCCTACGACAAAATCCGTCTTTACGCCTCTCGTCAAGATTGGCTGCCGGACTAGGATTCGAACCTAGATAAACAGCTCCAAAGGCTGTTGTCCTACCATTAGACGATCCGGCAACGTTTGCAGACTATTATTTTATCAAAAAACACTGTTTTGATAAAGAATTATGTGCAAATTGCTTGCCATTTGGATTAAGATATAGTTAACAATGGCAACACAAGTGCAGGATTTGCAAGACAAAATCAAAAAGCTTGATGCGAGGATCAAAACATTAACGGGCGCCCGCGATCAACTTTCCAAAGAATGGTTAGACGTGGAAAGAGGTAAATCAATACTTTTGGCCGCGATTGAGAATTTGCAACTGGGTTTTGTGGCGATGGATGATTATAAAAACATCATTCTTAAAAATGAAGCTGCTGATAATATTGTGGGAAAGCTAAAAAATTCAAAGTGGACAATAGATGATCTTGGGCAAAGTATCACAGAAGGCGATTATCTTGAAGAGTACGGTTTAATATTTGAAATAGATAAGTGTTATAGGGAGAAAATAAGAATTGGCCCAATAGATGTTCGGATGTATGGTAAAAAAGTGAGGCTGTTTTTATCCCCTATTATAGTTCTTAAAAAAAGCATCACTGTCCCCGGTGTGGTGTTGGTTATGGAAGAGCTTAGCTAAAACTGCTGGTGTTCAAACGCGCCCTGAAGATATTTTTTGATTTTTTCGACGAGTTCTCCCGGTGTGATGTCTGATTTAACAAGATGGTCGCGAACGCCGACGTTTAAGCCGTAGGCTGTGCTAAAGACAGGGTCATTTGTTAAATTGGTTAAAAGGACAATGGGGCCAAGAGCTTGCTGCGGAGGGTTATTTTTAATTGATCTTAAAACTTCAAGCCCGTCCATTCTGGGCATCATGACATCAAGAAGTATAAGATCATATGCGGCTCTTCTTATCAGGTCCAAGCCTTCTTCGCCATTGGTTGCAGTTGTAACGAGATATCCTGCTTCTTTGATGACTTCTTCGTAGAGTTCTCTGGTGAACTTATCGTCCTCTACCAATAAAATTTTCTTTTTGTCCATTTTACACCTTGATTAAAGCCGCTTCGCTTTATGTTGTCAATTTTTTTGCCAATTTATACAAAATTTATAGACGTTTTTTCCAATTCTTTAGTATCTGTTGTTTCTTGAGGCGCATTCTTTTTGAGATTTTGGGCGGCTATGGTTCCAGCAATCGGTAGAGAAAAAGTAAAGGTGGAACCTTGGCCCGTACCCTGGCTTTGAGCGCTGATTGTACCTTTATGGATATCAATAAGCGATTTAGTGATAAATAAGCCCAGGCCAGTACCGCCCGATTCGGCAGTTGCTACGTATGAGTCGTCTAGACGACCGAATTTGCTAAAAAGTCGAGGCAGATCTTTTTTATCAATACCTGTTCCAGTATCGGTAATTGATGTATAAACAAAAGACTCTTTTTCACTGAAGCTAATAGTTATTGTTCCGCCACTTGGAGTAAATTTCAGAGAGTTGCCAATAAGGTTCAGATAAACTTCATGGATTTTGTCACGGTCTGCTAAAACTCTATGAACAAGATTAGTTTTAATATTTATGGTTATATTTTTTTCAGCGGCTTTTGTTAAGACTTCGTCTTTTACTTCATGAGCAAGCTGGACAATGTCTGTCTGGGTAAGTCTTAGTGCAATACGGCCGCTTTCGATTCTGGAAATATTTAACATATCGTTAACCAGGTTTATAAGACGTTCAACTGAAATATAGGCTCGCGACATATACTTTTGCAAATCCTCGGGAAGTTTGTATTTTGATTTGGCACTTTTTGTGTCAATAGCTGACCTAATAGGTATCGCTCCATATTTGTTAAGGGCCATCCAGATGTAGCTTTTGATGGCAGTCATCGGGGTTCTTAGTTCGTGGGAGGCAACGGACACGAAGTCGTCTTTGAGTTTATCAAGTTCCTTGAGCCTGGTGTTCGCAAACTCAAGTTTTTTCTTGGTTTCCTCGAGTGACGTATAAAGCTTTGCATTTTGGACAGCTAATCCAACTACGTCTGTATATCCTTTAATTAGATCGTATTCGTTTTCCGTTACGTCTTTTTCATCTTTAACCATGCTGAAGATAAGAACACCAATTGCTATATCTCTTACAATGACGGGAAAAAGCATACTTGTTTTTATTCCTGCTGCAGCTTGATTTCTGAGAGCCTGTTGCTCAGTTAAGATAGGCTTGAATATATCTGGCCAAAATTTAGTAACATAAGGTTTTTTATCGTTGAGTGTTTTGATAAGCAAATTATCATTTGCATCAAGAGGTATATCTATCTTGTGAAAGGGTATGGCCGATGCCTCTTGTGCTTTTGCAGCTTCCGGTGTTTGGGAGAGGGAGACCCTGTTGAGTACATTCCTGTTCTTGTCTGCGAGGGTTAAGACGATTATTCTGTAGCCAAGATCCAGATATCCAAGCTCGGTTAAAACACTGTCCGATATTTTTTGGACTACTGTATGAAAATCCAGTGAATCAAGAATTATTTTTTCAAGTTTCCACAGGGACTGTATTGTCTCTTTGGTTTTTGGTGTTGTAGAGGAGATCTTATGCCGAAACACGTTGAGAAAGCCCATTAATATTAGTATAAATGGTTTGAAAAAGAATTACTGCTTTCTTCTGGAATTATGTTTCTCGTAGGATCGCCTTTGTACCTCTTCAACCAGATTGTCGAGAGTGCGGTTTTTTTTATGTCCTCTAGCTGCGTATACGGGATTATTATCGCTTCTAACGTATGTGTTGTTAAGCGCCAAGGCCTGAATGAATTTTTCCTTAGAGATTGAACCTCTTCTTTGTTCATAGAAATGATCCTCTTCAACAACAAAAATCGACATTGACGATCTAACGCCGACAGCTTCTCCAACTTCGTCTCTGACTAAATATTTAAAACCGACTTTTTTTGTCCTTAGTATCATTTCTAAGACTTCCTCAAAGCTAAATGCCGGATTTTCACCTCTTGGATTATATGAAGAAATGCCTACCAGAACTTGAGGATCGAATCGAAAAGCTAAATCTGCAACTTCATAAATGTCGGGATCGTCCCAAAAAAGTAGGCTTATCATTCTTTTTCCGTTTTCTTCTTGAATGAAGCAGCGATTGTCTATATGTGGCGCACGGTCGTATGTTGCGGTTTTAATATGGAATACTATGCCGTCTCTGTATAGCTGTTTGAGCTTTTCATATGTAAAGAGCGGCCTAATATTTGGATGAAGTTTTCTTTTGTCCATAACTCTGCTCCAGTGCTTCCATGGGAGCAGAATTGGCACTTTACTTTCAATGGGCCTTTCAGGTTTAAAGTCCCACCAGCCATTCCAAGAATTCGGATTTCTGCCGCGACGAGGGTCTTCAACACCGATAGCTAAACCATAATTGCCGATTCCAAATGCGACTACTGGTTCACCTGAAACTAATGCTTGGGCGATATCTTTTTTGTGTGAATCTTCTCTGATGTGAAATACCGGTATAGGTGGAAGTCTTTTGTTGTTAATATTAACATCTATATACCAAATGCCTTTTGGCCCATTTTTCTTCACATCTAAGTTAAGCTTAACCTCTTGGTTACGGTCTTCGGGAGCGGTTTCATGACTCATAGTAATTGACATTATAACAGGAAATGGTATAATTGCAATTCATTAAATCAAATGCTACAAGAAAGAATTGTTAATACTGCGGCCAGAGCCATTAATCATCTGGAACCTACTGCAGCCATAATTCCAAAGGATTCCGATTTAGCGGAAAAGCTAATTGTTGGCGGTGTTCTATTGGCAGTTGTTGGTTTTGCATTTCTAAATGCGTCAAGGGCATCGGAAGGTACGGTCTATAGAAGGCATGAAAAGCTTGTTGCTTGGGGTATTTTTGCTGTGGTAACAGCCATTAATGTTCTTGCAAACTACGAGATCTGGTCAAAGTAAGATAGCTTGAATTTTTCGATCAGAATACGCTAAAATAATAGTAGGCGGCTTGAAGGCAGATTTTATAAGCGACTATGAGTAAAGAGGCCGCTGTATATTCAGGAAGTTTAGAAAATAGACCAGGATTCAATCAGGTCATTGAGATATTTGGGCAGCAATCTGCTAATCCTCCTGGATGCGACCAAAGTATAGGATCTTGCTACAAAGCTGTATTGAGCTTGGCTTCTTCAGACAGGCAATTAGGCAGGTTTCTCGAGGATGTATATAATCGCAGAGTGTCAATTACTCCTGTGCATTTTGTAAATTTGTTCTTTAGGTCCGTACAGTATATACAGTTATATTTGTCTGGAGATTCCTCATACCAGGAGTATAACTCCAAAGAGCAATGGGAACCGGTACTCTTAGATATGATAAGTAGTCCTAATGGTGCAGTTTTGGAAGAACTCCTATTAACTCGTGAAACTGTAACAACAAAATATCAGCGGTATGCTGGTCCGAAGGCATTACTGGCGGCGCTATGGCCGTCGAAGAGTCTAAATGTAGCAGATTTCGGATGCGGAGCAAATTATGGGTTACGCGGATTAGAGCTAAACGAACCGTTTGAGCAAATTATTGATAATACTCCAGACCATCGATTTTTAAGGCTGATGGAGATCCCTATAGTCTTAAATGAGGGTTTGGCAGTGGATAAGCAGAATCCTGAAGCTCCGGAAATCAAAGCATGGAGCGTGGCTTGTTCATATTACCCCCAGGAATTTTCAAAGTTCGATGCAACAGATCGATTGGAGAAAAGATTGAAGCTAGCAAAAAAAACGGTTTTTCTTCATGCTGATTTATTGGAGCCCGTAACTTTAGAAATGATACCGAGAGGACATTTTCATGCAGTTGTCTTGAGCACTGTTCTTTACCAACATTTACCTTGGGAGCGCGATGCCATCTTAGCTGAAGCCCAAAAAGTTCTTAATCCGGAGGGAGTAATTATTATCCAGGATTTTGCGCGGAAAAACGGACACGATACGTCGGGTTTAGCTTTTAGCGAGCCTTGGTTTAACAATTACGGCTATCGTACTTTCTTGGTACAGGCCGATAGACTTGATCAACCTTTGGAGGTATTTCAATGGTCAGATGGCCGCTGCACACAAGTCAGATCTGGTTTAGATTACAGCAGGATATTTGCAAGTAATTCCTACAACAAATCCTGACTCCCCTTGTTAGAGAAAAAATGTTATTGTTATTTTAGAAGTGGAGGTGAAATAATTTGATAAGTTTAG
>Ga0209210_1001816_pt1 | contig 16931 bp, 17 predicted proteins | sample RifGroA1_FD_183991 | JGI IMG/M metagenome (GOLD analysis project Ga0209210, IMG submission 183991) | Contaminated groundwater microbial communities from Rifle, Colorado, USA - Rifle Groundwater A1 (SPAdes) (version 2) | ecosystem: Environmental > Aquatic > Deep subsurface > Groundwater >...
GCGTAGCTGCCACGAATTGTATAGCTATCCAGCGGTTGGAGAGATTTAGCTGTTTTGGTTATTTCTCCATTTCCAATTGATGGGATATATTCATCTAGTCGTTGACTTGCTACAGGTGCAGCAGCCATTTTTGTCATCTCCATGCCAGAGGTGACATCAGTAAACCTGTAGGATATGTTTCCTTTTACGCCTTTTAAGAATAAGTCGCTGTCAGTCGTAATACCAATTTGAAGATTTTCAACTACTTCATTGACTTTGAGTGTTTCAAATGTGTACTTCAACGCACCTGTTATTGTTTTTTTCACATACCCGACACCACGGAAGGTGACAAGGATACTCCCTGCTTGGTTAGGATAGACAGCTTTTGGCAAGGTAACAGTAAACTCATCTCCCTTCATACCCGTCGTTGCTTTTTGGTATTTTGTGCCATATCCCCAGTAAAAACTATAATTTGGATACTCATATTCAGCACAGCGCGGATCCACTGATGGATCAATAGAAGGAGTCAGTTGTATTTTTGGATTGGTATCAAGATACCGTCTACATACCGGATCGCGGATAATCTGATATACCTGCAAATTATCTGGGTTCACACGCGGAATTCTGTAGGTAAGTGACGTCATTTTTGCATTTGACTGATTAGAAAAAACAATCTGTGCCGTCACAATTGCTTCGCCGTTTCCACGGAGCAAAACTGTATATTTATGGTTTTGACCTAAGATTGAGAAGGAACCACTCGGAGGAATTGTGATATTCATCATTTTTTCAACACCCGTACTCGTTTTTTCTGTTGATTGAGCAAATATGGGCTGAAAGAGAGAAGTGACACAAAGAAGAAGAATAAAGGATATGATGGCCTTTTTCATATGCTATACTAGCATAGTATTTATCTCGCTTTCTTGTCAATGGTATGGACATAACAACATTTCTATTAGCACTGCTTGCTCTTTTTGGATGGGGGTTTGGGTCGTTTCTTGCAAAACTCGCAACCAATAAGATAGGAAGTACTGCTGTTTTTTGGGATATGGTCGATATGTGATATCAGTTCTTATCTATGCAGTCATTGTATATAAACCAGCAGTGCTCCTGGCGGGGGATAAAATAGGGATCTGGCTTGCAATAGGGGCTGGTGTAGCTGGAGGGATCGGCGGGATTGCATTCTATTTCCTCATGACAACGAAAGACGCATCAATTGTTGCACCCTTAACTGCCGTTTATCCGGCTCTCACCGCAATACTCGCATTTATTTTTCTCCATGAGCAACTGACATTTGTCCGTGTTGTGGGGATAATTCTTGCAACAATGGCGGTAGTTTTATTGAGTCTGTAACGTCTACTATCTTACTGATTGTGTTCTAAAATACGACGAGTTACAGGTTCAATCCCACGACTAACCATCTTCATTAATTCATAAAGAATATCAAGATGCTCTTGTTGTAATGGAAGGTCTAGTTGATGGGCCAATCTACCCATTTCTGTTATATCTGGAGCATGTAATGCTGCAGTTTGTTCTTGGAGTCGTGGTACTGCATAGAGAATTCGAACACTCCCACCCCGAAGGTAATAATAAATGCGCTGTAATTCGATCGGTAGAGCTTTAATATCGTCTAATATGCGTTCACGAAAATCTGTTGCAGTATATGGTATTGGAACTTCATCTGTGGGGAGAATTGATTGACCCATCTGTGCTTGCTCTGCTGCTAAAATAGTAGCTAAATGATTATTAATTGTGCGTAATTCATTAAGTGGCATTTGCTGAAATCCACGAGATTGTAGTCTTGAGATCGTCGGATCATCATCTTGTTTAATCAGTCGTGCGATGAATCTTTGTAATGGTTTAGGGTCATATGATGGATATTGAGTGATTCTATCACCAGTGCGTGTTTTGGGCCTTGGTGATTTAATAAGCCTTAAGAGATCTGATATCTGGTCTGTTTGACCTTTTTGTAAGACGGCACCCTCAAGAGCAATTGCAAGAGCAATAGCGTGTGGATTGTCGAAAAAAGGTCCAAAATAAGGACTCGCGATGAAATATGTTTCATGACCTGTTAATTTTGGCCCCTCCTGTCCACTAGCTGGAATAATAGGTGCTCGACGGACTACGTGATGACGAAGGAATTTTTTCATTCTATCTTCGCCTTCATCAGAATGTGTATATGCAAGAACAAATGAGTCTAAATCTTGAGTAATTCCAGCCTCTATTGCTAAACTTGCTATTCTTCCTCCAATAGGACTTCCTGTTTCAACAACAGTGCACTCACTCTTTTCAGCGAGCAATTCAAATAAGGTTGGTTGACCCAATGTGGGGTTTTCAAAATCCGGAACAGGTAGTCCAATTGGTTTAACTTGGCGTAAAGATTCTCTAAGGCTTTCATGAATTGCTGGCATAGTGGATTGTATATATCATATATTTAGTATAAAAAGCAAGTATGGATCATCTTCATTGTTTTCATGGTACAATGAATCCGCATGAAAAAAACTGTTTTGAAGCCAGAAGTAAAGAAAACCGTGGTAAAACCAACACGGGCATTTACAAAAGAACTTGCCCGTGAGATCGTCAAAAATTTGACAGCAATTGGTAAATTCACTGCGCGGCCATTCCAGCGGCCAATTCCAAAAGAAACGCAACCTCTTGCGCGTCCTGAGGGGGAGTATCCAATTCTTGTTGATACCAGTGTTTTCATTGATGGCAGAATATTTGCCATTGTAAACAGCGGATTTCTTGTTGCAACGCTCCTTGTATCCCAAAGTGTCTTAGGAGAACTGCAACATATCGCTGATAGCAGCGATAGCATCAGACGGGCAAAAGGGAGAAGGGGACTGGATGTTTTGAATGCGCTTAAAAATCAAAAAAATAATCCAGGAGTACGCCTGACAATCATATCTGATGCCACAAAAGATGTTGTAGAGGTTGATGGCAAGCTCATTCAACTTGCGAAACTCTGGAAATGTCGGCTCCTTACTGTTGATTTTAATCTTGCACAGGTAGCCCGTGCTCAAGGAATCAAAGTCATGAATATCAATGACCTTGCACAGGCACTCAAAGTTGCCCTTATTACTGGTGAAGAAGTAATGGTGAAAATAACGCACGTTGGAAAAGAACGACAGCAGGGGGTAGGGTATCTTTCTGATGGAACCATGGTGGTTGTTGAAGAGACGAAAGATAAAGTAGGGCAGGAGATCCTGGTTGTTATTACCAAAGTTCATCAAACCCCAGCAGGTCAACTCTTCTTCGCACGGCTAAAGTAAGTTCTCCCGAAGTTATCCACATAAATATGTCTAAAATTATTTAGAGCGTATTAATGTGTTGATTAACACCAAAAAGACTATAAGACTAGGATATTTTTAAATAGAATTTCCTATGGGACTTGACAAGACCTAAAAAAAGGTTTTGAATAAGGTTATGTCAGTAAAACTACTGCTTAAGCAGATGGGTTTGGGAAGTAAAAGTGGAGACTCGAAATCAAGAGTATCTCCTCTTGTTCGTGAACGTCAGCGCTTCGAAGAAGAAGTGCGGAAGCAGTTTATGGAACTGAAGAAAAAGGGAATAAGTATTCCCGTATTTACGTTATAAATTTTATTGTACTAGCAGATTTGGGGGAAAAGACCACCGAGAGGTGGTCTTTTTGTGAAATTCAATATCTATTGAAGCAGAAGGATGCTCAATAAAATGAAAACTCCTGCACATAATTTTCTTCCTAGCATCTTTCGTTCTTTAAGGAGCCAAATACCTAATATCATCGTGATAATTCCAGCAGAAGAGATCACAATGCTGACTTTTGAAATTTCTCCTGTACGCAGGGCCAAAAGATACATGTAGTAGCCTGCAATATTGATACTTGCCAGTAGTGGTATTTTCCATGTCGATGTTTTCCATTCTTTTGCTATTTCTTTTGTAGATATTGGTGGAGTAATTGCGTTTAGTAAACTTGGAATTCCAAAGCTAAGAATTGTATAGAAAGAGAGGGGATAATAGTGAGATACTAATTTATCGAATATCCATCCGAGACCCAATGAGGATGCCAGTATGACAGCAAATCCTAAATGACGAAGTGATATTCTTTTATTGTTGTATGCCAATATGATATTGGCAATGATAATACATCCAATTGCGACAGCTTTTGCAGGCGTGAACGGTTCATGGAGAAACAATAGTGAGGTTACAACGGTGACGAGTGGTGCGAGACGGAATATGATTGTGAGCGTTGAGGCTTCAACATATTTTTTTGAAAGAAATTCCATTCGTGCAAATAACGCCCAGATAATAAATCCGACACACGATAACGCAATAATTTCAAATGATAGACTAGGGATGGAAAATGGCTCAAGAACAAGTAAACATACAGAAAGGCCAGCGGCGATGCCATTGTATAAAATGGTAAACGCACGAGGAGATGTGCTTCGTATTGCAAGTATTCTACTTAGAAGATTATATAAAATAAAAAAACTTGTGGCAGTGAGAGCAAGAAAAAACCAATTCATGGGTTGAGTATATCAACGAATTTGAAGTTTATCTACTATCCCATTAAAAAAGCATCACTACCGCTAGCAGATTTGGGTTTGGGTCATTCTTGCGAATGATTTTTGCTACGAATAGTAATGCTTTTTCTTATCGGTATTGCCGTACGCAACACCTTATACCGCAGAATACCAATCACCAATATTTATTGTCAAATATTTTTTTGAAGCTGATATATCTAACGGAGATTGGTAGGAAGCTGTAATTATATGTCATTTCTTCAATGGGAAATTGATCGCCTGCCCAACGGTCAATTCCCCAGAAAAAAAACGACAGAATTTTAATTAGCTGGACGATTGTAACGCGAAGATTATACCTTGTCAATGTTGACTGTTGTATTTATCGGTAAATATTTTTTCTATTACCAATGCGAAGGACTATTATTTTGGTTTTATGCACATCAATGATTGCCCGATAATCCCCAATGCGAAATCGATAGGAACCAATATCCATGTTTGTTAATCGTTTTGCGTAGGAGAGTGGATTTTTTTGCGAAGCAAAAAAGCCAAGTTTTTCAACAATCATCCGGGAAACAGGTTTTGGGAGTTTTTTGAGATCCCGTATTGCATGGATGTCATAGAGCAGGGAAGCCATATTACAAATGAAGCAAGGTACGTACCTCTTTTGACGTATATCGTTTTGTTCCTTTTCTTGCTTCCTGAATTGATACAAGATATTTTTGTGAGTTCATGGCCTCCATATCTTCAAGAAAATCTTCCCACATGTCGTTGGGAATAAGAACACCAAGAGGAATGTCATTTTTCATGACGCGGTAAAATGATTTTGTCTTTTTTGCATTATCAAATAATCGCGTCAGTCCAGCTTGCGCGCGTTGAATATTGGTGAATTTTTCATCAGAAATGAGTTGTTGAATCATATGTAATGATTCTATAATGATTCTGTAATTTTGTCAAGGATATGTTTTGCAGCGTTTTGGCCAAGTTCTACTGCATAATTTGTCTCTCTGTCCCAGGGATAAATGGAATCAAGATTTGCAAGATATACATTGGGAATTGGTGTTTCTAATTTTGGTGCCCGCTTGGAATAGTTTACTGTATGAACAGGCTGCGCGTTGGGGGAAGTGAAGAGAAAAGAGTTCATAGTTGATAGTTCATGGTTGATAGACGGATTGATCTTTTTAAGATATGGCGTAAACTTTTTTATTAATTGTTCTTTGGTAAGTTTTAGATAGGGGTGATTATCCGGAAGATAGTTACCAATATAGGCGATATGACGGCCTCCGTAATGTTTTTTGTCTATAAAATTAGTATGCTGGACAACAGCTATAAAGGGATACGATCGGTCATTTATGTTCAACCAATAAGTTTTTTTAAGAATAGGTCTATCAGTTTCCAAAATAAGCGTTTGTGCCCAAAGATGCGGTATCGAAAGAAGTTGTTGTGTGTAATTCTTCGGGAATTTAATTAGTTTAACTGCAACCTGGGACGGAACAGTTAAAAGAACAGCGTCAAATTTTTTTCTATCGACATGGCTAATAGCCGTATTTGTTTTGATGATGCCACCTTGTTTTTTTATTGACTCTGCCAGTACATCCACAAAATGAGAAAATCCGCCGCGAAAATATCCTAAATGTGGGGTCCGTTTATAGATTCGTCCCCAAAGCCACGATGCAGCGATTGTATCTGCATACAGACTAAATTTTGCATCCAAGAGAGGTTCCCAGATTGTTTTCCATGCTGTGTTTCCATTAAGTTTTTTAAAAATTTGTTTTGCTGTTATTTGTTCAAGAGGTTTCCAAAATGGGTTTAATTTCATGATGGCAGCTGTCATTCCCGTGCGCAGGCGATCAATAAATGGAAGTCCGGGAAATTTAAGAATATTGGCAGGTGTATCAAAAGGGTATTGATTGTTGTTCCAGTAGACTGATGTGGTTGGATGGAGAATCATCAGATCTTTTTCCATTCCCAGTTCTTTAGCAAGAGCAATAATTGCTTGGTCACTGGTAAAAAAATGATGATATGTTTTTTCAAGTGGCCAGCTCCATGATGGGTTTAAAAAACCACTCGCAAGTCCGCCAAGTGTTGTATCCTTTTCAAACAGTGTGACCTTTGCACCGCGTTTGGTAAGCCCATATGCAGCAGTAAGACCTGTTATTCCGCCACCAATAATTGCAATATGCATATCATAAATTGTACCACGTATGGTAAACCTTGAGTTTATAATCCGCTAACGATATACTCGAAGAACAAACGAATACAATGAAACGAGGAATTATTTCTTCTTATTGGGTGCAACTGTTTATTTTACTTCGTCCGTGGCAGTGGGTAAAAAATATAGCAGTATTTATTCCAATAGTATTTACAGGAAATTTGTTTGTTCCTGTGTTATTTACCCAGTCGCTTATTGCGTTTTGTTCCCTCTGTCTTCTTTCATCTTCCCATTATGTGATGAATGATATTGTTGATTGCAAAAGAGATACATCAGATCCAATTCGGAAGTTTCGCCCCATTGCAGCTGGAACCATTCCTATATCTGTCGGACTTGTTACTTGGGTCATTCTTATAATAAGTTCAATAAGTATTGCTACTCATCTTGGGACACCCCTTATTATTGCAATCGTTGTCTATGCAATAGTCCATTATCTCTTGTTATTTTTCTTTCGGCATATGACGATAATTGATATTTTTGTTCTTGCCATTGGGTATGTGTTGAGACTTTATATTGGAGAAGCTGCAACAGGAGTGCATGTTTCTGTATGGCTCATTCTTTCTGCATTTTCACTTGCACTTCTTGTAGCGGTCGGAAAAAGGCGGTATGAACACATGCAAAAAAAAGAAGTGATTGTAGATCGGTATTCTGTCAAATTACTTGATAGTTACGTTACGGTATTTGCAACAGCGACATTTCTTTCATATGTCTATTACACCTTTCTTTCCACGTTTGCCTTTGAAAGCATCCGTGTCACTGGATTTTCCGGAGGGGAACGGAAATGGCTCATGGTGACCATCCCGTTTGTACTCTATGGCATCATGCGGTTTTTGCAGCGGATTTACACTGATACCAAGGGATATTTTCAAAAAGCCCTTATGACGGATATACCGCTCTTATTTTCTATATCTGCCTGGGGATGTGTGCTTATTATCATCTTGTATGTCCTTACCTAAAAAACACGTTATCCGTATTGGACTCGATTTTGACGGAGTGGTTGCCTATAACCCTGTGAGAATTATCCGTGCACCAGTTGCTTTTTTAAAGCAGCGTGTATTGGGGATAAAAAAACTTCGTTTTTATATTCCTAAAAGTCCATTTATGCGTTTTATGTATATTCTTGCCCATGAAACCAGTTTTTTTCCGGCAATTGGCACTTCAAAGCTTCGTGATTTATCTAAACGACCAGATATTGAATTATATTTAATTACTGCACGATTTCACTTTCTTAAACCGAGTTTGTATCGGTGGCTTGATCGTTGGAAGTTGCGCTCTGTGTTTAAGGGAATATATGTTAATACCGCGGATCGGCAACCGCATGAACATAAATTAGCAACGATTCGCGCTCTTCACCTTGATTATTTTGTTGAGGATAATTGGGATATTGTTACGTTTCTTGATGGAAAAACAAAAACAACCATTTACTGGGTGTACAACATTAATGATCATGGAAAAAAATATCATCACAAGGTGCCATATCTGAAACGGTTCTTTGAGGATATCCACGTATGAGCATTCTCTTTACTCTTACGTATTATGATCCGTATGTTTCAGGACTTACTATTTGTGTAAAACGCCTGGCTGAAGAATTTGCAAAACAGAATCACACAGTGAGTGTATTATGCATGCGTCATACCCGTACCATTCCTCTTACAGAAACAATTCACAATGTCTCTGTCATCCGCGCCCGTCCAACACTGCAATTTTATAAAGGATTTTTATCGTTTGATTGGGTAAGACAAGCATATCTACTTACAAAAACATCCGATGTCATCGTTGTTAATTTACCACAAGTTGAAGGATGGATTGCGGCAATACTCGCCAAGTGTTTTGGAAAACGCGTGATAGCGATCTATCATTGTGAGCTGGTACTCCCGAAAGGGATTATGAATCGCTGTATACAGTTCGGTGTTACACTAGCAAATAGTATCGCGTGTTTTTTTTCTGATACCATTATTACGTATACTGATGACTATGCGCGCTATAGTCGAGTACTTAGACCATTTCGAAAAAAGATTCAATCAATATATCCGCCTATTCCAATTCCACGAGTTTCTCCTTCAACGAAAAAGAAACTAACAACAGTGATTGGTTCACATAAACTGGTCATTGGAATCGCAGCGCGCCTCGCAGCAGAGAAGGGGATTGAGTATGTGATTGAGGCACTCCAATACCTAACAAAAGATACAATGATTGCTGTTGCTGGCCCCATGGAACCAGTGGGGGAAGAAGCGTATAAAAAGAAAATCTTGACCCTTGTTTCTTCAAACGCCCACCAAATACTGTTTCTTGGAACACTTACACAAGACGAGATGGGTGCATTCTACGCTCTTATTGATGTCTTAGTGGTGTCATCGGTTAATAGCACAGAAGCATTTGGACTGGTGCAGGTTGAAGCGATGCTGTGCGGAGTGCCGGTTGTTGCAACTGATCTTCCGGGAGTCCGCGTTCCTATACAACAAACCCATATGGGAATTGTAGTACCGCCAAAAAATGCAAAAGACATTGCAGAAGCAATTATTGCTATAGTAAAAAAGAAAAAATCATATATACTACCAACCACGAGCATTCAAACAATTTTTTCCTATGAACAAACAATCGACGCATACAACCGTTGTTTCAAATCTTGACACGTATCTACAGAACCGACCCCTTTTTCTTTCTCTTATCAGGGTAAAAGAAGCGGAACTATTTACCCGTTTTATGCCGTATAAAGAACCAATATTGGATGTTGGATGCGGAGATGGATTTTTTGCACAAACCGTATTTAACACGGTCTCCATAGGATTAGATGTTCCCCAAAGTAGAATAAACGAAGCGTATAAATCTGATGTATATAAGAAACTTGTCCAATATGATGGGGTGAAATTTCCATTCCCTAATAATTCATTTCCGACCGTTATTTCCAATTGTGTTTTAGAACATATCAACGACGTTGATAGGATTATCAAAGAAATGTATCGTGTGCTTGCACCAGGCGGGTTTTGCATCGTGACGGTTATGGCAAAGCCGTGGGAAGAACATTTATTTGGGTCGATATTTTTAGGAAATACCTACAGACAATATATGAAAAAAAAACAAGTACATATACATTTATTGACGAGCAGCGAGTGGAAACAGACTTTTGTACGATCAGGATTTCAGATAAAAGAGTGCATCGGATATCTATCGCCACAGGCATGCCGCTTTATTGATATATCGCATTATCTTTCTCTTCCAAACCTTTGTTCGTATATCTTTTTTCATACGTGGGTACTCTTTCCATGGTTACGTTTTATTTTTCCCATGCAACATCTCGCACATCTCATTGAAAAAGATGTTCCAATTGCTTCGGCTGGAGCATTATTTTTTGTGTTAACAAAAAATAAAAAGAGTAGGGTACAATAGAACGTATGAAACGCATGCTTATTACCGGAGGCGCAGGGTTTATTGGGACAAATACTGCGCTTTATTTTGCAAAAAAAGGGTACGTAATAACGGTTTTTGATAATCTATCTCGAAAAGGGACAAGAGAGAATCTCACCTATCTTCAAAAACACATACCACACATCTTATTTGTTAACGGTGATATCCGTGATGAAAAAGCAGTAATGACGGTCGTATCAGGGCAAGACGTCATTTTTCATTTCGCGGCACAAGTAGCAGTCACAACATCTGTTCTTAATCCAAAAGAGGATTTTGAAACAAATGCAGGAGGAACAGTAAATGTGCTTGAGGCAGTGCGGCACATAAACCCTCATGCAATTGTTATATATAGTTCAACAAATAAAGTGTATGGGGGATTGGAGCATCTGAAAGTCATTGAAAAACAAACATGTTATACAGTTTATAAAAAACCATTTGGTATCGATGAAACAACACCACTTGATTTTCATTCCCCATACGGTTGTTCAAAAGGGTCTGCTGATCAATATATTCGTGATTACCATAGGTTGTATGGGCTTAACACCATTGTGTTTCGTCAATCGTGTATTTATGGATCTCATCAGTTTGGAGTAGAGGATCAGGGGTGGTTGGCATGGTTTCTCATTGCAACACTATTTGATATACCTCTGACTATTTACGGAAATGGAAAACAAGTGCGGGATCTTTTGTCTGTTGATGATTTAACGAGAGCCTATGAGAAGGCAATTGAGCACATTAAGATAACGTCAGGACAAATTTATAATATTGGCGGAGGTCGTGATAACGCCATATCTATTTGGTTGGAATGCGCGCCGCTTATAAAATCCATTGCAGGGAAACTTCCAAAGGTAACATATAAAAAAGAGCGCCCTGGGGATCAACCATACTTTATTGCGGACATTCGAAAAGCAAATCATGATTTTGGTTGGGTTCCCACGATATCGTACAAAAAAGGTATTCAACAATTGTACCAATGGCTTTCTGACAACAAGAAATTAATACAAACACTCTTATAAGTATGAAGCGGCTGGTCGTCCTGCTTATTGTTTTATTCTGGTATTTCCTTTTGTCTTTTTGGAATATTCATAACCTTCCATCAGACTGGTTTGGCGATATTTCGATTGAACATGAGTATATAACACAAATTCTTCATGGAGAATTTCCATGGCAATTTGATCTCAGTGCTGGTCCGTTCTACCATTATTCCATTGCCCCTATTATTGCTGTTATTGGACAAAGTTACTTAAGTTATAAAATAGCATCTATCCTCTTCGGGTCACTGGGAGTAATTGGTATTTATTTGTGTGGATATATTTTGGGAGGAACATCACTTGCAGGAATAAGCGCTTTTATTGCGAGTTCTTCTTTTTGGTATCTGGTATGGGTCCATCTCGGCAGTTCACCACAACTAGCAACACCTGTTATTTTCGTTTGGTCGTTTTATTTTTTATTTCTGTTTGAGAAGAAAAAGCAGTTAATAAATGGTATCATTGCGCTCCTTATTTCCGGATTGGGTCTATTGACTTATCCAGCCTCTTTTTTGTTTCCTTTGGTTATCTGGATAGATATATGCATCCTTGTGTACCCATTCCGAAGTAAACCAATGGTACGAGTGTTTACTGTACTAACAGTAATGACCATAGTCATGTATGTGTTATTTGGACTGATGGTGAAAGAGCAATTGAGTGAGTTTACCTCGGGATATATAGGCGGAAAAATTCCTCATATGCAGAACTTATTTCAAAGGTCTTTTTTCTTTCAATATCTCACAAATTACATCAAGACATTAGGAATGTTTTTTGTGAAAGGGGATAGTACATTTCGGACAAATGTTCCTGTATCTCCACACATAGATATAATGAGCGCCTTTTTCATAATTCTCGGAATAGTTTCTTTTGCCATCCATAAAAAGTGGAAAATATTTATGATATTTAGTATTTCTTTGTTGATGTTATTACTTCCATCATCACTTCCATCTCATCCATTCATAGAGATTCCTAATATTGGGAGAACGCTCTGTATTGTCCCAATAGTCTATCTGTTTATTGGTTACGGAATACAGCTGTTGTATAAATCAATAGTTCGTTTTTCTCGATTAATCGCAGTTGTCAGTGTTGTTTTAATCATGGGGACGATTGCGGGATTGAATATGTATAAATATTTTATTGTGTATCCGACAAATTTGCCGAATGATAACAAACCTTATGGTCTATCTATTGCTCGATATATAGATTTGTTACCGTCAAATACAACAGTTCATTTAACATCGTGTTGTTGGGGTGACGCAGGGCAGCCGGAACCAAAAGCTATATACTACCAACTAATCAATCAAACCAATCGTTGGAATATTGTGAGCGATACCTTTGTAACATCATGCGAAGATATAAATGATATTCATCGTGCTGTTTTTGTTTTTAGTCCTTTAGATAAAAATATAGTGAACAAATTCCAAAACTGTTTTCCGGATGGGATATTAGAAAAACACATGGATGTTCCTGCAACACCGTACTATTCTTTATTTATTCCATGAATAACCATGCGGGTAAAGAAGTATATGTTTTTGATGTGTATATCCGTATAGCCAGACCTCTGGAATGCACATGTTATTTGTAACGGATTTGTATATATGATATTTTTTTCGATACTCCACGGAAGTCTTTTGAGAAAAATATAGATATACCATAGAGGATTCCACCCATTTGGTTCAGAAAAAACAAGCACACCATTCTTTTTTACAGTCTTTTTTAATTGAGGAAGGATGGTGTGAATATCAACATGATGGAGAATATCAGCGCCCACTATTCCATCAAATACAGGAGTTGTTGGAAGTGTTGTTGAGGTCGTAAGCACGCCCCAGGAAGACGTCTTTATTTGTTTATAAATTTTCGTTAATTCCAAAAGAGATGTTTTTGATACGTCAACCGCGTGGACATGATATCCTCGACCTAAAAAATACAATGCAACTCTTCCATTTCCCGATCCAAAATCCATGAGTTTACTTCCAATAGGAAGTTTAAGCTCTGTTTTCATCTGTTGATATTCCAATAGCTGTCTTTTGGGAGGATGTTTGAGTAATCCGATCTTATACCTGTTATTTTGTTTATCGAAGTATAGTTTCTGGTTTTTGCTGTCCATAAATGAATTGGAATAATTGATCTTTTGTATGCACTGTCGTTTTTTTAAATAGTATCACTTTTGGATGGTCATAGACAGTAAAAGACTCTTCTGCTCCATCATCGTTTAATGCCAATAAGCAATTATTGGTCGTTGTCATAGAAAACGGGGGAGGGGTAAGATTTGTTTTTGTTTGCACCATTCCAAAAGAGCCTGGGATTAAACACGGATATGATGTGACCGTTGTAATATCAGTAAATCCAAGTTTTCCTGAAAATAAGAGTTCGTAATATCTGGAAGTTACGGGGAAACGGTCGCGAAGTGCGTATAACGATCTCCAGAGCCTGTTGCTGGTTATAGCTATGTAATCAGACTGTTCCAGTATCCCAGTAATTGTTTTCCATTTATTTACTGAGTCAGGATCATACATGGGTAGTCCAACAATTCGATACAAAGATGAGCTGTACGTATCAAAGCTTACCGGCACTGCATCATCCCAGACTTCATAGGTTATGCGTGATTCATGGGGAATGTTGCTGTAGATCCAATGGGATGCTTGTACGCGCGTATGCGGCATTCTATAGATACTTGTAAATCCCCAGGCCCACCAGAGAATGAGGAAGGAGCAGAGATATACACCACTTATAACCCATTTTTTATGTCGGATTTTTTCCCACAACAAAACACTGAAAATACCAATAAGTACTGCAATGATTGGATAGATGGGATAGACATACCGGAGTGCTTTTGCAAATTGAATACTTTGATAGGAAAACAGAAAACACACCCAAAGAGTTGCAATAATAACCTCAATATTCATTATGTTTTTTCTGATGCTTTGTGAAAAAAGATAAAGTAAACAAACAGTTGTAAGTGTTCCAATCGGTATTCCTAATCCCCAGAGATACGTATGGAGCGGTAAAAATAATCCACGTATTGTTGGAATCCATTGAAGAGCTGGTGGAAATCCGGTATGTACCCCATCGAATTGTTTTAATTGTTGCCAATTAGTTAAAAGTAGGGGATTGAGATGGGGAATGTTACTTCCGGTAAAGAGATACGGATACGCAAACCTAAGTGTTACATAAAAAAATAAACAAACAGTCATTCCTGATGCAAGAAGATAAACAATGTTTCGCTTTTTCACTGCTATTACGATGTACACAATGCAAATAATCCCTGCAAATAATGCTGCAGATACTTTTGCAGCTACCGCAAGTCCAAATGCAATACCAAGACTTCCAGAAAAAAATAAGAAACGGGAAACATTTTTTGTTTGAAATATAAGTATTAAAAAGAAGAAACTAAGAGTGAGAAAAAATGTTACATATGGGTCAACAGCGAAAAAGTGTGCAAGTTGAATGGGAAGAATCATGCATGCGTATATTCCGGATGCAACAAGCCCAATATTTATTTTTTTTGACAAAAGTACTGCAGTTCCAAAAACAAGAAATACAATAAGTAATTCTACAATACCAGATATAACTCTTCCGACTATTGTTACGCCATCATAGGAGCCCATGTTGACCTTTTCTGCAACCCATTTAACCAAAATGACTGGCCAAGTGCCGTATACATAAAAATCAAATCCTTTATTATGTGGATTTAAAGAAGAAGTTTTCGTATCAAGATAGTCTTTGAATGTTGCAGGCCAGGTGATGCCAGTTGCAACCATGGTTAAGAATCGTTCATCAGGATGAAGGTGCTGGTTTTGATCCCAATTGACACCAATAAAACGGAAATAGCCAGCTATGAATAAAATGATAATAAAATATCCAATGTGTTTTCTATTCATATTGTATGCACGATGCGTTTGTATCATATACTGTGAGTCCTGATTCAGGATTTCTATAAACAGGGATAAATTCCTGCTGAAAAAGCATTCTATTTGGTTGGAGAAATTGTTCTGGATTGCGAGCAAGTTCAATGTGGGTGATATTATATTGTTGAGCAAGTCTGCAGGCGATTTGTTTTGTTTGCGCTCGATAGATCTTTTTTTGCATATTTTCCCGTTTGGTTTGGTCATACCCGTACGACCATGTGAAGTAGGAATATCCTGCAAATATTTTTCTTCCCGCAAGTGACGCTGGGTGGTAAAACCACGTGCTATTCAGTATGACATCTGTGGGTTTTGTTTTGGTTATGAAAAATTCAACGTCTTTGTTTTTAGGAATGTCGAGAAGAGACATGTATCGATCGTTGACAATAGGGAAGAAGTCAATGATGCCAGATAGGGTTAAAATAAATACACATAAACAAATTAACAAAGTAACTAATTGACGAATAAATATATGGAATTTTTTTGAAAAATCAATAATCTTGATAAGAAAATAAGCAGAGAGTGTATTTCCGAGGATGAGATAAAAGTTAAAAAATTTGTGATTATTAATCATGTCAACCGAAAATTGAAAGAGGTTGGGGATAATAAAAACAAAAAGAAGTGGTATGGTTATTTTTTTAATCCGGGCTGGTGCAAGAATCCATCCAAGAGGGATAAGGATAACATGGAGTCCAAGATTTTGGAACCAGTACCACAAAATATGGAGTGGAGTTAAAGGAGGGGATATGAGGTATCCCGGATGCCATTGAATTGTTTTTGAACCTGAAATAAGAGGAAAAAGCTGCGGGAAAATGTACATAGCTCCAACAGCTCCTGTGAGTAGTAATAGTACTCTTATACGAGGAAATAGAATGAAATAGCAAGCTATAAATACTGCAAGTATCACAAGAATCGGTTGGTGAAAGTATGGCATGAGGGCAAGAATGAACACTTCTGGGATAAGAAAAAAAATTTGTTTTTTCAACGGCATTTTTTCTATGTATATGAGAATTCCTATAAAAAGAAGAGCAAAAGCAAATGCAAAAGCGAGATGCCGTTGATTGGTATAAATATTCAAATTCCAAAATGCCGCAATCTCTCCTTGTCCCCACGGTGCAAAAGACGGAAAAAATTCATTAGTAACGATATCTTTAAGAGTTGTTATTGATACTGGATGAAGTTTGAAAAATCGTATAAACGATAACGATCCATTTAAAAGAAAAAAGAGAAGTGAAAGGATTGTAACGCGTTTATCATGAAAAAGCTTCTGTGCAATAACAGCAATTCCCATCATGAGTCCAGCAAGTCCAATAATAGATGGAATATTAAGCGCCCAGTCAATGCGTAGCCCAACTTTTTCAAGTACTCCGACAAGAAAATAGAATAGAAAATGATAGCGGATCGGCTCACCAGGGAATAAAGGACTTTCCGGCGGCCAGTTGTTTCCAAATGAAAAGGATCGAATAAGGGGGATGTGCGCTCCAAAATCACTCCATGCCTTCGGTGCAATAAGCATGGATGAATTTTTCCCGTCATACGAAAATGTATGAAACATGAGCCATGAGGCAAAGAGAATTGATCCAATACATAGTATTAACCAAAATAGTTTTGTTTTTGATGAGATGTGTTTCATACAACGACAACAACCAGTGATATAAGTATACCAGGATTAATAAGACACACGAATGGTTTACATGGCGTAAATAAGGCAGGGGAATGGGCGCCATGGCCATTGCCAGATACATCGTCGTGGTGGAGGTGGAGTTGGACGTCTGGGAGGAACAGGTGATGGAACAATTCGTGTTGGTGGTATGGCCGTAGGTCTCCTTATTGGTGTTGGTGTATTAATTGGTGGAGGTGGAGGTCGTTTGGTTGGTGTTGCAGTAGGTTCTTTTGTAGGAACGGG
>Ga0209210_1001819_pt1 | contig 16921 bp, 15 predicted proteins | sample RifGroA1_FD_183991 | JGI IMG/M metagenome (GOLD analysis project Ga0209210, IMG submission 183991) | Contaminated groundwater microbial communities from Rifle, Colorado, USA - Rifle Groundwater A1 (SPAdes) (version 2) | ecosystem: Environmental > Aquatic > Deep subsurface > Groundwater >...
CTCTTCGGAGGAACTATTTTTGTCCTCGGCGGTTTTTTTGTCGTTCATATCCCTCATTTGCATTTAATCCAAACTGCCGCCTTGTTACCTTGGTTATTCTGGACAACAAATGAATTTCTAAAAAATCGCAGAATTTTGTTCCTGCTAGCTCTAAGTTTCTTTATCTCCCAGCAGGTTTTCACAGGTTTCCCTCAACTAACTTTTTATAGTCTAGTAGCCCTATTTTTATATTTAATTTTTCGAACTTTCGCAATGAACAAAAAATTCAAACTATGGATAATCTTTTCGATTTTTGTGCTCCTTGGACTAACTCTATCCGCTATTCAAATCCTCCCAACCTATGAACTTTTGAAAATCTCCATACGCGAAAGCAACCCCAAAAGTGTCCTCACCCAATTTCCATATAAAGTTAAAAATTTGCTCCAGTTTCTCGATCCTTACATCCTTGGATCACCCAAAGACGGTTCTTACCCAAGATGGACACCGGGTCAATGGGGAATTTACTGGGAGAGTATAGCCTATATTGGAATTTTGCCGCTTATCTTAGCTACCTTTTCTATTGTTCTTTTCTTTGTCAAAAAAAAGATTAGGAATAAAGAATCTATTTTAATTTTTATGGCTCTATTTGTCGTGTCAATATTGCTAGCACTTGGTAACTCTTCACCACTACACCCAGTATTTTCTTTCCCCCCATTTTCAATATTTAGAGTCCCTTCAAGGTTTTTATTGATCACGCAATTTGCATTAGTAATCTTAGCAGGTATTTCCCTCCAAAAATTTAGCAAGAGAATAATAATTTCTCTCGTAATACTTAATATATCTGTCGCTAATCTGTTTTACTTTTTTTTCTACTATCATCCCCTCGGTAAAGCAACCGAATGGTTTAGTGAACCTTCCGCTGTAAAACAAATAAATAATGAAGATCCTTCAAGGATTTTTTCAATAGGTCATGCTTCTCAGTGGAATGAAACATTTACACCTAAAGGATGGAATGAGATGGGCTACTATTTTTTTGCACGAAACAGTTTAGACCAAAATTCCAATCTAATTTTCGGCCTTGAACAATTAGGAGCTTACGAAAGCATCCCCCCACGAAGAAGTAATCTACTGAACTCATTGATATTGAGAGGTATAAGCGAAGAAAACAAAGAATATAAAATATCATCGCAATCAGCACGCATTCTAGCCTCCGTCAACGTTTCCCATGTAATATCAACACTGTCAAATAGCGATCAGGAATTTGAAGAGATATCAGAGACTGAAAAATATACAAATTATAGCTTCAAGATCTTAAAAAACAAAACTCCATCAAGACGAATTTTTATGACATCCCGATATAACGTTGCCCAAACTGTTGGGGATTTAACAGCAAAATTTGGCTCTCCTGAATTTGATCCAACATCAGAAATAGTCTTAGAAAAAGAGCCAAGTGTGCAAGACTTAGGTTTGTCAAGTTGGGACGCAAAAATCCTAGCCGAAACTCCAACTAATATTAAAATCAAAACTGAATCAAAAGGGAACGGATTTCTGGTTCTTGCAGACAGTTTTTATCCAGGCTGGGTAGCTTCCATAGACAGATCGAAAACCCCAATGTATGTAGCCAATGTCAATTCCCGAGCGATTCTCGTCCCCGAGGGAAACCACCAAGTAGTTTTTAAATACAAACCAAAAAGTCTTGTTTTTGGGTCAATAATATCAATCGTATCTTTAGTCATCACTTTAGCTATATTTGCAAGATTCAAAAAGACTAAAATCGCTTAAAGGCAATGTTATACTGATTTTTCTAAGATGAATCAGGGAAGTCCATCTTGTGCCAATTGTACAAATTCAGATTATGTGACTTTCAAATTTCGTGTAAATAGATTTAACATCTATTTTTGTAAAACCTGCCAAAATGGTTTCACTTACCCTATGCCAAAAAATATTTCAAAATATTATCACTCCAATTACTGGATTTCTCCAGGGATAATCGGTATAACTAAAAATTTCATTTTTAACTTATTTCACGCACGTAGAAAAAATTGGTTACAAAAATATCTTTCTTCCGGTGATATCCTAGAGGTCGGGGCAGGTGAGGGCAATTTCGAAAAGTCTCTAAATAAAAATTACCTGGTAACTGGTATCGAATTACCCGGCTCAAAAATAAAAAATAGGAGTATTCTTAAAGTAAATTTCTTAAAATGGAAAACCAATAAAAAATTTGATGCAGTAATCTTCTGGGAAAGTTTAGAGCATGTACGAACCCCTAAGAAATATTTAGAAAAATCATATGCTCTTCTTAAAACGAATGGTCTCATTTTTATTGAATATCCACGTTTTAATTGTCTTGAATCTAGGCTTTTCGGAAAACACTGGTTTCACCTCGATCCACCTAGACACCTTGCACATTTAACTGATAAAGGCTTAAGAACCCTTTTACTCCAAACACATTTCAAACCCGTTTTGGCAAAAAGCATTTTAGCATTTGAGTATACAATCTGGGGATATATAGAAAGTTTCTTAGATATTTTCGGAGTAAAATCTACGGATTACATTAAAAAAAGAGGGGTTGTTTTTTCTCTCATTTTGTTATTACCAATTGTTTTCTTATCCTTTATTGCTGAAACAATCTTTCTCTTAATTAATCAATCACCAATAGGTTTTATGCTTGCCGAAAAGAAAAATGGTTGATAAATCTAAAGTTATTGCAATTTTACTTGCCTATAACTCCAAAAACACGATTAAGGAATTTTATGAAAACCTGCCAAAACATCTTTTTGACGAAATTCTACTTTTTGACGACAGCTCACAAGATGGAACTTTTGAAATTTCAAAATTCCTTGGTATCAAGAGTTATCGAAACAGAGTAAATCTCGGATATGGGGGTAATTTAAAAAAAGCGTTAGCAGTAGCAGTGTCAAAAAATGCAGATATAATAGTCGACATTCATCCCGATAACGAGTATAAACCCGACGCTATACCCCATGCTCTAAAACTTGTCGAAAAGGGCATAGAACTTGTACTCGGCAATCGCTTTTATAAAGCGAATTATATTTCCAATAAAAGTGGCATGTTCAAGTGGAAAATTATTCCAATAGTCCTGCTCAATTATATCTCAAGAATATTGTTAAGAATAAAAGTAAACGATTTACACCAGGGATTCAGAGTGTATAGCAAATCACTCCTTGAAAAAATAAATTTTGAAAAAAACTCCAGCGATTACTTATTTAGTTTTGAATTGATAAGCCAAGCGGTATTCACAAAATCCAAGATAGCAGAAGTACCCGTAAAAACCCAGTATAAAGGTGATAAGCGCGGAGCGAAACTTAAAAGCAGCATTATTTACACCGTGGGAACTTTTAAAACTCTTCTTTTGTTTCTATTGGCAAAAAGCGGATTTGAGGTTACAATTTTTAAAAACCCTAATGAAAAATTAATAAAAAGGGCAAAAAATATTCTTAAGGCATAATTTTCATATAATAAAACAGTTAATGATAAAAATCGACGATATAGAACCTGGTTCCCGGAATAAAATAAAAAGAGAAAACTACAGGGCAAAGCCTAAAATCAAAGACGTACAACTTCTAAAATTAAACTACTTTTCTTCCGAAGACGGCTACTTAATAGAATTGGCTAAACTAGGAAAAGACAAAGGCCTAGAAAGCGTGCCATCATTTAAGGTAGAACAAATAAGCTATTCTTCCTTAGACCCCAAATCTGTAAAAGCATGGCACATTCACTATCAACAAGACGACATTTGGTTCATTCCCCCAAACAACAAAGTTTTGATAGGCTTGCATGATTTACGAAAAAGCTCTCCAACAAAAAAGGTTACCCAAAGAATTATTCTTGGTAATCACCAAAGTAATCTTTTACTAATTCCAAAAGGGGTTGCTCATGGTTGCGCTAATCTTTCCAACTCGCAAGCAACTATAATCTATATCGCAGACAGAAAATTTAACACTAAAAAACCTGATGAACAACGGTTGCCCTGGGACTATTTAGGAAAAAGTTTCTGGAAAGTTAAATTCGGTTAAAATGTGCAAAAATTTAAGCGCCTCAAAGTAATAATAGTAGGGAACCACGGTTTTGTAGGATCAGCTATCGTAAATTCCCTAAAAAATAGACGCTATAATCTAAACACACCTTCAAAAAAACAGCTTGACATTACAAACTTAAAATCCATTACTCACTTTTTAAAAGCAAGTAAGCCGCAAATTCTGATAAACTTTGCATCTTTCACAAACATTGAAGAAGCTGAAAAACAAAGAAACGATAAAAATGCCTCAGCTTGGAAAACAAATGTCATTGGAGCAGGTAATCTTGCTAAAATATGTAAAAAGCACGACATTTTTTTAATCCAAATTTCTACAGACAGTATTTTTCCAGGCACAGCAAAATTTCCAGGCCCTTATTTAGAAAAAACTGTGCCCCCCGATAAATTAAACTCACTTGGTTGGTATAGCTACACTAAATTAGAAAGGGGAAAATCAGTTAAGAAATCAGGGTGCAGCTTTGCCCTCATTCGGATATCGTACCCTTTTGGCAATATTCACTCAGAAAAGGATTTTGTAGTAAAAACAATCAAATATGTTAAAGAGGGAGTTTCATTATTCAAAGACCAATATTTTACACCAACTTTTATTCCCAATCTTGCTAAAGCTCTTAAAAAAAATATTAGTCGAAAACAAAGCGGGATTTATCACGTGGCATGCCGTGAACTAACCACCCCACTTGAATTTGGCACTTATTTAACAAAAAAATTAGGGCTAAAGAAAGAACACAAAAGTCAGCACTTAAAACAAACTGACAAGAATAAAGGCTGGGTATTCCGAACAAAACATGGCAGATTATTAACAAAACAAACGCAAAAAATCCTTAATCTTAAATTTCATAGTTGGCAAAAGGCTCTAGATGAATTTATTCACGAATATGAAACGCAAACAAATTGATGCTTTACTAATTCACTGCTATTGGTATGACATTAATAAAAAGGGCGAACTGGATATCTGTAATCGCCTGCAGGTGCTAGCAGCTAGTATTTTATGGCGCAAGTACGACATAAAAAACATTGTCCTTACTGCTGGCAAAATCAAAAATGGCAAACCGGCTATAGGCATCGAGCTGCAAAAACAGTTACTGCTCCGACTTCCTGGTACTGCCAAAAAATCTATTATTGTAGTTCCAACCGCAAGGACAACCCTAGGAGAAATCAAAAAGTTTAAAAAAATAATTGACATACACGGTGGTTGGCAAAATCTATCAAGCCTTGGTTTGAAGGCTCATTTACCGAGAATCAAGTTTATATTCAGGAAGGTTTTTAATAAAAAAATCAACAATGTAAATTTTATTTGTGCAGAAAATATATTAAAAGATAATCGACACAAGGCATTAGTTAAAAAATATTGGCAGTCACGAGAATTACAACTTTTGCTTAAAAATGAATCTCTCGCTCAGAAAATCAACAATATTCCACTGAGTGGACTTATATTGGAATTAATAGCAAGATTATTACCTTCAAAGGGCTATCTGCAACCAAAAATTCTAAGCTGGCTATCCCAGTTTGGCTAATAACCAAATCCTCCAAATGTAAAAAAATATTTGAATACCCCTCTTCGCATTATATAGAAAACCGCTCGGGTGAAAAGTTCTTCTTGGCATGTTGAAATGCACTGGTATTTCTATAAACTTTACCTTGTTCTTCACTGCAGCAACTAGCCATTCAGTTATAAACATCTCGTCATTTCTATGACAATCACGAGATATCTTTTTCCATCCATTCCTGCTAGTAAGTCGAAACGTGCATCCAACATCGGTAAGTGGCGGACCAAGAAAAAGAAAGCTGATAAGTTTTCCGAAAAGATCATCAACAATTCTTCTGATAAAAGTCATTCCGGATCCTTTTTGAATTAATGGCAAGTGTGTCCGACTGCCAAAAACCATATCAAAATCGTCGCTATAGGAAAGAAGCTTCAAAATATCCTTACCCTTAAACGAACCATTAGGTTCGGTAATGATCAGTAGATCAGCCTTTGTTTTATTAATACCCTCCCTGATGGCTATCCCAAAACCAGGACTCCTTTGGCTGACATATTTTGCCCTCGTTTGCTTTATTTCGTTTTGAGCGTTTTTCCCCTCACCATTCCCAACAATAAGTATTTCATCAACATAACCTGTTGAATCAAAATCCTGGATTACATCGAATATTTGTATATTTTCTTGAAGAGCTGGAATAATAACCGCAACAGTTTTTTTCCCCCACATATTTATAAGATTATACTATTCTAACTTTTGGTATTGGGATTATAAATTTGCCTCCTCTTCTGCGAAAAGCTTTTTGTTTTTCAATTATTTCGTCCGCAAAATTCCAGGCAAGAATTAACGCATAATCTGGTTTATCTTCAAACAACCTGCCCTCCCCATAAACTGGAATATGCATTCCTGGAGTAAATAGACCCTGTTTATATGGGGTGGAATCAACTATGTAGTCTAAAATTTTAGTACTAATTCCAAAATAGTTTGTCAGCACATTGCCCTTAGCAGCGGCTCCATATCCAATAATTCTTTTCTTACTTTTTTTTAAGTTTGCTAACATTTTCCGCAAGTCTAATTTTAATATTTCAATCTGACTTGAAAAATCCAAGAGCGTTTTTTTCGAATAAAGACCAGCTCTTAATTCTAGTGAAATCAAATATTCTAACGTTTTTAAGTGTGTGTTTTTCCCTAATTTTTTTCTTCCATGTATTAATCGTATTGAGCCCCCATGAATAAGTAATCTCTCAACGCTAATGATCTCAAAACCGTACGATTCAATAAGCTTGATCCAAGGTTTTAAGGAAAAATAGGAAAGGTGCTCGTGATAAATTGTGTCAAATTCGTTTTTCTCAATTAAATCTAATAGGTAAGGAAATTCTGTTACAAAAACACCCGCCGTGGTAAGCAGCTGATCTACACCTTTCATAACTGCATGGAGATTGTCTATATGTGCAATAACATTTGTTGCGCAAATGACATCTGCTCTGCCATACTTTTTCACTATCTTTCTGGCACTATTGAAATTGAAAAGCATGCATTCAGTAGGTATTCCTCTCATTTGAGCAATTTTCGCTAGATTTAGGGCAGGATCGATACCTAAAACTCGAGCTCCATAATTTTTAAAAAAAGCAAGCAAACTTCCATCATTCGAACCTATATCCACAACCAAAGATTTCTTATTTAATTTGAGCATCTTGTATATTCCATAAGACAAATTACTAAAATTATTCATCATAACATTGGCCATCCCAGACACATAGGCATAATTTCTAAACATCACAATTGGATTTACTACTTTGGTTAGTTGTACAAGCCCGCAATCATCGCAAAAAAAACAAGCAAGCTCGAATTTTTGTTCGGGAATTTTGAGTTTATCATAGCTTACGAAACCATTTGGAACAGGCATTGATCCTAAATTAAAAAACTTGAAAAGTTTTTTGCTTCGACAAATTCTGCATCTTGCTAAATTTCTTACAAGATTCATACAAATTATCTTTTTGCAACTGTCCCCTTTTTGTCTTCATAAATCATAAAAACCAAAGACAAAAAAATCATAGATCCAGCAAAATAATAGTAATGAATAAAAGCCAAGCGGTAAAAAAGAAAAGTGCAAAGCGCGAAAACACCCGTATTAAAAATCACGAATGAACCGCTAAGTTTTTTTTGAAATTTTATTAAATATATAAGTATCGCAGCTTCTATGATAATCACTAAAAACTTAGGAATATCTATACCGCTCAAATTGTGAAAAGATGTATTCAGGGATAATGAATCATAACGGCTTTTTTGTATAGTTAAATTAAACAAAACAATATCCCTTAAAAAATCTTTCGCATTCCATATCAAAAACGGTAGTGAAATAACTAGAGTTGTGCTAAGACTTAGCAAAAAATTCCTAAGCTTGAGAAACCCGCCTACTAACAAAAATGGCAGAAAGAAAACTGCATACTGTTTAGTTGCTATAGCTAGCCCTAAAACAAAAAAGGCTATAACTTCTTTTTTTAAGACAAATAAAAAGAATGCAAAAAGAAAGACTAAAAATACTAAAACTGGATCCACCCACGCCTGCTCTAAAATAAACAAAGCCCTCGGATTAAAAACGAAAATAAGCGGTAGCGTCTCAGAAAATTTACTGCCATAATGACTTTTTTTTAGCATAAAGTAAATTAAAAAAGCAACTCCTAATTCAGAGATCAATTGAATGTATCTTGGGTCATTAAGTAATAGAACAGCTGGAAAATTTAAAAAAATATTAAATGGGCCATACGAATAGACATCCAAGGGTTCATTTTGCCAGGAGAAGTAGTAAATTAAGGAATAAGGGTTATTACCTTCTATAATAGCCCTAGGCGCTATTTTTTGAATCCCAAAAACATCTATTAGAGGCGAGGGTGAAGACCATATCATCATCAGCCTTAAAAAAAGAGCAATTAGAATCAACAGCCAAAATTTTGATTTAAAGAAAAATTTAAAATGTGATATTTTAGAAGTATCAACAAAGTATGTAAACGAGATTAATAGCGAGAACATAAGCAAGGTCTTGCTTAAAGAAACAAGGCCGATAGAATTGTTTTGGTAAAGCCCCCCGTATAAGCCCATTGACAATGATATAAACAAAACTAGTACAAAGTTAGTCATGCTTTTAAAATCAATGTCCCTAACTATCTTCCTAACACCTAATTTATGAAATAACAGAAGACCAACTAGAGAAAATAGCAAAAAAATTAGACCAGGAACATAGTAAAAACCCAAGCTAAAAATATACCCAAAAATAATCAGTAAGTAGATAAATAGAAGAACTAGAACTTTTTTTGCTACAGTATCCTGCATTTGCTGACAATAAAAATAAAGCTTTTCTTAAAAACTTTCTAAAGGTTTATCAGAGACCTTACGTCTTAAAGTATCGGCATCATCCCTAAAACTTTTTGCTTTTGCCTCATCCTTATAACATTCTCCATGTATATCACTCAAAATGGCTAACACACGCCAGTCCTTCTTATCAAACTGTTGAATTCTTTCAAGGTAATTTTTGGCCTCATCGCATTTATCTTCCAAAAAGGCTAGATTGCTAAGTCTAAAATAGGCTTCCTTTCTCTCTGGAAATAAAGAAACGGCTTTGTCTAAATATTTGTTTGCCTCGCTTTTTAAACCGTTCCCTATCAACTCATCAGCAACACCTATTAGAGAATGATAATAATTCTCTTTAATGTGGGGAGTAATATACTGTTCATAGCCAAAGTCGTAGGCAAAATCAGTGTACTTAAACTTTGAAAATTTTTCTTCATTAGTCTTTAGTAACATATTTTTGTCATATTGCTGTTTCGGTATTAACTTTTTCAAAAGGCCAGTTGGTGCCCATCTGTAGCTTTCTATTTCCGGAAAATAGGTATCAGCATAGATTGGAAATTGCTGGACATTAGATATAATAAAAGATTTGATGTACTCAGAACTATCTTTATTAGACTCATTAGAGTAAAAATTCTCGGGAATCATCAAATTAGGGTATTCACGCATTACTTGGTCACGGTAATATCTCTGATAAAGAGAAGCACCTTTTACGATCTTCATTGTCTTGAATTCACTATCAGTATATTGTAAATATTGACTGTTAAAAGCCATAGTATCTCCGTAAACAAAAACTATGGAACCAGGCTCTGCAGACGCTAAAACGTCATGAGCTAACCACTCTCCTAAGTAAAACTTGCTTAAGTCAGTCTTGTCATAATTAGTGACAAGTAGGTAAGCAGGAAGCAGGACTAAAAAAAAACCGGCAGCTAAAGTTGGAAGTTTCCCATATGCTCGAAATTTATTTATAGCAAAAAACCTAGCCAGAACAGAATGTATTAAATATAACCCAAAAGCTATATAAATAAGCACGAAAAAATATGGGAGTAGAAGAAATCTTTCCCATAAGCCAGTATAAAAATCATTAGCTAAAGGAAAACCAGAATAGAACAAAAAGAAAGGCCCGGTAAAAAAAATTGCCAAAAGCGTAAACCAAAAAATTACCCTTTGCCTAGCAAATGTGTAAATAATGCCTATAATGCCAATAACAAGCCCTATAATTTTGAAATCAGCTTTTACAAACAGAAAGAAATTGGCAACCTCGATTAATCTTGTTTTCAAATCGCTCCCAACAATAAAATTGGCCGGGGAAAAAGTCCCGTAATCAGCGCGCGTAATAAGCCTTATAAAATTATGGAGATTGGCTGGATCATCCCAGTTCATCGGAGTTTGACGCATAGCAGCAAAAGGAATAAATATGTAAGGGAGAAAACCTAAAGAAAAAAAGCCTAGTATTTTTAAAATATTCTTATAATTTTTAAAAATCTTGCCTTCGGTCTTTAAAATTAAATAAAAATACGCTGGCACAACTAAAACGGAAGTCTGATGATGAAAAACAGCCAGACCCAAAAGAAGAATAGAAAGATAAAAAGACCTACTCTTTTGCTTTTTGGCTAAAATAGCTTCTCTCCAGTCAAACAAAAAATAAACAGAGGAGGCTATCAAAACCAAATTTAACTGGAAAACTTCAATCGTATGTGCATAAAGCCAAAAGAGCGGGTTAAATGCCAAAACTAAAGCACAGGTTATACTAACGAATAGATTTTTTGTTATTTTCTTGACTTTTAAATAATTTACCCCAACAACTACAGACATCAAAAAAGCGGCCATTAAATTCGCTTTATAGGCAACAATTGCCTGATAGGGAAGATGGGTAAAGACCCAACCAATCATTGTGTTAAGAGGATATCCAGGTGGGTGCGCAACGCCCCCAAACCAGGAGGCTAGGATTATGTCTGCGCTGTCGCCAGCATAAACTGAAGGAGCAAGACCTTTTAAGTATAAAAGAAAGGAAAACAATGCAAGTAAAAAAACAAGTAACATCGAGTAAAGTGAATATAGATTACAGTTTACTATTTATAGAATTAAAATAATATCACACAAGACCACAATCTACCTGCCTTGTAACATCATTTAAAAAGGCAAAAGAGGCACAAATCTTATGTGCCTCCTAAAAATACAATAACCAAGACCGTATCTTGGACCGTATCTTGCCTCTAAATTTAAAACGGCCAACTTCCGTTACTAATTAGCAGTACAATTGGCTGGTGCTGAAGTCTCTGATGCAGCTGCTGTTTTCGATTGCCAACACCAAACGGCACCTTGTGCCCCCGTCGGCGAAGCTAAAGTTGAATAAAGAGCAACGTCGGTTAATCCTGCACCTACCGTTACATAAGAGTAATTAGCACCTGATGTTGGATCTGTTGGCATCTGTTTCAAGTATTGATCATCTACCAATTTTTCAAGCGATGCTGGATAAGAACCAGCTCCCGGTGAAGTATAAAAACCCTGCAACTCAGTAGCCAATGCTCCGACATCATTCTTTCTCTTAGCATCTTGAGCCTGCCTGGTTCGCTTACCAGGATTAATGGCAACCAATACTGCTGCTGCTAAAATACCTAAAATGGCGATAACGATTAGAAGTTCGATAAGGGTGAAACCCTTAAATATTCTTTTTTGGGCAGATATGATCATAAAAGTTAGGTTTCACCTCCTTTCGGAAAATACTTTCTATTTTCTTACTAAATTCAGTATTAGGGATTTCAATTATATTGTCAAGAGAGAAGAATATCAGAAAAAACCAGCTAAAATCAGATTACAGGTTGATCGGAAAACCAACTCCCAGATATTCTCGTTGCCTTACCAATATAATCAACAGGATCCCTACGAGATAGATTCCCACGGCCCAAAGGCCGTGGTTCTCTCTTCCTCGCTCAAGATTCGCTTCATCCCTGACTTGAAAGCCAGGATTTTTTCGCTCGGAATAAAAAGTTCGTTACAAGTTTATCTATCTGCTCGTTAGTCAATTGAGACTCAAGGCCAAAAATTCCAGGTTTGTTCTTTTCCACTAATTTCTTAAAATCTTTATAATTAATCGTTAACACAAAACGGTCTTCCAGGACTGCCTTTTGGTAAATCTCCTCATCAGACGCCTGTACAGATACGCCATATGTGTGTACTACATGTGCAACATTAAATTTCCTTGACATCATTGGGAACATTTTAAGCTTAGCAAATGCGCTATCAAGAAGAATTCTGAATTTTCGCTTTTTTCTCTTTAAGCTCTTAACCCTTCGCAAGTTGATTCGTGTAGTATTTGAATATAGCTAGTAAATCTTTCTTTGAGATCTTCAAATAAGGGTAGTCTCGTCTAAAATCACCGACTTTGTACCCTTGCACATAAAGAGCCATAATACGCGCTACAGGGATCCTTGTACCAGAAATAGTGGGCATACCACCTAAAATTTTCGGGTTCGTTTGAATAATCTGGGGCATATTATCTAAGGCAATAGTACTATAATTCAATTTAAATATCAATTACGTCAGGGCAACCAGAAAAGATCATATAGTCACATGGATGATTTTCTGAAAATTCGGCTAGAATCAGCCTAAATTAACTATAAGAAATGAGAAGTTAGAAATGAGATTATGGATTTATGATGTGGGAAGATAGATGTTCTACTCCTGAATGAAGCGGGAATCAGCTACATTGTCAGTGTGCCCCAAAACTCTTCGGCTTGGAATAACTTTTGAAGCGTTGAAAATCTCAATTCCAATAATCTTACCTGCAGCATCATATTCAACAGTAATATCCTCGGAAATATCTTCAAATCGTTCTTCTACGCCTTTGGCCACCATTATATATAAAATATCTTTTTTTCTATCGTAGCTAATCTTCGATCTTTTCATCAGTCCACCTCCCAGATTTAATTTTTTGATCTATTTCTTTACTACTAATTGGATGAATTGTTACAACCTCTATATTTTTACCAATTTTATCATATGCAACAAGCACATGGCGCGCCTTGTCTTTGTAAATTACTTTACTGACAATAATGTGACGATCTCTTAAATTATCCCAAAAGGCTTGTTCATTTTTCTCAATAACTTTTGTGACTAGTTCTGTTGAAATCTCTCTTTGCTTTAAGCGTGTTTTGAGATGATCTGTGTAAACAAGTTTCATTATTGTTAAGCAAATTAATGCTATCAGATATGTCAAGGAAGAATGGCATCACGAATAAAAATCAGCATAATCAACGAGGATCAACTTGATCAGATTGCGGATAAACCAGAATCGGAGATGGGAAATTAGAGGTGGGAAATGGGAAACTGAATTATTGAAGTGAGATGTAAAGATTCCAGGCTCCCACATCTATATTTAGTTTCACTCCTCCAACTTCACACTTCCAGATTAAAACTGCGCAGTGAGGTTATAGATTGGCAAAATGATCGAGAGCACCAAAATCCCCACCCCCAGACCCAAAACCACCAGAATAATAGGCTCCAAGGCCGTCGTTAAATTTCTTATCATATTTTCACTCTCTGTTTCAAAATAAACGGCAAGACGTGCCAAAACCTCATCCATTCTCCCAGTTTCTTCACCAACTCGAATCATCTGCCCGACAATCGGCGGAAAAACCGGATTTGCCGATAACGGTTGGAAAAGCGGTGCACCCCGCTCCACACGAATAATCGCTTCATCTATCCCTTCTTTATAAGAAAGACTTGACAATATGTCGCGAACCACCTTAAGAGCCGTAATAATCGGTATCCCTGTACCGATTAAAAGCCCGAATGTTCTGGTAAATTCGGCCAAAGTTATAGCTTTTCGAATCTTTCCCCAAACGGGCAGAGACAATACAAATTTTGAAAAAACCCTCGCCCCGTGTTCTGTTTTTGAATAAGCTCTAAGTGCATAAAACATGCCAATTAAAAAGAGCAAGATAAGCCACCAGAAACTTCTCATAAAGCCAGACGTTGCAACTAAAATTTTTGTGGGCAGCGGCAACTCCGTGCCAATTTCCGTATAAAGATCGGTTAATTTTGGAATCACAAAAACCATCATTAGAACTATAACAATAATCATTACCGTAACCACGATCGAAGGATAAATAAAGGCCCCCCGGGTTTTGGATTTAAACTCCCTGTCTTTTTCCAAAGACAGGGCAAGTTTGTCTAAAACTTTGTCCAGCACCCCTCCGGTTTCACCGGCTTCGATTAGTTTTATATAAACCTGACTAAACACTTTGGGATGTTTAGCCAAAGCTCCGGATAGCGACATGCCGCCTTCGATATCCGAAACCACTTCCGACAATATCTTGGAAAACCTGGCATTTTTGGTCTGCTTTTCTAAAATCGCCAACGCGTCAGTCAGGGGCAATCCTGCAGAAAGCATTGTCGAAAACTGACGGGTAAAGGAAACGACTTCTCCGGAAGGTACACCCCCAAAAGAGGGAATAGCCACAACCTTTTTGCTTGTATTGCTAATATTTGACTTAATCTCAATCGGAACAAGATTCTGAGCGCGAAGTGTCCCAACTACGTTTTTTTCGTCAATTCCCTCAACTTCTCCGGTAATTTTCTTGCCCTCGGCATCTTTTGCCACAAATCTGTAAATTGCCATGGTTAAACTTTAGTATTTAGTATTTAGTATTTTGTATAAATATCAATTTCCTAACCTACCGGTTTTATCCGGTATATCTATTCACCATTTACCATTCACCATTTACCATTCACTACTTACCATTCACTACTTCCTCGCTTGCTCCCGCGGTCCGATAAGCCTCTCAAGCTCTTTAGGACGAATAGAGTACGCTTGTGCCGTTTCAACTGTAATTTTGCCGGCATTGACCAAGTTTGCTAAAGACACATCCATTAAAACCATTCCGGCTTCACCGGATGTTTGGATAATGTTGTCAATTTGATGCGTCTTACCATCCCTGACTGCGGTTTGCACCGCAGAAGATGACAAAAGAATCTCACAAGCAGGGAGTCTTCCACCGCCAATTGCCGGCAGAAGCCTCATCGAAATAATACCCGCAATCGTTGCCGCCAGCTGCAGTCTGACCTGTGCCTGTTGGTTCTCCGGAAACACGTCGATTATTCGGTCAATAGATTGCGCTGCCGAATTGGTGTGCAGTGTTGCAAAAACCAAGTGTCCCGTTTCAGCAATCGTAATTGCCGACGAAATCGTTTCAAAATCGCGCATTTCGCCAACCAGAACCACGTCAGGATCCTCGCGAAGAGCAGAACGCAGCGATACATCCCAAGAATGGGTATCAAGATGCATTTCACGCTGACTAACCAGCGCCTTACCCTTAGGATAAACATATTCAATCGGATCCTCGATCGTTAAAATATGCAAAGGCCGCGTCTGATTAACTTCGTTAATTATGGATGCGATCGTTGTTGATTTACCGTGGCCTGTTGGACCGGTAACCAAAATAAATCCTTGCCGCAGCTTTGCAAAATTGTGACAAATTGCAGGCAGGGACAGCTCCTCAATCGTTCTGATATAAGATGGTATCAGCCTGAGAGCTGCTGAAAGATAGCCCTTCTGAAAGTAGGCATTGACTCGAAAACGGGCAACATCACCCAGCGCAAAAGAAAAATCCAGCTCTTTGTTAACCATGAGCATTTCCTTTTGCTCCGAGGACAAAAGCTCGAAGATTAAACTCTCCGCATCTTCAGGCGTTAACGGTGCTGCAGAAAGAGGCAAAAGCTGGCCGTCAACTCTTATAACAACAGGCGCTCCCACCACCATGTGCAAATCAGAAGCTTCGCGTTTAACAACTACTTCTAAAAAATCCTGAATAGACATTTCCTTAAATTTTCAATTTACAATTTTTAATTTACAATGAAATCTAAATTTTCAAATAATTTAAACATTTCAAATTCATTAAAAATTTAAAATTTCGAATTTCAAATTAGCAGTTACTCCTCTGCTACTCTGAGTACTTCCTCAATTGTCGTAATGCCTTCCATAACTTTCAAAAAACCGTCCTGCTTCATAGTAATCATCCCTTCAGAAACCGACTGTCTTTCAATGGTCTGTGAAGTCTCGCGCACAAAAATCATCTTGGCAATTTTTTCAGAAACCACCAAAACTTCAAAAATACCAATCCTACCCAAGTATCCCGTATTATTGCACTCAGAACAACCTTTACCCACATAAAGCATTGGTTTTTTTGCATTCGAATCAAGAAGACTCCCTAAAACCTTTTTAAGTTCGGTTTCTATTTCGGCTGTTAATGGTTTGGCTACCTTGCATGTTGGGCAAACCCGTCTCACAACCCTTTGGCCAATAACACAATTAACTGTAGATGAAATCAAAAAAGGCTCAGCATGCAAATCCAAAAGCCTTGGTAGCGCTCCGGACGCATTATTAGTGTGAAGCGTCGAAAAAACCAAATGCCCGGTTAGGGACGATTGCACTGCCAAATCGGTTGTCTCTGCATCACGAATCTCACCAACCATGATAATATTTGGGTCTTGGCGCAAAATCGAACGAAGGCCCGATGCAAAAGTTAACCCTGCCTTGGGATTAACCTGCACTTGATTAACTCCACCGATTTGGTATTCGATCGGATCTTCCAAAGTCACAATATTAACCTTGGTTGAATTAAGCTTGGAAAGAATCGAATAAAGGGTAGTCGTCTTGCCCGAACCGGTCGGCCCGGTAATCAAAATTATGCCATGAGGCCTGGCGATATTATCCTCAAGATTCAAAAGAGCTTTACCCCTCAAACCAAGTTCAGGTAGAGACGGCACGTTGCCTGTTTTTGTAAGAAGTCTCATGACCACTTTTTCACCGTAAGCAGTCGGCAAGGTCGAAAGCCTCAGATCCAGTTCTTCCTGGCCAATCCTGAAGTTAAAACGTGCATCCTGGGGAATTCTTTTTTCATCAATCTTCATATTGCCCAAAATCTTAATTCGAGAAACGATTGCATCATGTATCCTTCTTGGCAAAATCAGTTTTTCGTGCAAAATTCCGTCGATTCTGTATCTGACTCTGGTTTCATTCTCTAAGGGCTCAATGTGGATATCTGACGCCCGCACTTTG
>Ga0209210_1001821_pt1 | contig 16884 bp, 15 predicted proteins | sample RifGroA1_FD_183991 | JGI IMG/M metagenome (GOLD analysis project Ga0209210, IMG submission 183991) | Contaminated groundwater microbial communities from Rifle, Colorado, USA - Rifle Groundwater A1 (SPAdes) (version 2) | ecosystem: Environmental > Aquatic > Deep subsurface > Groundwater >...
GAGCGCGAGCCACAGGTAGTGTTCGTCAGCCCGCCGGAACGCATCCCGAAATCCGCCGCTACGGTCTACCTTCTTTCTTTTTAAAAACGTCCCTAGGAGATTAATAAAGTTATGCTCCACGAGCGTCTCGAGCGTAACCTCAGAAGCGTAGTGGAGAAGGAATTTTTTAAGCTTCTCCGGTTCGGCGTCATCGAAGTAGCGAATATCCGCATAATAAACATCCGCATCATGCTGCTTTGCCGTTTTGACGAACGTTTCGCAGGCATGATGGAGAAGAAGATTATCGGCATCAAGGAAGGAAACATATTCCCCTTTCGCTTCCCCGAGTCCGTGATTTCGCGCCGCCGATTGGCCTTGATTTTCTTTGTAGAGATAACGGACGCGGGAATCTTCAGCCACGACTTTTTTCACGATCAAAGCCGTCCTATCCTTCGATCCATCGTCAACGACGATAACCTCAAGATTACGGTAGGTTTGTTTTAAAACCGAACGAAGCGTTTCTTCAATAAACGCTTCTCCGTTGTAGACCGGAATAACAATGGAAATAAGGGGAGCATCGCTCATAATGGCAGGTTTATTTCCCTAAACAGCCTCCGGAAACGGCATTCGTAAGTATGTTCGGCAAGTGTCCTCCGATACGCGGCCTCGGCTATCCGTTCGCGCTCTTCGGGATGGGCAAGATAAAATTTGATCTTTTTCGCCAAATCTTCGAGAGAAGAATAGAACACCGTCTCTTTGTCCTTCTCGTAATAATCTTCAATGCCCCCCGAATGGCCCGAAATGACAAACGCCCTGCATCCCGCAAGCTCGAACGGGCGTGCGTGGATATGAAGCGTTGGGAAATGAAGATAGGCGCGGATGTTATCTATGAGATGAATATCCGGGACAAGCCGGTTCATCGATTTCTTCAAAAAGAGTCGCGCAAGGGCGCGCGGAGCGAAAAATCCTGGTCGGACGTTCAAGTTCAGATTTATCTTACTCCGCGAGATTATCTCGACCATCTTCTCCTCCGATATTTTCCCATTGGGCCCGCCCGACCCGTCCGAACGGTTCATCCGGGCGGGCTGAACGACCCCAGTCGTTCGGGCGGGCCATCCGAACCCGAATGCCTCAACATTGATCCCTTCTCGGGCTAATTGGCGAAGCACTGCGGCGCGCGGACCTTTATACTGCCCCACGAAGCTTACGTTGATGTCCTTTTGAAGATCGAGTGGCTTAAAAATATCCTTATTGCATGCCCACTGAGAATGAACCACGTTTTTGGATCCGGCGTCACGGTATCTCTCTACTGCTTTTGCATCAGTAGTTACGATCCAAGAGAAATACGGCGCCCAATGGCGCGAATAATTCCAAAACCGCCAATAATCGTCCGAAAACCATGCCAGTGTTTTCGTTTTTGTTTCGTTTTTAATTTTTAAAAGAATTTCCCGGTCCAGCTCGTCGGTATACATGAACGCAAAAAACAGATCGGGGTTCTCGCGCCGGATCAGCGCAAAAAGCTCCTCGTTGAATTTTTGCCGTCCTACTTCAAGGATCCTATCGAACGGATGCTCAATAACCTCAACACCCGGCAGAGAACGAAGCGTCGAGAAAAAATTGAGATATTCGAAACTCCATCCGCGCCCGGGATCATAGAGCTCATAGCGCAAGCCAGCGTAAAGAATCTTCATAGAAAGCGTTCTTATAACAATATCATGCCAGAAACACCCACAAAATGGAACGGGACAGCATTTCTGCTGTCCCTTGGTGAAAGTCACGCCTACCTCGCGGCGCGATACGCTTCGAATGCAGCTTTCACGATCTCATCCCGATGCGTAGGAATGAGTTCATCCCACGGCATTGCATCCTTCGAGAAGAAAGCTCCTTGGAGGGAGGTAGTAGCGCACTCGCCGTCAGTGCCCTCAACAACGTAGACCTGGGCGAGATAGTAGCCTCGCTTCTCATCCCAAACCTCCAGAGTGACGTCAGGATCAGGAAGTTCTGCCGGAGAATCAATGATCAAATGCTCCTCATGAAGAAGACGCCGATAGGCGGCGTAGTTGATCTCATTCCTCATGTGGAGTACTCCCGGAATATGAAGCTTCCCAGGATACGGCTCCGTGGGAACTTCCGACAGAGACGGCCTCCGGGCAAGATACAACTCACCTCTCCCGTTGAAGAGAGCGATCTCGGTCGAGATGTTCTTCTTCGTCCGAAGATGGGCCTCGTAGACTCTCCCGGGAATTCTTGCATTCCGTTCCTGAGTCTGCTCGATCTTCTTGAGAACCACTACCGCGATTTCTTCTTCTTCCGGCCTCCATCGAGTGTTGTCGTTCGGTCCACTCCCTATGAAAAGTTCTTGCACTTCCCAAGGAAGAGATGCACCGCTTCTCAGAGTCTGGTGGATCTTCTTGAGAACGACGGCGCCAACTCGTCCCTCCTCGCTGGTCCATTCTGGATTCTCAGCGTTGATCTTCTCCGCCATCTTTCTTCTCCTTTATCGGGAATGGGTCGTTGAGAGTCAATTATGCTAAAACCATTATACAACGAGCAAATTAAAAAGTCAATTCCCTCTTATTTCACGGCGAATACCCGAAAATCTCTCTCGGGAATGATCTTTTTTACGTTATCCCATTCCTCGTCCGAAAATCCCTTAAAAAGAACAACATATCCGCGCAATACCGATCCCTCGATTCCCGCTTCTTGGGGAGAATATTGCGGAAACAAGATCTTGTACCCTCCAATGGCGGGGGCGATAAATTCCAAATTGTTTTTGAGCTTTTTCTCTCCTTTGTAATATACATCGTACTGGAACCACTCTTTTCCGGGAACTTCAAAGTCGTCTATTATAATGATCACCTTCGGGACAGGGGCGAGCGCCGTGAGCTCATCCAAGATCGGCCAATAGTCGTACCAGTGAGCATCAAGAAAAACGAACGAGAATGCGCCGAGGCGGTTTTGGCTTACAAGATTAGTTATCGCGCGCGGAGAGGAATCCCGGATCAAGGCGACGTTTTTTGAATCCCGCAAGCGCCATGCGCTCTCGCGGTAGTATTCTCCCGCAAGTTCTACGGTATATACGGAAATATTCGGAAAGACTTTCGCGAGATAGAGAGTGGTATCCGCATGATACGTTCCCGTCTCAACGCAGCTCGTAATCGGAAGTTTCGCGAAAAGCGCCACAAGTTCCTGCCACTGTTTATCTCCATGGAAGGCCTCCGCGTACATGCGAAACCGATAGGGAATGAACGCGCGCTTTATCCGCGAAGGAAAATGTTTCGCGGCGCGCACAAATTTAAAAATAAACGGAGCTCGTATGCGCAAAAAATGCTTAAGGGAATTCATTGTGGAATTCCTTAATAATATTCCGTAACCGCAACGAAGTAAAACGGCTTCATTAGAAATCACCCGCCGGGTCTGCTACTATTGGATTGCATGTTCAAGGGCCTTATATATCTTCTTTTCAATAACCAAACCCTCCGCCAAACCGTCATTAAAAACACGTTTTGGCTTACGGTGGCAAACGTCGCCGGAAGAGCAATTCGAGCGATCATCGTTATTTACGCCGCGCGCGTTTTGGGTGCCGAAGGCTACGGCGTATTTTCCTATGCACTTGGCTTCTCGGCACTTTTCATCGGATTCAGCGACCTCGGCATCACCGGAATATTAAGCCGCGAGCTTTCGAAGGGGCTTGGCCGGGGACAAAAGATAATAGCAACGAGCTTTTTCATCAAGCTCACTCTTACGCTTGCTACCTATATAGCCGCGCTCATCGGCGCATTTACCGTCATGCCCGTTGCCGCAGCAAAGATAATCATCCCGCTCATAAGCTTGTCTCTTGCGCTGGACGGTTTCCGCGAGTTCGGGTTCGGCGTTACCCGATCATTTCAAAAGATGGAAATTGAAGCGGGAGTAACGGTCGCGTATCAGATCGGGAGCGTTATCGTGGGATTTGCGGCTCTTCTTCTCTGGAAAACTCCCCTTTCCTTGGCGCTTGCCTATGCATTCGGGAGCGCGCTTGGAGTCATCCTCATCGCCCGCTACCTGAAAGAATATCTGCGAAATATACGAGCAAATTTCGATCCCGTACTGGTAAAATCGATCCTCTATGACGCGTGGCCGTTCGCCATCACGGCCTTCGGCAATCTCATTCTTCTCTATACCGATACTATCTTTCTCGGATGGATGAAGGCCGAGGTTGATGTGGGATACTACAACGCAGCATCAAAAATACTCCAACTTATGAACCTCGTGCCGAACTTATTTATCTATGCGCTTTTCCCCACGCTCACCCAGCGCATCATGACGAAGGAAGCGAAGCCCCTCATCGAAAAATCTTTCGCCTTGATGGTACTGTTGGGACTCCCTATCGCCGTGGGGGGATTCTTGATGCCGGAATTCATTATTAATCTTGTTTTCGGGAAGGAATACGAACTCGCAATACCGATCTTCAGAATACTCATACTCCTCACCGCGATCAGCTTTCCGGTCGCGATCGTGGGCTATTCGCTTCTCGCCCACAATCGACAGGCATATGTGGTGAAATACACGCTGGGAGCGGCGGCCTTGAATCTCGTCCTGAACTATTTTTTCATCCGATCATTCGGAAATCCCGGCGCAGCCTTGGCAACCGTTCTCGCTCAATCGATCATGTTTTTCGGCCCCCTCCGCGAGCTCATGAAAGTAGAACACCTTGAGTTGTTAAAACCGCTCTGGCGGATACTCATGAGCGTTGCGATCATGGCGGGAATTATCATCCTATTAAAAACCGCGGCATTGCCCTCTATCCTGATCTTCCTCGCGGCTTCTGCCGCATACATCGCGGCACTCGGCATATCAAAAGAACCGATACTCCAGGAGATCATTACGCCGCTCAGGAAACTGTCCTCGCGCACAAGAAAATAGGGACAGATTCGTTGAACACCGCCATCTCCCGTGGTATCCTTTAATCTATCGCCATGATCACATATCTCCTCCTTGTGCTTGCCGCCATTATAACAGCGAGCGGCCAATTACTGATGAAAAAAGGTTCCCAGCTTCTGCAGGGCACATTAGTGGCACCGGGACAGCACCAGTTCGCCCAGGATATAATCAAAAAAATATTTGCGATCGTACTTGAGCCTCATGTGCTTATTGCCTTCTCTCTGTATTTTCTCGGTTCGATCTTATGGCTCAAAATTTTGACGCGGGGAGATTTGGGGCGGTTGTATCCCGTGCTCATCGGCATGACTATCATCTTCACCAGCGCCGCATCGGCGGTACTATTCAGAGAAACATTCACATTTACAAAAACGGCGGGCATCATTTTTATCCTATTGGGCGTTACGATGCTAATGAATTTTGGCTTTCGCCAAAACTAGCTTGTTCCGAGAAAAGTAAACGCGCCACACGAGCCTGCCGATAGTGCCGAGAACCAGCATAAGATTTTTCACGCTAAGCGCCTTTGAAACTCCCCCTAGTCTCGGCTGCAATTCAACGGGAACCTCTTTGTACGACGCCCCTCCTTTCACCAACTGGATCAGAATCTCCGAGATGAAGGCAAAACCCGGCGTCCACGGCGGGAGCTGAAGAAGAAAATTACGACGGATCAAAAATGTTCCATTCCAATACCGCATCTTAAGCCAAAACAATGTGTTAAAAAATAGCACATACCCGGACGAGATAAATCTTCTCCGCAGGGAGCGCATCTCCGGATTCACGGGATAGGAAAGAATAACATCCGCCTGCCCGATCTTTCCGATAATATTCTCGAGCGCTTGCCGTGATGTTTCGTTATCGCCGGCTACCATCATCACAAATTCCCCCCGCGATTCCTCAACTCCACGACGGAATGCAAGACCAATATTTTTCGGCCGCTCATGGTGGAACACTCTTACGCGCCGATCCGTCTTCGCAATATTCTCCATAAGGGCACCGGTACGATCCGTGCTCCCGTCGTCCACAAGAAGAAATTCACTGGATACTCCTAACCGATCTACCACTTCCCGCGTTATCTGAAACGTCGCCACGATAGCGGCTTCTTCATTAAGCGCAGGAACAATAATGGAAAGGCGCGGTTGTCGCCCGTTCATATCGGCAAAGAACCATGCCATTTCAGAAGGTCCCGAAAAACCTCATTGTGATTGAATGCCAAATCCATGTTCAAAATATCCTTAATCGGAAAATATTCTATCTTTTGTCCTTCGGTAAGATTTATCTTCTCTACGGGAACATCGATCAACGCGTAAAATACGAAATTATGGTTGTACCATACTGAACCCAGCTCTTTGGAATTCCACTGATAATCACGAAAATATCGGACGCCCAGAAGCTCAATGCCGAGCTCTTCCCTCGCTTCGCGGAGAACGGTGTACTCGGGATTCTCGGGCGATTCGAGCTTGCCCGAAATTACGGTCCATTTGTTCGGCTCTCGCAGAACGTCGACGGTTCGGAGCTGCAGCAAAAAATCACCTTTTAGATTCTGAAGGTATACCGATGCTCCGCAGGCTAATCGCGGCTCTTTTTTGAAAAAATCTTCGCTACGATAGAAAACCATAAGAATTATTATAACGCAGAAAATAAATTAATCATAAGCAACACATGACAAAACACAAAAAAGGCCCCCGAAAAAATGTTCTCTTCGGGGGCGAGATGTATCTCTATCACACGGACGGTGGCCCTCCCAGAAAGCTCCCTGGGCGGCTGCCGCGGAGAACAGGCTGGTGGTGTTTCCTGCGAAAGCGTTTCCACACGTCGAGCTTCCATGTTTCCAGGAAAAACTTCCACTTCTCCCGGGCACTCAAATGCATCGGGTAGACCCGCTTTTCATGCATGACGATCTTGGTCGCGGTGTAGAGCCACTGGAAAAATGCGGTGGCTCTTCGAGACCTTATCCTGGAAAGATGGGGAAGCGCGAAGCGGGCGAACGGTCGTCCAAACCAGCGCACGAAGCGATTCTGGCTGCCCGTCATCAAAATCATCGCCGTACCGAGAAGCGCCATGTTTTCCTGAGCGGTCTTCTCATCCTCGGTGAAGCAGGTGAGCGGCGAACGGGCTTGGTAGCTTGCGTGAAGCTTGTCGTAATCACCGTCGAACCATCCTCGTGGAATAAGGTATTTCTCGGTAACGTCGGTCCAGGGATACGGGAAGAGAATACCGAATTCCCCGAAATTTACTCCAAGACCGATGCTATAGAGAACTGATTCGAAGTCGTACTCGAGCTGCGTCTCGTGAAGTCCGACGCTCCTTAAGTAATCAACAACGAAACGGCGCCAGGCCGAAAGGTCCCCCTCGAACTGACGGCGTGCTTCGTCTAGGGCGTCGGATAGCTTTACCTTAGCCCCGGTATCTTTGAGGTAGTTCGCAACAAACCGGCGCAAGGCCACAGGATCGCCATCAAACTTCAGGCGAGCCGACTCAAGCGCCTTGCCAAGATCGATGTACACTCTGCGCGCCGGGCGGTTGAGCTTGGAATCATTGACAATACCCTCAACACGCGCGTCGAAGTTCGGATCCCCGACTTTCGGAATCTTCGGACCCGGAATGCCGAGAATAGTATTGCTGAACGTGCGGATGCCAAGCTTGTGAGCCTCACCGAACGCCTGCTCGATCTCTTCATGCGCCATGTCGCGGGCGATCACATGATCCCGAATGAACGCGTTGCCCGACTCGATGGACATGGTGAGCGAAAAAACGCCGGCCCTCTTCAAGAGCGGCAGAGCCCACGGGCTCTGGACGACAAGATCGCAGCGCACAAGGCAGTGGAACGGAAGCCCAACCAGTTTGGGATATACCTCCGCGAACTCCTCGAGCCATTCACGATCGGGCGGGAACACGGGAAACACGTCGTCGTAATGCTTGATAAACCGCGTCGGCCAGTCGCGCTTCACGCGAGCAAGTTCTTCACAGTAGCGCACGGGAGAGTACCGCTGGAGCACCTTACCCTTGCCCAGGTACACCTTGTTCCATGTGTGCTCGAAGCAGTAGGTGCACTTGAACGGACACCCCCGCCCCGCCATGTGTGTCCGCTTGAGGCGGCCTCCGAAAAGCGTGTTCCGGTAGATGAGGTCCCGATCAAGATAGGGCAAACTATCGAGGTCGGTGAGGCGAGGTCGATAGAAGGATGGATCAACCGCGTACTCAATATGTGGCTGCCCCGTCTTCGGATTCGGAACCTCCACGGGGCGAAGCACCCGATGATGATTTTCCCGAGTGATCATGTTGGGAATCTCATGGATACGTCCGCCACCCGACTCGTAGGCCTCGAGAAACGCCGGCCACGCTTCGTCACACTCGAGGTATCCGATGGCATCGAGGTACGGCTCTTTCGCGATGACGCCAGGATACGAGCTGCAGTACGGCCCTCCGAGAACGGTGAGTACGGAATCCCCATAGCGCTCCTTCACTACCCGGATCGCCTCGAGGTATGCGCGATGGGATCCCGTAATGGCCGAGCAAGCCACAATGTGCGGCTTCACATCGTCCATCACTCTCAGAATGTCGTCCCGTTCAAGAAGCGCGAGATGGGTAGTGCGCCATGGCGCATCGCGTTTCGCGAGCGCCGAGAGGAGCATGATGTTCATCGGTTCCGTCATGTCGCCATCATCGCGAATAACGAAAAGAATACGCGTAGTTTCCATGGTTCTGACCTCCAGAAATCGATTCATCCCATATGTAGTTCTCAACAAAACTGTTCCTAGAATACAAAAAAACTTCAGCTTCGTCAATATCGGCTTGTCTTGCAATAATATATAAAATATTGTAGAATATTCCAAGCTACTTCAAAGGGAGGTGAGGTGTCATGGAGCGGATGAAAAACAGGGCGATAGAGATCCATATTCTGAGCGGCCACAACGGTGCCGGCAAGTCTTTGTACTTCTCATTCTTGAGCCCCCTGCCCGAGTACAGCGGTCCAGAAGTTTTTAAGGCGTCGAAAGACACGATCTACGTGCGCTACTACGGAAACCGCACGGGAAGGCAGCCGAAGGACAACGAAGATGGTTACCTTGCGGTCTACAACGCGATTACTCCAGCAGACCGGCTTTACACTGACGAGCTCTTACGCGTTGACGTAGAAAGAGCGATCTTGGTCGATAACGCCCGGCGAGTACTCCTCGACGTCGTGATGCGAACTCGCCGTTACCACCAAGATCCGTTCATGAAAATGGTGAACAGGGTTGAAAAGTGGCTACAGAGGATCGACGCGGATCGGGCAGTAATGCAGGGGTTTCTTTCCCCTAACCTGCCGTCCAAGGTGCGCGTGCGAGTCGTGCTTCTCTTCTCTGACTTTGAAGCTGTCTTGAGGAGAATGAACGCCCGAAGAGACCGCGCTCAGACCGATTGGAAAATAGCCCCGTCTTTCGTAGAAAGCACGATGGGGTTCCAAATCCCTCGCGCGTATCCTTTTCTCGCAATCAACACTTCGAACGAGAGCTCGGCAGCCGACGAAAACCGAAAGCAGGAGATCGTGAGGTTTTTCACCGGAGATGATCCGCCGCCGAAGCTGATGGAAGATCGGGCGCGCGAGGCGCGACGGTGCATCGCCGACATTAAGAGAAACACCCGGAAACTGATGAATGATTAAGTAGGTACACCAAGGCCCACCCCTTCACAGGGGTGGGCTGAATACTTTTATCCAAGGTGCCCATAGTCATTCCACGTTAGAAGTTTCCACTGGCGGTCAGAGAATTGAGCAGCGATGATTCCCGTGTTCCATATCGCCATCCTCTCGCGCATTTTATAGAAGAGAGTGGGAGTGAGGTTCTCCCCGAAGATCATGAGGCCAACAAGCATGCGGGTTGCCATAACGTGGCCCACCACGAGAACGTTTCTCTCTTTGCGCCGTTCAAGAAATTTCATAAGTTTTATCATTCTGCGCTTAAGGTCAAAAAAATTCTCTTCATCAGAAAAGTGCCAATGCTTTCGGTCGCGATTTTTGCGGAGAAGTCTTTTTACTTGAGCGACCCTCGGGTTATTTGGTCCTTTCCCAATCAATTCGGAAGGGTGCTTCTCTTCTCTCAGAAGTGGCGTAATCAAAATCTTTTTTCTCGTACACAACTTTATAATTTCAGCGGTTTGGAGAGCTCTCTGAAAATCGCTGGATAAAATTACTTCGAACGAGAGCCGGCGCGCTCGCGCTGCGATTTTTCTCGCTTGCTCCACGCCAAGAGGAGTGAGTTCCGCATCGCTGCCAAGGTTATTCTCCATGGCATTTGACGTACTTTGTGCGTGGCGGACGATATAGACCGTGAGTGCCATTATTTAAAAACCTTCAATATTTTTTGGATAATTTCCGAGGAATGCGCAAGCTCTTTCACAAACTCCACTCTCCCGCCATATGACTCCACAAACTGCTTAGCCAATAAAAATCCATCCGTAGGGCTTACTTGATATTCCGCTCCCTTCACCAATACGTCGGGTCGCACCTCTTCCATGATCTTGCGCGGGCCGAAGTCGTTGTTCACAATGACATAGTCCACTCCTTCGATCGCCGCCACCCATAGAGCGCGCAGATCCTGATCGAAAAGCGGGCGCCCCGGCCCCTTCCGAACGAACGCATCAGCAACGATGACCACGTAGAGAATGTCACCCTGTTCTTTCGCCCTCCAAAAGTAATCGATATGCCCGGGGTGCACGAGGTCGAACACGCCATCACACTGGACCAAAACCTTGCCCTCTTTTTTTAGAGCATGCGCCAATCGTATAAACTCTTGAGGCGTTTTTATTTTTTCCAATGGGCTCTTCCGGTCCATAAATAAAAGCGAGGTTTTCAATGTTTATGCCGACGCGGCAGGATAGGCGAAACTCAACATGGGCCATTCAAAAAACCGCGCAAAATGCAGGCAGCACATGCTCACGCTGCCTTCGGGAGAAAACTCATAAGCTCAAGTATGCGTGCCGCATCTTCTTCGCTCCCTTTCGCCGGATTTTTGAACGCCTCTATATCGATATGGTGCACGTTCTCGGGAAACGGAAACTGCCGCGCTTTCACTTCTTGCACATAACGAGAAAAGGCATCGAGCATAACTTCACCCGCGGTCTTACCCACCGAATCTGACCGATAGTGCTTAATATATTTCGGCACGGGGCGCGCTCCCCAGTCATAGAGGTCCAACGGATCATGCCCGATCAGGAGCTGTCCATCCACAAACCGGCCTGACCCGATGCCGTAGACGGGAATTTTAATTTCGTTACGGATGATCCCGGAAACCTCTTCGGTAACGCCCTCGAGAAGGATCGCGAACGCACCCGCGCTCTCAAGCGCTTTTGCTGTTTTTAAAAGCTCCTTCGTGCCCTCGATGGTTTTCCCCTGGATCCGATGCCCTCCCATTTCATGGATTTTTTGTGGATTGAGCCCAAGGTGCCCCATCACAAGCACTTCGGCATTCGCAATCGCCTCAAAACGCGGCAAGAGCTTCATGCTCGCCTCGCACTTCACCGCTGCGCATTTCGCTTCCTTAATAAACCGTATGGCATTACGCACCGCTTCTTCATTGGATATCTGGTACGCACCCAGGGGCATATCGCCTACGGTGAACATCGGGCTGGCGCCGCGCGCGGCGGCGGAAGCAAAAACAATCATCTCGTCCATCGTGACGGGGAGCGTGTTTCCATACCCCAAAACCGTCATTCCCAGAGAGTCGCCGACGATAATAACGTCAACACCCGCCTTCGCTGCCGTGCGGGCAAACGGGTAATCATAAATACTCAAGGCCGCAACGGGAATCCCCTTTTCCTTCATGCTCTGGAGGGTAGTGACTTTGACGTCTGGGCGCCGCTTTACCTCCGCGACGAGCGGCGACACACCCTGTGGAGTAAGGGATGGCTGAACAATATCCGGCATACTTTGAAACGATACAACGACCCCAAAAAAAGGTCAACGTAGCCGGCTCCTACAAAACCACTTCTACTCTAAACACACATAACAAGAATTCTCTCGAAACCCTCGCGCTGATTACGATCCGTGCGCAAAATCGCTGATTCGTTTTACTGCGCTCCGAAGTTCCTGCAGGGAGGCAGCAAAGCTCACACGCACATATCCCGGAGCAAGAAATGCTTCCCCGGGAACCACGGCCACATTTTTTTCCCTAAGAAGTTGCGCGCACCACTCCGCAGACGTACGAAGTTTCCCATGGAAAAGGCGGCGCACGTCAACGAAGCAATAAAACGCTCCTTCCGGCGGCGTAAGAAAAATTCCATTGATCCGCGAAAGCGCATTTACCAGAAATTTTCTCCTTGCCTTAAATTCCCGGAACATTCGGCACAAGGGTTCCTGCGAACCCAAAAGAGCATCAAGCGCAGCTTTCTGGGCAACAGAAGGAGCATTAGAAGTGGTCTGGCTTTGGAGCGCCACGATGGCCCGAATGATCCATTCCGGACCTGCTGCATATCCGATCCGCCACCCCGTCATCGCATATGCCTTGGAAAACCCATTCACGGTAAGCGTCTGCGCCCTCACGTCGGGGCCGAAGGATGCGAGAGAACAATGCCTTCCCTTGTACAAAAGTTTTTCATAAATTTCGTCCGAGACAACAAAGAATCCTTTTGCTCTCGCAAGGCGCCCGATCTTCTGTAATTCAGACTTTTCAATAACTGCTCCCGTAGGATTTGCGGGGCTATTCAGAAGGAGAACCTTAATGCGGCGAGAAATTTTTTTCTCTACATCCGCGGCCCTAAGCTTAAACGGAGGTGCAAGCGGGATAAAGACGGGAGTAGCACCAGAGAGTCTGACCTGCTCAACATAAGTAGTCCATGTCGGAGTGGGAATCAGCACCTTGTCCCCACGATTACAAAGCGCCTGAAATGCGTGATAGAGAATCTGTTTTGTCCCAACGCCAACCGCAATTTCGTTTGGGCGATACCGTATACGGTTTTCACGCCAAAGCTTTTGTGCAATTGCTTTTCGAAGATCTACGATTCCCGCCGTCTCGGTGTAGTGTGTAAAACCCTCCTCTATTGCCGCTATCGCCGCTTTTTGGATGTGGCGAGGAGTTGAAAAATCCGGCTCGCCAAGTCCAAGATTGATAACCTTGGCGCCCGACAGCTGAAGCGCTTTTACCCTAGCATCAAGAGCAAGAGTCTGCGAAGGGGCAAGGCGCTTCGCCCTGGACGAGAGGGAGTATCTTGACCCCGGAGAAAATTTCCCACCATTGCCGATAAGCATCTAAAAAGAATAACCTTGCTTCACTCAATCTTTCTCCATCCGGTTTTTTCTTTCATACGAGGAACGGGGGGGATTTCCAGATTCCCGTAGAATTCTTCATCGGGCAAATACGGCCTCATGTCCTCAAGTGGCCTCCCAAAATCAAGCCGAGGGAAAATCGCCTGTTTGATATCAATAAGAACGTTACACACGATTGGTCCGTCGCTCAATAGGGCTTTCTCTATGGCACCCTTGATTTCACTCGGTTTTTCGACAGTGAACGCATCAATCCCATACGCCCGAGCAACTTTCATAAAATCGGGCATAGAATAACCGCCATGAGGAGCGCTTGCGTAATAACGCCCATCAAAATAATTATCCTGAAACTGCTTGATAATCCCCATGCTTCGATTATTGAGAATAAAAAGCTTGATGGGCAACTTATAATGCGCAATTGTTTGAAATTCCTGAATATTAAGCTGCACACCGCCATCTCCATCAATACAAATAATTCTCTTTCCCGGAGCGGCAAAGGCGGCGCCGATCGCCCCGGGTACTGCATATCCCATCGGAGAGTTTGCGAACGCAGTAACGAACTTCTGGTCGCGCTTAATATGCCACGACTGCATGGTCCATACCAAGTGCCCACCCTCATCAACAACAATAATTTCCCCGGGGTCTGCGCTATCAGAAAGGGTTTTAATGAATGCATATGCATGAATGTCGGGCTGATCAAAATATTCTGGAAGCACCGAGACATATCTAAGCAGCCATTCTTTGGTTTTTTTAATCCATGGATCTACATTGGGAAGATTCTCTGCCACAACTCCTCCAAGCATGGTTTCAAGAAACATTTTGGCATCTCCACAGACTTCAATTTTTGGAGTGAATTCCTGATATTTTTTAAATTCGGAGCGGTCAATATCCACCATGACTACCTTCGCGCCACGCGCAAACCAGTCGACTCTTCCGCCGGTCTGCCGAGCGTCCAGCCGCGAACCAACCGAAAGAATGAGATCACTATTCTGAACTACAAAATTAGCCGCCCTATTCGAATAAACCCCAAGCGCACCACGGAAAAGAGGGTGGTCATGGAAAATAACGTCAAAGGCTCCCCATGATACCACTACCGGTATCCCCAATTTCTCGGCAAGAAGAAACGCCTGTTTTTCTGCTTTCGCGTGCTTGATCCCTCCACCAAGTAAAAGTACCGGACGCTTCGATTCGGAAAATAATCTGATAATTTCGCGCACCTTATTCTGTAACACCTCCCGGGAATCTTGCGGAAAAGATTCTTCTATGCGGGGCGGAGTAAATCCGGGGAGCGCCGCAACGTCCACATCGGCCACCTGAACATTCATGGGGAGATCGATAAGAACGGGGCCAGGCCTCCCGGTCGTCGCGATCCAATATGCTTTTTCAAACTCGTAGCGGATACGCAAGGGGTCATCCACCAAAACGGCGTACTTGGTAATCGGCTTTACAATGCTCACGATATCCGTTTCCTGAAAACCGACCTGGCGGGGACGCTCCGAACCCTCAACGCTCTGGACGGATTCTTTCACGTTCACTTGCCCGGTGATGAACACCGCAGGGATAGAATCAAAATAGCAGTCGCAAATCCCCGTGATCAGATTGGTTGCCCCAGGGCCACTCGTAGCAGCCGCAACTCCCAACCCCGGCCCGATGCGGGAGTAATTCTCCGCCGCCATTGCCGCGGCCTGTTCATGCTGCATGCATACATACGTCAGATCTCCTTTCTCTTCGGAACGCCTTCCTAACGAATCCACGACATGGGCAACCGATCCGCCCGTCACCAAAAACACGTGTTTCGTGCCTCGCGCCGCGATAAAATCAGCAAGATAATCGGTAAGTTTCATAAAAAATGAAGGCGGCCGCGGTTACGACTCGTAAAAACGGCGGATAGCTTCGCTCACGTAGCGGATATCGGCGCTCTCCAGATACTGATGGATTGGGAGAGTCACCATGGTTTCGGCCTGCTTTTCGCATACCGGAAAATCGCCTTTTTTGTATCCCAGGTAGCGGGCTGCTTCCTGGAAATGAATCGGGATAGGATAATGCACCAGCGCCTCGATGCCCTGCTCTCGTAAAAACGAAATGAGCTCTTTTTGGCGCCTAGCTTGGATAACATAAAGCGTATAGATGGGTTTTATTGGAACAGCACTCAGTTTCCTATTCGGAATATGCACATTCGGTTCGAGTTGGGAAAGAAGCTCGTCATATAATGCGGCATTTGCGGCGCGCTTCCTCGTATTTTCATCAACTTCAGAAAGAACAATATCCGCAACCACCGCTTGAATTGTGTCAAGCCGGCTGTTATGCGCGAAAAAGACCGTTTCGTCGCGGTTCTTAAGACCGTGGTTTCTCCACAAGCGCAGCTTCTCGGCCAGCGAGTCGTTATTCGTCGTGATCATCCCACCGTCACCCCAAATATTCACGATCTTTTGCGGATGAAAACTGAAACCGGCGGCATTGCCGAACGATCCGACGTATTTATTGTCATACATAGCGGAAGAAGACTGCGCTGCATCCTCGATCACAAAAAGATTATGTCGCTTCGCGATGTCCAAGATCGGGTACATATCGGCCGGATTACCAAAGAGGTGCACGGGTATGATCGCTTTCGTTTTCGGAGTAATAGCCCGCTCGATCGCCTTAGGATCGATCGTGTAATCGTCGCGCACATCCACGAACACAGGCCGCGCTCCCGCTATAGCGATGGCTCCTGCCGTCGCGATGAAACTGTTGGGCGCCGTAATCACTTCATCCCCCTCTCCTATTCCCAGCGCGCGAAGCGAAAGAAACAGTGCGTCGGTCCCATTCCCCACGCCAATCGCGTGCTTGATGCCAAATTTTTTGGCATACGTTTCTTCAAATTCCCACTCCTCCCTGCCAAGTGTAAAATCTCCCCGCATAGCGACTGCCCGAATTTTTTCAAGAAAACGCTTGGGATTCGCGAATTGCTGAGTAAGATATACGTAGCGAACTTTCCAATTGGGCTGATCCATGGTAATCGAATTGTACTATAGAATGGTTTTCACCCGCAAACGATTACGCAATCCTGATGTCCCGCATCAGCTTCACGTTGAAATACTTCTCGTTATTCAATGGATCCTCAAATGCTCCTCCGCGGAATGCAGCACAAAGATCGGCAACGGCATCCCGTACGCTTTTTGCGGGAATTATATCAAGTTCCCGCTTAATTTTTTCCGAAGAAATATGATAGGAACGCTTGTCGTCGCCGGCTTCTTTATATTCAATCTTAATGGGCCGTTTGGCTTCCGCTTCCACGACTTCCTTCACAATACGCGCGATATCGGAAACGGAATAATTCATAGCTCCAAAATTATATATCTTCTTGTGTATCATATCCCGGGGAAATTCGAGGAGTTGCGCGTAGAGATCGGTTATATCTTCAATATGGATATTGGGGCGTTTTTGCTCTCCACCCAAAACGATGATCGCGCCATTGTTCCATGCATGGTTCGTCAAGATGTTTACCGTAAGATCAAACCGCATGCGCGGCGAGTATCCGCATACCGTCGCCGAGCGGATGGCAACAGCAGTAAAATACAGGGCGCCCTCTCCCATAAGAAGCTCCTCGCCCATTGCTTTGAATTTAGAGTAGTCGGTTAACGGCTCGAGAGGTAATTCTTCCGTAACGTTCTCCACCTCTTTCACTCCGTACACGCTTGACGTGGATGCATAAACAAATCGCTTGACGCCAGCGCTACGGGAATGTGCCACAATTTTCACCATGGCGT
>Ga0209210_1001837_pt1 | contig 16791 bp, 8 predicted proteins | sample RifGroA1_FD_183991 | JGI IMG/M metagenome (GOLD analysis project Ga0209210, IMG submission 183991) | Contaminated groundwater microbial communities from Rifle, Colorado, USA - Rifle Groundwater A1 (SPAdes) (version 2) | ecosystem: Environmental > Aquatic > Deep subsurface > Groundwater >...
CGGAACTACCGCCAATGCCAATATTCCCAATGGCTGGCTCTGCGTTGATGACGATGGCGGTTGCGTCGGCGCTACCGCGGGCACCATCTATGCTAAGGGGGGAACCGTGACGGGCTCCACAGACGTCGCGGAAAATTATTATTCATCAATATCGCTTGAAACCGGCGATATCGTTTCCGCGGCTGGCGGTAAAAATATTGATAAAGCCACCTCAACTTCTCAAACGGTTATTGGCGTAATGTCAACAGCTCCGGGCGTTCTTTTGGGTTATGATATGGACAACAGGGCCAACGACTCTTCAACTTATCCCGTAGCTTTAGCTGGCCGCGTTCCGGTTAAGGTCTCTTTAGAAAACGGGCCGATTGCGATTGGGGACAGGATTTCAGTTTCTTCTATTGCCGGAGTTGGCATGAAATATGTCGCCACTTCAACAAGCTCAGGGCAACCTACGGTTGGCATGGCTTTAGAACCATTTGATGGATGGAGCCCTTCGACAGGCTCAGGGCAATCTGAGTACTCTCAGATTGGAAAAGTTTTGGTTTTCGTCAACTTAGGCCAGCCGCAAATCGCCGCCAAAGGCGGAACCGGCGATCTTGCGGAAATGACCGCCAATACAACATCGCTTAACAGAGACCTTAATATCAACGGCTTTTCTATATTAAATGTAAAAAGCATAAGCGGAATGAACGGCTTGTGGAAGATTGATGAAAACGGCAATATTACCGCTCAAAGCGTTAATACCCAGTCGCTTACCATTGGCGGCGGCATTGCTTCGGGCGTAACCATATATGACCGGACGAGCGGCTCCCCGACCTGTATATATATAGAAGGGGGAGTTATAAAGACCTCGAGCGGCGCCTGCGGCGCCACGACCAACGCGGGAACCGAAGCAATAATTGAAACCGCGCCGGCGGCGGATTCGACAAACTCACCACAAGCAACCACGACGCCCGATATCATTCCGACGGCGACCACTACGCCCGATATAATTCCAGTAGCTACCACCACTCCTGAAATAATCCCAATAGCCACTTCAACCGAGCCGGTTGCGACGACGACAGAACCTGTTATAATTTCCGAAACGGATTCGACAAGCTCACCGCAAGCGGCAACAACAACTCCGTAAAATTAACATTTCGATATGTTGAGATTTAGATATTTAGACACTTAGATATTTTGGTCAATTAACATTTCGATATGTTGAGATTTCGAGTGTTGAGATTTAGACATTTAAAAATTTCAACATTTCGACATATCGACATTTAAAAATTTATAATTTAAAATTAGAAGAAAAAATATGGATATAGAAATAAAAAAATATCAAAACGAAGAATACCACGCGCCGCGGCCCAAGCTTAATGAAGTGGCGGTGCCGGTGAGGATTTCAAAAATGCTCTTCTGGTGGCGGGCCACAGCCCGCTCTGCTCTGATTTTATTTGCGGCCTTAATGCCGATATTCTTTCTGCCCTTTACCGCTCTTCCGGTGGCGGTTCATAAAGAACTTCTGGCGGTGGCGCTGATTTTTGCGGCCTTCTTCGCGCTTCTCGGCCGGATTCTGATTGAGGGCCGGGTTCGTTATCCGGGCCATCTGATTGCGGTATCGCTCGTTGTATTAATTCTGGTTTGGGGCGCCGCTTCATTTTTATCTATCAATCCTTTAATAAGCTCAATCGGTTCCTGGGCGTCGCCCGATAGTTTTGCCTCAATGGTCTTATTCGTTCTTTTGGCGCTTTCCATTTTTATAACCTTTAATCGCCAAGACGTTGTTTTGTCGCTTATGGTATTTCTCGCTTCGCTTTCGCTTTTGGGGATTTTTGAATTTTTAGGGCTTCTGAAGATATTTATTTTGCCGTTTGATTTCGCAAAAAATATTATTTTTAATCCCGTCGGTTCGGTTAACAATTTGGGAACGCTTTTAGCGTTTGGGCTGATACTTGCCGCCGGTCTGATGTCCGGCGCCGATCCGAAGTCCGACCTCGAGATCCCCAGAGGTCGGACTTCAAGTATTGTGAAAAAGTTATTGGGGGTCTCGGTTGTAATTTTTCTCGCGAATTTAATTATTATTGATTTTTGGGCGATTTGGGTCGGGCTGGCGCTGGCGATGGTATTTTTGATTAGTTTTTTGTCGGCGGGGATCGCGAAGTCCGACCTCCAAAGTCCGACTTCTGGTGATCTCGAAGTCGGACTTCAAGAGTCGGAGTCGGACTTCGCACCCGGACTCCAGCTTGCCTATTTCCAAAAGGCCTGGCTGCCGTCAATTATCCTTTTGATCGCGCTTATCTTTCTTTTTCTTCCCTCACCCCTTTCAAAATTCATAGAAACGCCGCTTGAGATCTCGCCAAATTTTAATGCCACGGTTAATATCTCTTTGGCAAGCATGTCCGCCGGAGGCGGATCCGCCTTTGGCGGAAAATCTTTATTGGGCTCCGGCCCCGGCACTTTTGGTTATTTGTTTAATCTCTACAAACCGGATGGAATCAATCAGACGATTTTTTGGTCCACGACTTTTAACACCGGGATTTCGGCGATGGCCACCTGGCTGGGCACGGTCGGGATTTTGGGGATTTTGGCGCTTTTGTTTTTAATTGCGGCTTTTATCTGGATAGGCATAAAAACCCACCCCAACCCTCCCTTATTTGTTGCCGTTATTTTTATGTTCGCGATGTGGTTTCTTTATAGCGCCAGTTTTACGGTTATGGCTTTTACTTTCTGGGGGATGGGACTTTTTCTAGCCGCTTCATCGATTCTCGAGTTCGGTTCTATAAGGATTTTCACCTCGCCGCCGAAAACATTCATTTTTTCGCTTCTTATCGTCGGATTCATGGTGGCATCCGTCATCGGAATTTATTTTGAGATTAACCGCTACGTTGCCGAAATTTATTTTTCAAAAGCTCTTAAAACGTCCTCAGGGCAAGCAGATTATGCTTCGGCTATTCAACTCTGGCCGTATGACGAAAGGTATTTTGAAGGGTTGTCCCAAGCTGTTTTTTTCCAGTTGAATGATTTGCTGTCAAGGAAGGATTTGCCGCAGGAAGAGCTGCGTTCCCGGTTTCAGAATATTACAACCGATTCCATAGCGGCCGCCCGAAAAGCGGGAGAATTAAATCCTCAAAATCCTTTCAACGCGGTGCTTTTGGGAAGCATTTATGAAAATCTTATTCCTTTTATAACCGATGCCGGTAGTTTTGCGATTTCATCATATGGGACGGCCATATCTCTTGACCCGAAAAACCCGTCGCATCATTTGGCGCTCGGCCGGGTTGAAATCCAAAGGAAAGAATTGGATAAAGCCGCCGGCCATCTGGAAGAAGCGATTAAATTCAAGACCGATTACGCTCCGGCCCGCTTCCTGCTTGTCCAGGTTTACGACCAGCAGGGCAAATTGGACGAAGCCGTAAAAAGGGCCGAAGAACTGGTAATCCTAAACAATCAGGATACGGGCGCCCTGTTCCAACTCGGCTTTCTCTACTACAAGGCCGGACGTTTTGATGATTCAAAAATGGTTTTTGAAAGGACGATAGAACTTTCTCCCAATTATTCAAACGCCAGATATTTTCTGGGGTTGATATATGATGGTTCGACTACGCTCACCACAAGCGAGAGAAAAGCGAAAGCGCTTGAGCAGTTTGAAAAAATCGCCGAGCTTAATCCGGACAACGCGGAAATAAAACAAATAATTGCGAATATAAAATCCAAAAAGACTGCGCTGTTTGGCATAGCGCCGCCGGCGTCGGCGCCGCAAAACCGCGTTGAAGCACCGGTCTCTGAAGGCAAAGCGCCGGTGCAAAAATTGAAAAAATGAAAATACTTGTTTCCCAAAAAGGGAAAAAGCTCAATATTGAATTCAATTGGGGAAAAGCTGTTGATAAGTACTCGGTTGACAAAGCGGATGATCTGCTTAACGTTCTTGACAGATTTTTAAAGAAGCGTAAAATTAAAGTTGAATCTTTGCAAAAAGCTAGTTTGAAATTTGTAAATACCGGGATGTTGACAGAAAGAATAATAAGAGCTATTATTACTGGTCTGCGATTTTAATAAGCAAAATTGAATACTTTTTATTTGTAAAAACCTTAAGACGAGATAAAACCCAGGGTAAGGGCTTCTTTTATTTATGTTTAAACAAACTAAATCTTTTGCCAAACAAAAGATAAAATGGGTAAAGATGCCGTCTCTTGTGGCGATGCAGATTGATTCATACAAATGGTTTTTAGATCACGGACTTCGGGAATTGTTTGATGAAATGTCGCCAGTTACCGACTACACCAGTAAAGAACTGGAGCTGTATTTCAGAGAATTTTATTTTGATGAACCGAAATTTGACGAACTGAAAGCCAAAGAAAACAGTCTTTCTTATGAAGCGCCGCTGCGGATAAAAATCGAACTGGTCAATAAAAAAACCAAAAAAGCGAAGGAACAGGAGATTTATCTTGGCGATTTTCCGCTTATGACCGATCGCGGAACTTTTATAGTGAACGGCGTTGAAAGAGTGGTGGTGAGCCAGCTGATTCGTTCGGCCGGAGTTTTTTTCACCGCCACGAGCTATCGCGGTAAAAAATTTTTTGGCGCCAAAATCATTCCCAATCGGGGTGCTTGGCTGGAGTTTGAAACCGACTCGGACGGCGTCATCAGCGTAAAAATTGACCGAAAAAGAAAAGCGCCGGTAACGGCATTTCTGAGAGCGTTTAGCTCTCAGAAATCCCAAATCCCAAATCCCAAATCCCAAACAAAGCCCAAAGCACAAAATCCAAAAGACACAAATCAAGAATTGCTGAAATTATTCAAAAATGTTGACGCGGGCGCCATTAAATACATAGAAGCGACACTTAAAAAAGACCCTTCAAAGAACGCGGACGAAGGGTTTATTGAAATTTACAAGCGCCTCCGGCCAGGCGATCCGGCTACCCCGGAAAATGCCAGAGCCCTCGTTGAAGGCATGTTTAAGAGGTTTGACCGTTACGATTTGGCAAAAGTCGGCCGGTTTAAGATGAACCAGAGGCTTAATAAGCAAAACCCAAATTACAAAACCCAAATTACAAATTACGAATATACTAAAGAAGAAAGGCTTTTAAGCTTTAAAGACTTAACCGATATTGTTTCGGAAATTATCCGCCTTAATAATTCCGAGAATGCCGCGGCCGATGACATTGACCACTTGGGAAATCGCCGCGTCAGGTCTTTGGGGGAACTTCTGCAAACAAAACTCCGAATCGGCGCCGCAAGGATGGAAAGGATTATCAGAGACCGGATGTCTACCTATGAAATCAATTCGCTTTCGCCGGCCCAGCTTATCAATGCCAGGCCGCTGATGGCGGCGGTTAAAGAATTTTTTACTTCTTCGCAGTTGGCTCAATTTATGGATCAAGTTAATCCCTTGGCGGAACTGGAGCACAAGCGCCGGATTTCCGCCATGGGTCCCGGAGGCCTTACCAGGGAAAGGGCCGGTTTTGAAGTTCGCGATGTCCACACCTCCCATTATGGCCGGATTTGCCCGATTGAAACGCCGGAAGGCCCAAACATCGGTTTAGTCGTGCACCTGACTTCTTACGCGGTGGTTAATGAATTGGGATTTATTGAGACCCCTTACGTTAAAGTAAAAAATTCTAAAATTACCGGCGAAATCCACTGGCTCAATGCCTTTGATGAAGAAAAATACGTCATTGCTCATGGCGGCACCAGATATAGCGATGACGGCAAAATCATAGAATTGAGCGTTGAAGCCAGGGTCCTGGGCAAGCCCCAGATCGTTAGGCGCGAAGAAGTGCAGTACGTGGATGTGGCGCCCCAGCAAATTTTTTCCGTTGCCACCAGTTTGATTCCATTTGTGGAACATGACGACGCGACGAGAGCCTTGATGGGCTCTAACATGCAAAGGCAGGCCGTTGCCTGCGTTAAGCCGCAAGCTCCTTTGGTGGGCACCGGCATTGAAGAGCGGGCGGCGGTTGATTCCGGCCAGGTCATTGTTGCTCAGGAGGACGGAATCGTGGCGGCGGTTGACGCGGAACATATTGCGATTGCGCCGACGAAGTCCGACTTCAAGAAATTTTCCCGAAGTCGGACTTCGCAGGAAAAAATTTATCGGCTGAATAACTTTCTACGTTCAAACCAGTTTACTTCGATGAGCCAACAACCGATTGTTAAGAAAGGCGAAAAAGTTGCAAAAGGCGAAGCCTTAGCTGACGGCGCGGCGACCCAGAATGGCAATTTGGCGCTTGGACAGAATTTGCTCGTGGCCTTTCTTTCATGGGGCGGGGCTAATTTTGAAGACGCCATAATAATATCCGAACGATTGGTTAAAGACGATCGCTATACTTCAATCCATATTGAGGATTACTCAATCGACGTTCGGGACACCAAGCTGGGGCCCGAAATAACCACGCCCGATATCCCCAATGTCTCCGAAGAAAAACTGAAAAATCTTGACGAAGAAGGAATCATAAGAATCGGCGCCGAAGTGGCGTCCGGCGATATTTTAGTCGGAAAAATTTCTCCGAAAGGCGAAGCCGATCTGACTTCGGAAGAGCGCCTGCTTCAGGCGATTTTCGGAGAGAAAGCGCGCGACGTCAAAGACACTTCGCTTACTTTGTCTTACGGAAAAAGAGGACGGGTAATCGGCATTAAAATTTTTTCCCGGGATGGCGGCGACAAACTGGAACCCGGGGTCTTAAAGCGGGTTCAAGTTGAAGTGGCCCAGCTTAGGAAAGTTCAGGTCGGCGACAAACTGGCCGGTCGCCACGGCAACAAGGGCGTCATTTCAAAAATTCTTTCCGAAGAAGAAATGCCCTACCTTGCCGACGGCACTCCGGTTGACATTATTTTAAATCCTTTGGGCGTCGCTTCAAGAATGAACATCGGCCAGATTCTTGAAACCCATCTGGGATGGGCGGCTTCAAAAATCGGCTATCGCGCCCTAACGCCGGCTCTTGACGGGGCAACCGAGGAAGATATCAAAGCCGAACTTAAACTTGCCGGTTTGCCGGAAACGGGAAAAGTAAGATTATACGACGGCCGGACCGGCAAGGCCTTTGGCGGCGAGATTACCGTCGGCATCATTTATATGATGAAACTCAACCATCTGGTTGAAGATAAAATTCATATGCGTTCGGTCGGCCCTTATTCTTTGATTACCCAGCAGCCCTTGGGCGGCAAGGCCCAATTCGGCGGCCAGCGGTTCGGGGAAATGGAAGTGTGGGCGCTTGAGGGCTATGGCGCCGCCCACACCCTGCAGGAAATGATTACCATTAAATCCGACGATGTCACCGGCAGAGCCGGGGCTTTTGACGCCATTATCCGCGGCGAAGAGATTAGAAAACCGAGTTTGCCGGCCTCGTTCAACGTTTTGGTAAACGAACTGAAGTCGCTCGGGCTCAGCGTGGAGCTGGTTGAACCCTCCTTCGCCAAGGCTTCCACCAAAGCCTTGGCGTCGGCGGACAAGTCGGAGGGCGAGGGAGTGAAGAGGGTGAGAATAAGGACATAACCATGAACACTTTTGAATCAATAAAATTAAAGATTGCTTCGCCGGACGATATTTTAAAAAATTCCCATGGCGAAATAACCAAGCCGGAAACCATTAATTACCGCACCCAGAAGCCGGAAAAAGATGGTTTGTTTGACGAGCGGATTTTCGGGCCAACCAAGGACTGGGAGTGTTATTGCGGAAAATACCGCCGCATCAGATATAAAGGGGTGATATGCGATAAATGCGGCGTTGAAGTGACCAGAGCCGTTGTTAGAAGGGAAAGAATGGGGCATATAAAATTGGCAGTTCCGGTGGCCCATATTTGGTTTTTGCGAAGTATTCCCAGTAAAATCGGATTATTGATTGACGTGCCGCTCAATGCCTTGGAAAGAGTTATTTATTACGCCGCTTATATCGTTATATCGGTTGATGAAAAAGCCAAAGAAGAGGCGCTTTCCGAAGTTAATAAAGAGTACAAAACAAAACTCTCTGCCAAAGGCGGATCCGCCTCAGGCGGAAAAGCTGATGCGGAGGCCTTAACCAGATCCAGAGATAAGGTTAGAGAAGAACTGAAAGGTTTGCGCAAGTACCAGATAATTTCTGAAACCGAATTTCACGATTTATCGCTCAAATACGGAAACGTTTTTGAAGCCGGCATCGGCAGCGAAACGGTCAGAAAGCTTCTGGAAGAAATAAATTTGGAAGAATTGGTGAAAAAATTGTCAGAAGAAGAAAAAACTGCCCCGCTTTCAACAAGAAAAAAGGTATTAAAACGGCTAAAACTGGCCAGAAGTTTTCTTAAAGCCGGAACGCGGCCGGAATGGATGTTTATTACCATGCTGCCGGTTTTGCCGCCGGATTTGCGGCCGATGGTGCCGCTTGACGGCGGCCGCTATGCCACGTCGGATTTAAACGATTTATATAGAAGAGTGATTAACCGCAATAATCGCCTTAAAAAACTAATGGAGTTTAACGCGCCGGAAGTGATTGTCAGAAATGAAAAAAGGATGCTTCAGGAAGCGGTTGACGCGCTCATAGATAATTCGGCGCGCCACGCCCAAAGCCAGGCTGCGGCCTTGATGTCTCAAAAACGCCCCCTGCGTTCTTTGGCCGACATGTTAAAAGGAAAACAGGGCCGTTTCAGGCAGAATTTGTTAGGCAAGCGCGTGGATTATTCCGGCCGATCGGTTATTGTCGTCGGGCCCGAATTATCACTTGACGAATGCGGGCTTCCCAAACAGATGGCTTTGGAATTATTTAAGCCCTTCGTAATTAACAAAATTATCGGGCGGGAATTGGCTCACAATATCAAGGGCGCCAACCGTCTGATTGAAGAAAAAACCGACGACGTCTGGGCGATTTTGGAAGAAGTTATTCAAAATAAATATGTTTTGCTAAACCGCGCGCCGACGCTTCATCGTCTTGGCATCCAGGCGTTTAAGCCGATTTTGGTTGAGGGGCTTGCCATCAGAATCCACCCGATGGTTTGCTCGGCTTTTAACGCCGATTTTGACGGCGACCAAATGGCGGTGCACTTGCCACTTAGCGAAGAAGCCCAAAAAGAAGCGAGGGAAATAATGCTTTCTTCCAAAAATCTTTTAAAACCGGCTACCGGCGAATCAATCGCCATGCCGACTCAGGACAGCGTTTTGGGCGTTTATTATCTTTCAAAAGTTAAAGATGCCTTAAAGGGCGAGGGCAAAATATTTGGAAGCGAACAAGAAGCGATTTTAGCTTACCAATTCGACGAAATTGACCTTCAAGCAAAGATTAAAGTCCGCATTTCAAACCACAAACTATCGAAGTCCGACTTCGATAGCGATTATCGAAGTCGGACTTCGATAGTTGAGACCTCTGTCGGGCGGGTAATTTTAAATCAGGCCTTGCCGGAAAATTTTGAATTTATAAACAAAGAATTAAAATCAAAAGATATCAAGGCGGTTATCGGTCAGATTTTTACGGAATACGGCATTGACGAAACGGCTAAAATTCTGGACCAGATTAAAAAAATCGGTTTTATTTATTCGACCGAATCCGGCATTTCCTGGGGCATGAACGATTTGAAAATCCCCGTTCAAAAGAAAAAAAATATTGAAGAGGCCTATTCTCAAGTTGAGGAAATAGAAAAACAATATGAAAGAGGACTCCTGACTCCGGAAGAAAAAAAGGATCGCGCGATTGAGATTTGGAAAAACGCCATTGATAAAATCGGAAAATCGGTGCCTGAAACCCTTGATCCCAACGGTCCGGTTTTTTCCATCGTTGATTCGAGAGCTAGGGGTTCCTGGAACCAGATAGCCCAAATGGTCGGCCTTAAAGGGCTGGTTCAAAACCCGGCCGGGGATATTATAGACCTTCCCATCATTTCTTCTTTTAAAGAGGGTTTTAACGTTTTGGAATATTTCATTTCCACCCATGGCGCGCGGAAAGGCTCGGCCGACACGGCTCTTAGGACCGCTTCCGCCGGTTACCTGACGCGCCGTTTGGTTGACGTCAGTCAGGATGTTGTCATAACCGAAAATGATTGTCACCCTGCGGGTGATCACCCGCAGGGTGATGGCAATATTGGTTTTGTGATGAGAAGAAAAGACAGCGAAGAATTCGGTTTGCCGCTGGGACATAGAATTTTCAGCCGTATTGCGCTTGGAGATATTAAAGATTCCGGCGGCAAGACAATTATTAAGAGCGGCGAAGTTATTGACCGGAAAGCCGCCGAACTGATTGATGAAAAAAAGGTGGCCGAAGTTGTTTTGCGTTCGCCGATCACTTGCAAATCAAAATCGGGCATTTGCCAAAAATGCTACGGTTATGACCTGGGCGACAACCAGATGATTCGCGTTGGAACGGCCATCGGCATTATTGCCGCCCAGGCAATCGGCGAGCCTGGAACCCAGCTCACCATGAGAACTTTTCATACCGGCGGCGTAGCTTCGGCCAGCGATATCACCGAAGGTTTGCCGAGAATCCAGGAAATTTTTGAAGCCCGCATCCCCAGAAGCAAGGCGGTGATTTCAGAATTTGACGGCAAGGTTTCTGACATAGTTGATAAAGGAAAATTAAGAGTTATTAAAATTAAAACCGATAACGAACTCGTGGAATACAGCACGTCTCTCGGCAACACGCTTTGGATTGGCAAAGGAGATTTAGTGGCCCGCGGCCAGCAGTTATCGGAAGGCGACATGGATCTTAAAGAACTATTTTCCATTTCGGGGCTCGCGGCGGCCGCGTCTTATATTTTAAATGAAGTTCAAAAAATCTACACTGAAAACGGTTCTGACATTAATGCCAAGCACATTGAGGTTATCATCAGGCAGATGTTCGGCAGAATCAGAATTAAAGATGCCGGAGACACGGCCTTTACATCGGGCGATATAGCGGAAAAAATTACTTTTGCCGAAGAAAATAATCGGGTTAAAAAAACCGGCGGCAAGCCGGCAACCGCGGCCCAGCTTTTAATGGGCATCACCAAAGTGGCCTTGACAACCGAGAGCTGGCTTTCTGCCGCGTCGTTTCAGGAAACTGCCAAGGTGCTGATTAATGCTTCGACCGAAGGTAAGGCCGACAAACTCCGCGGCCTTAAGGAAAATGTTATTTTGGGCCGGCTGATTCCGGTCGGGACGGGATATAGAAAGCAAGAATCTAGAGCAAACTATTGATTCTAAGAATCAATCAATAGTTTGGGATTGACAGGAATTTTGATGGGTGTATAATGAAAACATAAAAATATGAGTGATCCATACACAGGGTAAATTTTAAAAATTTAATTAAGAAAAACACAACTGAGAAAATTCGAATCTCGAATTTTCTCAGTTGTGTTTTTGCTTGAGTTATGGCAGAATGCAACAGCTCTTTGAAAATTTATTCCACCAAAAAATAAAAAATAGTGATAATTGATTCTTTAAAGTTGTCACGATCTATTAAAAATTTCTAAAATAAATTTTAGAAATTTATTTGAGAATTTGATCCTGGTTCAGGATGAACGCTGGCGGCGTGGATTAGGCATGCAAGTCGAGCGGGCTTGCCTCCGCAAGGAGGCGAGTCAGCGGCGAACGAGTTAGTAACACGTAGGAACTTGCCTCAAAGACGGGTATAACCCCGCGAAAGCGGGGCTAATTCCCGATAGTCTCCGACCCTCGCAAGAGGCGTCGGAGTAAAGGTGCGCAAGCGCCACTTTGAGAGAGGCCTGCGGGCTATCAGCTAGTTGGTGAGGTAATGGCTCACCAAGGCGATGACGGCTAGGGGGCGTGAGAGCGCGTTCCCCAACGCAAGGGACTGAGACACGGCCCTGACTCCTACGGGAGGCAGCAGTCTAGAAGATTTCGCAATGGGGGAAACCCTGACGAAGCGACGCCGCGTGCAGGAAGAAGGCCCTCGGGTTGTAAACTGCTTTTGACAGGGAAGAAGTCCCGCTCAGCGGGACTGACGGTACCTGTAGAATAAGGCGCTGCTAACTTCGTGCCAGCAGCAGCGGTAATACGAAGGCGCCAAGCGTTATCCGGATTTATTGGGCGTAAAGAGTTCAAAGGGGGTTGGGTTAGTCCGATGTTAAAGCTTCCGACTCAATCGGAAAAATGCATTGGAAACGGCCCGACTTGAGAAAATCAGAGGCAAATGGAACGGCCGGTGTAGGGGTGAAATCCGTTGATATCGGCCGGAACACCAAAGGCGAAGGCATTTTGCTGGGATTTTTCTGACCCTGAAAGAACGAAAGCGTGGGTAGCGAATGGGATTAGATACCCCAGTAGTCCACGCCCTAAACGATGAGTGCTCGCTGTGTGAAGTATCGACCCTTCACGTGGCTTAGCTAACGCGTTAAGCACTCCGCCTGGGAAGTACGAGCGCAAGCTTAAAACTCAAAGGAATAGACGGGGATTCGCACAAGCGGTGGAGCATGTGGTTCAATTCGACTACAACCGAAAAACCTTACCAGGGCTTGAAATTGCATCAAAAACCTTAGGAAACTAAGATGTGTTCACAAGACGGGTGCAACAGGTACTGCATGGTTGTCGTCAGCTCGTACCTTGAGGTGTTCCGTTAAGTCGGGAAACGAGCGCAACCCCTGTTGCCAGTTATAAGTGTCTGGCGAGACTGCCGGCGTCAGCCGGAGGAAGGAGGGGATAACGTCAAATCAGCATGGTCTTTATGTCCTGGGCCACACACGTGCTACAATGGAAAGTACAAAGGGTTGCCAACCCGCAAGGGGGAGCCAATCCCATCAAAACTTTCCCCAGTTCAGATTGAGGGCTGCAACTCGCCCTCATGAAGTAGGAATCGCTAGTAATCGTGGATCAGCATGCCACGGTGAATACGTTCTCGAATCTTGTACTCACCGCCCGTCATACCAAGGGAGCCGGGAGTGGCTGAAACTCAACTTTAGTTGGGCCACGCCAAGCTCGGTGACAAGGGTGAAGTCGTAACAAGGCATCCGTAGCGGAAGCTGCGGATGGATCATCTCCTTTCTAGGGAGTATAAACTTTCTAGAGGTGTCGATCGTTCGATTTTCGAATTCGAAACCGAACGGGGTATTGGTCTTAGAACCCTAATCAAGACTGCTTTTCTGCCGAGCTAAAGGCAGAGTATCGTGACAACTTTAAGGAATCAACCAAAAACAGCCGCTTATTGGCGGCTATTTTTGGTTTGTGTTAATATAAAATTATCATAATTAATTAAGAAATATATGATGTATAATTGGGGAAATACGGGCCAGATGATGGGAAATTTCTTCCAAAATTGTGGCGGCAGCTGGCTGTTTTTTGGCGGCGCCCTTTTCATTTTCTGGTGGCTGTTCCAAGTTTTAGTCGGAGTCGGCATTTTGGTTTTAATCTGGCTCTGGATTAAAAAACTCTGGAAAGAAGTAAAATAAAATATGGGAAAAAAAATAAGTTTATTTTTGCTTCGTGTCAGCATGGGCATTCTTTTTCTTTGGGCCGGCTACACCAAATTAATTGATCCGACATGGTCGGCCGCCGGTTACATTTCCGGCTCAAAAATTTTTGCCGGGTTTTACAGTTGGCTGTTGCAGCCGAATATTTTGCCGATAATTAATTTTTTAAACGAGTGGGGTTTAACTTTAATCGGTTTAGCTTTAATATTTGGTGTTTTTGTTCGCCTCGCGTCATTTTTCGGAATTGTTTTAATGATGCTTTATTACCTGCCGATTTTTCCGCCGGCGCATGGCTTGGTTGATGAGCATATTATTTACTCGTTGGTATTTCTAGTTCTGATGGCTTTTGGCAGCGGCGAAATTTTGACATTGAACAAATGGCTGCAGGAGCGGCTTCATCCGGCCTGGCACAAATGGATTGATTGATGAAAAAATTTTTGCTTTATACAGTATTATTTTTGGCTTTGACCGGGGCTTTTGATGCCGGCTATTTATTGGTTCAGACGGTAAGAGGCGGGGCGGTGGTTTGCCCGAGCGTTCCTATCGGCCGCTTTAATTTAAATCAATGCAATATCGTTTTGGCGACGCCTTATGCCAAATTTTTAGGATTGCCAACGGCGTTTTACGGGTTGGCCGCTTATTTATTTTTTGCCATTTTAGTTTTATATGAATTAAATAACGGGCGGCTGTCCGCCATAAAACTCCTGATGTATTTATCGGGCGCCGGCGTTTTAATTTCAGCTTATTTTGTTTATCTCCAGGTTTTTGTTATAGGGGCAATTTGTTTTTATTGCTTAATTTAGGCAGTACTAATGACCTTGATTTTTACCTTAAGTGCTGTGTATAATAGGCGATATCCCGCTGAATCATTTGACGCGGGCGTGTAGCTCAGCCCGGTTAGAGCACGTCACTGATAATGACGGGGTCCATGGTTCGAATCCATGCACGCCCACTACTTATCCACAGGCGGTTTTTGCCGCTCTTCACATTTACGAACAAATAAGCTAAACTACGGATATTAACATTAAACATAAAAAAATGGCTCAAGTTGAAGCATATTGCGTAAAGTGCAAAGCCAAAAGGATGATGAAAGACGCCCATGAAACATCTTTCAAGGGCAAGGGCGGCGCTCCGCGCCGGGCAATGACTGGCACCTGCCCGAATTGCGGCACTAAGATGTTCAGGATTATGCCCAAAAAATAATTTTGTTTTTGTGCATGCCTCCCTTCGGGAGATCCCCCGCAGGGGGACAAGAACAAAACCGCCCCGAGCTTGTCGAGGGGCGGTTTTGGGGCCTATAGTTAAGTGGCAGAACACCTCATTTGCAATGAGGAAACGGCAGTTCGATTCTGCCTAGGTCCATAAAGTTATCCACAAGGCCGTTATTTGAATTGTCTTAAATATGATAAAATATCTCTTAGGACTTAAAATTCAATAAAGGTCGATTTTTATTAATGAAAATTAAAAAGTTTTTATTTATTATTAATATTAAAAAATAAATGTTTGTTCAAACTTGGGCGGATGTAATTAGATTTACATTCCAAAATATGTGGACCGGTTTCGTGCTGTTTTTACCGAGCTTTTTGGGTGCTTTGGTTATCTTTTTTGTCGGCCTTGTTATCGCGGCTGGTATTGGCAAGATAGTGGAAAAGCTTATTGACGCTTTGAAATTAGATCGACTTTTGGAACAGCTCGGCTTGGGCCGGGTTCTTGAAAGAGCCGATGTCAGGCTTCATTCGGGCCGCTTTGTCGGCGTTTTAATCCAGTGGTTTTTTATCGTGGTTACTCTTCTTGCGGTAAGCGACATTTTAAAGCTTGAGGCCTTTTCCGATTTCTTGAGCCAGGTTTTGCTTTATGTTCCGAATATCGTGATCGCCGTGCTTATAATGTTAGCTGGAGTGGTTACGGCGGCTTTTTTGGCCAAGCTGGTTCGGGCTTCAGTGATGGCGGCCCGGCTTCACGCAGCTCATTTTCTGGGCACTTTAACCAAATGGTCGGTCTTGATTTTTGCCTTTCTGGCCGCGCTTTCTCAACTTGGAGTGGCCGGCGCCTTGGTCAATACTCTGATAATGGGTTTTGTAGCAATGCTCGCCATAGCCGGAGGCTTGGCTTTCGGTCTTGGTGGCAAAGACGTGGCCGCGGCTTGGCTTGAAAAGATGAAATCCGAAATATCCAACAGATAGGTCTCGCGAAAATTTTCCGAAATTTAAAAACCCCCACCCTTGAGCCCAAGGGTGGGGGTTTTGTTTTGTTAATAACCTGTGGATAAAATCAAGCTGTTTTAAAATAAACAAGCTCAATCTTTTTAATAAATTTTTAATAAAATTTATTGTTGATTTTTATTATTACAGACGCCTAAAATAACGGTAAAGAGTCGGCTCTATACCTCCACAGGCCGATTCTTTTTTTTCAAAACTATAGAAGTCCGACTTCTATACGACTTCTGTACTTTTTATACTTTTTATAATTAAATCAAAATTAAGATTATTTATGAGGAAACACAAATTGATTCTTAATAATATTTACCATATCTATAACCGTGGCGTAGAAAAACGTAAAATTTTTTTAGAAGACCGCGATTATAAGCGGTTTATAAGAAATTTAATAATTTTTAACGATATCAAAACGGTGACAAATATTGAACATAAAAATATTGAACAGATAGCCATTAATCGCGAATTCCTGGTTGATGTATTGGCATTCTGTTTAATGCCAAACCATTTTCATCTTTTATTGAGGCAAGTGACCGAAAATGGGATAACCAAATTTATGCGTAAAATAGGAACCGGTTATGCCAATTATTTCAATGTAAAATATGCGAGGGTAGGAGCTTTATTTCAAGGTAAATTCAAGTCGGTATTAATTGATAATGAATCGCAATTTATTTATATTCCGCATTACATTCATTTAAACCCAATTGATTTAATTATGCCGGAATGGCGTGAAAAAAATTTAAGCAAGCCGCGACTTGCTATGAATTTTCTCAATTCTTATAAATGGTCAAGCTATTCGGATTACACGGGCAAACCAAGGTTTACTTTGGTAATAAATAAGGATATATTGGGAGAATATTTTTCCGGTACGGAAGGATATTACAATGATCTTGAGAGTTTTATTAAGGATTTAGATATTTCTAATATTACCGATATTATTTTAGAATAGAAGTATAGAAGTCCGACTTCTATACTTCTATTATTGATTCTTAGAATCGATAGTGATTAATGGGATCGTTCTTTTTTATTTTGATTTTTATAGCTGTGAATAATCTGTGGATATTTTTGATGGTTTTATGAGATGTGAGGTAAATTATTTTAATAAATTTTTAATATTTCTTTATTTTGCTTTAAATTTATAATTAAATTACGATTTAAACAATTTTTAATTTTAAAATCATATGGAAACGATGAATTTTGGCGACACAAACCAAGAAGCGGCGCCGAAGGCGCCGCGG
>Ga0209210_1001839_pt1 | contig 16773 bp, 15 predicted proteins | sample RifGroA1_FD_183991 | JGI IMG/M metagenome (GOLD analysis project Ga0209210, IMG submission 183991) | Contaminated groundwater microbial communities from Rifle, Colorado, USA - Rifle Groundwater A1 (SPAdes) (version 2) | ecosystem: Environmental > Aquatic > Deep subsurface > Groundwater >...
TCCGCAGCTGCGGTAATAAATGCTGTCTTAACACCGATTGCGCGTAAAATCCACTTCATTATCCGTATCGCCCAAACATCATCATATACATTGAGGAGATATTGAGTTGCGACCATTAATTTAAAGCGCCTCTCAACTGGCTCTCCCATAAATAGATGTGAACCGAATTGATGTTTGGCACGTCCAGACCCGCCGGAAAGAAAACACAGAAATCGTCCAAAAAAGGCTATGGCTTCAGAATAGATAACCGGACGTCTTCTCACAATAAAAGCATGACTCAAAACCTTTTTCCAAGATTCCAGACTGCGGATAAATTCAACAAAAGGAATTTTTCTTTGGCGCAACTCTTCATAGATAAACTTCATCCTGAAATCATAGTCCTTGGACTTTGCAAATTTATCGCCGACAAATACCATGAGGCCATACCTTTTTACCATTAGTATGGGTAAGCACAAAAGCGTAATGATAATTTGGAGAAAGATACCAAAAGGAAGAAATGACGGACTTTTAAAACCCGGCTCGTGCAGAACACTCGCCTCACATCCGTATGCCTTGAGATAACAAAAAAAGAGGCTTTTATACGGCGGTTGGTATAAATATATACTCTCAAAATCTTTTAAATACTCGAGCAACTTTTTATACTGTGTCCATGGCAAACAAAAATAAAGGAAGAGGCTGGTGTAATATATCCACCACAACTCATATCCTTTATAGGTAAACAACTCCGCAAGGCGAGAGCCGTCCGGAAGCGTCAGGCGAGACAACTCTTCGGCAAAAGTGCTGGCCTCCTGTACACTGCCGGCCTCAACAAACGATTCAATCGAAATAAATTTAAAACCCATCGCCTCAATATCTCGCCGCAATGTCTCCTTAGCCACGATAACATTTATAGTACGTCTCGATTGTAGCCATCTGCGAGGAAGCACACCAGCAAACACCACTAAAACTTTTTCCTGTCTGTCCATTTGAGATTAAGACATAGTATCACTTAAAAGAAGAGGCCGCCCACCTGTGTGGACGGCCTTGTAGTTACGGACCCAAACTTTCTCTTACTCGATGACGTTTGGAAGGTACTTGAACTTCCATATCGTCACCACAGTGTCCCAGCTCGGGAGCTCCGTGTTATTGATCAGTGCCAAGTGATACCTGACGAACTCGGGAGTTGCCGTGTCCGGCGAGCAACCCGAGAGATCTTCCTCGGTCAAGTCACCGATCTTCTTGACGATGCACTCCGTCCTTTCGAACGTGAGACCCTCGTCAGGAAGCAGGTCCCCACGCGTGTCTGGCGTGGCCAGCTTGGTGGGGAGTAGTGTCAGGAAGCGAATCGCCATGGGTACGCCGGGCGGCAGGTAGTTCTTGTGGTTCGGATCAGAACGATCCCCCACTCGAACGACTGAAGTTATTGTCTTGCTTCGGAACAGTGCCATGTATGCCTGCCTGTTCCAAATGCTTTTCTCCTTATAAAACGCGCCGCGATCAAGTGCCATAAACACCTCCATACCTTATTTAGTGAACACCCTTGGTTTACCGCCAAGCCGGTAGCAAAGAAACCCTCTGCATCACCTCTATCCACCATGGTAGCACAACTGAGTTATTTTGTCAATAGCACTGCCCTGACCGACCCTGCCTCGGCATTGGCAATCTTTATAGGCAGGCATATCAATTGATACTTCCCTTTTTTTGCTTTGTTTAAATTTAGACCTTCTAAAATAGCTACTCCTGCCTTGAAGAGAATTTGGTGCACCGCCACAGCATCAGCAAATTTGGCAATCGACAGGTAATCCATACCGACTAGTTTTATTTTATGCTTAGCAAGCCATGATGCAGCCCCCGGAGTGAGACCAACATAATCTTTGGTGAACTTAGAATTTTTTTTATTCCATAGAGAAGAGTTTGAAGTCTTAAATAATACCCTTTGAACACCTAGCGGTAATCTTACTTTCTCTAAATCACTTGATTTGATCTCTTTGATACTTGGCAGACTGACTACAAAAGCTGGTCCGACAAAAATACTGGGATCCATCTGATCGATAGACCTTCCGCTCGAGACGAAGTGTAGAGGAGCATCAATATGCGTACCTGTATGAACATTCATCTCTAGAGATGTCTCATTATGAGCGTCTCCTTTTTTCATATCTGACAATCTTTTTATCTGTGGAGATTTATTCCCAGGCCAAATAATGATTGTGTCATTTACGAGAACTGAAATATCTATAATTCTCATGGCTTCAAAAGAATCTTCAGATGTTTAAGGGATTTATGAGCTTTCCATGCTTCTTCAAAATTTTTCAACGGCATCACCACTTGAACAAAGGGTGTCATATCAAGATTAGAAAGAAGCTCCAAGGCCTTTCTAAAATCTTCCCATTCCGCGCCGACAGAACCGATAATGACTTTTTCTTCTCCCACAATATCTTCAAAGTTGTATTTCATATCACCATAAGGGAACCCCAAGAGTAAAATTGTACTATCAAGTGAACTTTCCTTTAGCACTCTTTCTAAAACATCCTTTGATCCTGTTGCTTCTATGATCACATCAAAACTATCTAAGTCACCCATCACAGCATTCGTACTATTCGCAATGTTTGGCAGAATACTCAACCGTTTGGCATCACTATCAAACAAATCAACCTTATATCCTCGAAAAGCCAATGTTTGAGTACATAAATTACCGATCTGACCAGCGCCAATTACCGCAATCTTTGAACTTGATGATAACCTAGATTCAAGTCTTCTCAATGCACGCAAAACAACCGCCAAGGGTTCTGTAAGAACGGCTGTTTTTGAATCAACACTATCAGGAATCCCATGTATGGCATCTCCGGGCATCACAATAAATTTACTGTAAGCGCCATTGTAATTAATTACACCAACTTCTTTTCTTTCCGAATCTTTTCCTCTGGACAGAACACATTCTCCGACCACTCTCTGACCCAATTTGAATCGCTCTTGAAATTTATTATTCGATCCTATTTTTACTATCGTTCCTGAAAACTCGTGGCCCGGAACAATCGGATGGCTGGCTACACCATCGCGATAATAACCTAAGGTACCCTCATAAACCTCTATATCCGTACGACAAACGCCAACATAATCAACTTTAATTAATATATCTCCCGGCTTCATTTCAGGAATAGATATTACTTCAATCTTTGCCTCACTCTTTCCCTTAATAACGACCGCTTGATTCTCATCCAATTGCGATACATTATTATTCTGCATCTTGAAGTCGATGTCTTTACCTTGCTTCCATCCTAGGTTGCTGCCCTTCCACTGATAATAGCGGAAACGAAAAATTTCCTCCAGACGGGCGAGAGACCAGTATGAAGAGCCGAATATATCTGCCGAAATCCGCAGTAGAAACCACCACCCGCCTAACTGTGCCTGAGGCGGATGCGGGAGACCAATCCTGACCGCGGCAATCGCTTCACGACGGTAACGATTAAAAACCTGCGGCCATGTTTCGCGATGAATGTGATACACCGGCGCGTTCGGTTCATAGCGAAGTAATAAACCCCTCGACGTCACTTTGCGCGCCCAATCGATATCTTCAAGTCCGAATAAATATTCATCAAATCTTTCTTCTTCCCAGAGACTTTTTCTAATGGCGGCATTCGCGTTGTTGGCGTAATACAACGGAACTTTAGAATTGACAGCAGTCTTGCTAAAAAACCGCCAAAAATCTTTTTGCTCGGAATACTTTGAGTCCGTGTCTCCCTTTTGCCTTCCGTATACCATTGCCACGGCAGGGTCTTTAAATGAGACAATGAATTGCGATAGCCATGATTTCGTCGCAGGCAGAACATGGGCTGAAACAAAAACAAGATATCTGCCACGCGCCGCCTTACAGCCAACATTGAGCGCGTAGCCGAACGTGAAATCGCGTTTTTCTATTTTTATGATCTTTACTGGATATTTCTCTGCTATTTCCAGCGTTTTGTCGGTCGAGCCAGAGTCAATGATAATAACTTCATAATCTTTATAATCCTGTGTTTCAATAGCACGCAGAAGATTGCCAATATGTTTTTCCTCGTTATAGGTGCGAATGACAATGCTTGTCTCTGGCATAAGTGCTAAATTTTCTCAAATTCAAAATCTTTCATTTGTTCGAATTGTCCTTCAAGCGGACCAAATTTCTTTAAGCTATGCGGGTTTGGGTAAAAAGCTTCCTTGGGTGATAACTCGGCAAACTTCCCTTCCGCCACATCTTTCCTGACGAAGAAAGCATCGTGGCCATGGCAGTCACAAGCGACTAAGATATATCCTTTTTCTTTGGCTAATTTGGATAAGGCGACCAGAGAGGCGCCGAAGTACAGAGGATGCTCCTGCCGAGGTTTATAACGATGCTCCGGGTTATACTTTATAGTAAGAGAGTGGTGTTCAAAAGCGGAATTGTATTCGACTACTACCACTCGCGGATTAATAGTGTTAATTGCCCGCCAGACCCAGTAATCATTACCGTCAATATCTATGGATAGCAAATCGATGTCGCCCTTAAAGCTATTATCAGAAAATAACTGGTTGATATTTTCGGCAGTGACAAAAGAGACGACCGTTTGAACATTGCCAGCCCGGCCTCCCAGTTTCTCTTTGAAAAAGTTTTTGGCCGATCTAATCCACTCCTCACTGGCATCAATCATGAGGCCCTTCCAACCGAAATTTAACGACAAGTTGGCCGTATTGCATTCTCTGCCATCTTCCACTCCTATTTCTACAAAAGTGCGGTTAGTGGCCCCAATTTTTGAAAAAATGTAGGCCAAGATACCGTCGCCACCATGTTTGGAATAGACTTTAAATTCCACATTTTTGAAAGCTATTTTTTGATCCAAATCAGGAGCAACAAGGTCTTGGTAATGCGCCTGAAATAAAGAATCTATTTTATCCTCGAGAAGATATATCTTTTCCGGGTATATCATTTCCCGTATAAAGACAAGAAGTTTTTGAGGTATGAACCTTCTGATAAATTGTCTAGTTTTCGACATTATGCATATTTTGCCAACTCCTCCAAACAATTATTTACAGTGACTTTATTAATCCGATCGCGCGCGGCCATACTCGAGTTAGCATTGTGAGCGGCCAAGAAAACGTTGTCAAAAGTGCGGAGGCGGTTATTTTCAGCCAGAGGTTCAAATTCAAAGACATCAAAGGCTATGCCTGCAATCTTTTTCTCATCAAGTGCCTTGAGGAGTGATGCTTCATCAACTAACGGTCCGCGCGCGGTATTAATGAGAAAGGCGTTTGGTTTCATCATCGCTAATTCTTTTTCGGCAATAATCTTATGAGAAGTGGGATTAAGTGTACAATGCAATGAAACGAGATCCGCCTCGCGCAGAAGTGCTTCTTTAGAAACAACCTCGACGCCAGTTTCTTTAACAAAATCTTCATCAATTCCGGCGATATCATAACCCAAGATACGCACCCCAAAAACTTTGGCGCGACGAATGACAGCGCGGCCGATATTACCTACCCCGATAACTCCAAGAGTGCATTCGTGCATGGCGACAGCATCTCGTTTCTGCCATAGTCCCACTTTCATATCTTTATCAAGAGCCACAAGCCCCCTGGTAAACATGAGCATATAACCGAGAGCGGTATCAGCCACTCCGTTGGTAAACGCATTAGGCGTATTGCGTACCACAATCCCTAATCTTTTGGCTGCATCGAGATCAATAGCGTCAATACCTGTTCCCCATTTTGAGATTACCTTTAACTTCGGAGCCGCTTCGAGCACCCGAACGGTAAAATGATCATCCACACAGATAGTGCCGTCAATATCAGATACGATTTCCAATAATTCTTTTTCTGTTAAACACTCTTTGGTGCGAGTGATCACCAGTTCAATATCATGTTTATCAAAAAGTGGCTGGTATTCTTCGAGTACCGGCAGAAGATAGGGTACTGATAATAATACTTTCCATTTCTTCATATTACATATATCTTAATCTAACCTTATCTTCCTTCATCATCTCACGCACTTCCTCAAGATCACTCTGAGTATCCACACTGATTTTTCCACCTTCAATTATCACAGCTTTCATACGAATACCGTGTTCGAGCAAGCGTAGAAAATGATTATCTTCAATTTTTTCAAGAGGTGTTTCTTCCCAAGTGGCATATTGCTCTATCATTGATTTCCTAAATGGGACAGTAAAGCATAACTTGATCATCTCACCCACTTCGCCCTTACCGTTTGTCACTGGAATATCAGTACGCGAACAGTAGAGCACATTTCCCTCAAGATCAAGGACGGCTTTAATATCGGAGAAAGTATTGTGTTTGGTATAGCGAGTTGCTCCAATCGATACTTGTAGGGTTGGATCATCAATAAGTGCATGGACGATTGCATCAATATGATCTGGATTAACGAGAGGCTCATCTCCCTGTAAAACCACCACGATATCGCAGTCGACATTTACCACCGCCTTCGCAGCACTCAGTGTTGCGTTTGAAGGTGGCGCCCCTGTCATAATAACTTTTATGCCGTGCGCTTCGCCGACCACCTTCAGCTCCTCGTCAGTATCTGTAACCAGATATACTTCGTCTAGAGTCTTGGCTAACTGTGCTCTCTTGCAAGTGTGAATGACCATTGGTAGTCCCATGATATCTTTTAGAGCTTTACCGGGCAGACGAGTTGAACCTAGCCTCGCCGGCACCATACAGACTACTTTCGGTTTTTTTTGCATATTAATCATAATTTACGAGGTGATTTCCCGGACTGCGGTAACAACCCGATCTACAATATTCTTCATCTCTTTTTCAGTATAGTTTTCATTAAAGGGAATAAGGAATGATTTTTTGAGCAGGGCTTCGGCCTTTGGGCATGTGCCTTTCGGATATTTATGTTTGCTGTATTTGAATCCTTTTCCATATTTTACCGGATTCATAAGTGCCGTAACGCATTGATAGAGAGGAACCGGATTTGCATATCCATAAGCTGCACGAATATTGTATTTATCGTTGAGAAGCTTTAGAAGTTTATCGCGTATTTTTTCATCTCCCGTCACATACATCGGAAATGAATAGTACGAACTTGTGCAGTTATCTAGAATCCTCTGCATTTTGACATGCGCTGATACAGGTGCCATTGTCTTATAGATAAGGCGTGCCAGCTTTCTTTTCTTCTCAATCAAGGCATCAAGTCTTGATAGTTGCGGTTTAAGAATCGCCGCTTGGACTGCATTGAAACGAAGATTGGGAGCCAAGAATTCATAGAAACGTTCTTCTAATGGTTTAGCTCTCTGCCATCCTTTATCCACGCCAATCAGCGCGCGGTATGCAAGATTATCGTCGTCCGTAACGATCACCCCTCCCTCGCCGCAAGTTATTTGTTTACTCTGTTGGAAACTGCCGTAAGACATCAGGCCGATACTGCCCACCTTTTTTCCATGCCAGATGGCTCCATGAGCTTGCGAGAAATCTTCCAGAAGCACTAGATTATGCTTTTTACACAATTTTTGGAAAGCAGTGAGATCAGCTGGAGAACCAGCCAAGTGAACAGCGATTATCGCTTTCGTTTTGGGAGTAATTTTTGACTCCACTGATACAGGATCGAGATTATAAGTCTCTGGATCTATATCGGCAAATACCGGCACCAGATTCTCGTATATAATCGGCAGAACCACTCCAATATCCGATACTGACGTCGTAATAATCTCGCTACCGACTGGGAAATTTAAGGCTGTTAAACATCCATGAAGCGCGGCTGTTCCGGAGGTGCAGGTGACAGCATGTTTTTTACCATAATATCTGGCGAGATCAATTTCTAATTTCTTGGTGTAGTCACTTGCATAGCGCGAGAATAGGCCTGAACGGGCAACAGTAATCAGATCCTTCAGTTCATTTTTCGCGAGAGGTTTGGGATATTGCAGACTGAACTCGTATCTTTTATATTTCATAATTGGGCTGTATATTTACCTCCCGTCACCTCAAGACTTGCCCCGGTAATGTACTGCGCAAGATCAGAAGCTAAGAATAATACGGTATTGGCAACTTCTAGAGGAGTGCCAAAACGCCCCATTGGTATGGATCTTAGAAGTTCTTTCTTGTTTTTATCCTGACTTGCCTTTGCCATGGGTGTTTGGATCACACCGGGAATAATACAATTGACACGAATGTTCTTCGAAGCTAATTCTGCCGCAGAAATACGTGTGAACTGCTCGACTCCACTCTTTGCCGCCGCGTAGAGACCAGAACCAAGTCTCGACATTCTAGCAGCAAATGAGCCAGTATTTATAATGACTCCACCCTTAGTCATACCTCGGGCAGCGTGTTTTGTACCTAAGATTGTTGTAACTAAATTATCACCGATGATCTTAGAGATATCTCGCTCTTCGAGGCTAAGAACGGGAGTATGAATCCAAGTCCCAGCATTATTAACAAATATATCTAGACCTGAGAATTTCTTAAGAGTTTTATTTACAAGCACAGAAACATCTTTCTCTCGAGACATATCACAATGAACCGCCAAGATTCGCTCACGACTTTTAACATCCTTTTTTATGTCTCGAATCGCTTCTTCCAGTACAGATTTGCGACGATCGCAGATAACCACATTCGCACCACAACTTAAAAAAGCTTTTGCCGTAGCTAAGCCAATACCAGATGCCCCTCCAGTTACAATTACCGTCTTATTGCTGAAGTCGAGACAAAGCATTTTCAACCTTCTTACTCATAAGGCGTCATTTTATCCCAAATTCACGATAGTAACAAGCAAGAATATTTTTAATTTTTTCATCTAAGTTAAAGGTATTTCTGACTCTCTCGCGCCCGGCTTTACCAAAGCGTCTTGCTTTGTCTGAATCTCGCAAAAGGTCAAGGGTTTTTTCCGCCATTTCTTTGGTATTAAAAGGATTGACCACGAAGCCCGTTACTCCGTCAAGTATCGCTTCGGGAGTTCCGCCATAGCAAGTACCCACTACTGGTTTGCCAGCCGCCATCGCCTCAATGACAACTCTGGGAAAAGGATCAAGGTAAAGAGATGGCACAAGCACTACATCGGAGGCAGCGTAAGCCAACTTGATTTCTTCTCTATCAATCCAGCCGGTAAATTTCAAGTTATTCCGCTCTTTAATGTTGCTACCGGTGCCAGCGACTAAAAGTATGACATCAGGAAATTCTTGAGAAATTTTCTCAATTACCTCAAACGTCACATTCGCCCCCTTTGAAATAGAAAGTCTTCCGCTAAAAAAAATTACTTTTTTCTCTTCTAAGCCGTGCCGTTTTTTAAAACTTTTAACCTTATCTGGTAAAACTTGCCATTCCGCGATATCAGTTCCTGTATGTATTACCTCTACATTTTTAATACCATTTTGTTCTAATGCTTTTTTTAGAGCCTTGCTTACGGCAAATTTTTTATCAGCATATCCCAGATAATACTTAATAATGAGATTCCGGAGAGGATTCCATCTTTTTCTCGCTTGCTTAAGTTGGTCTAACCATGTTAGATGCGCGTCGAAATTCTTTAAATATTTCTCTGTTTTTAATTTGCCGAAGCTAAATGACATTGTGTCTCGAAGCGTCACAACTGTCACCTTGGAGTAAGTTTTGGCAAGTTTAATAGAGTGGTACGAGAGGTAGAAGTGTATGTTGTTGGCGTGCACCACGTCCGGCTTAATTTTTTTTAATATTTTTTCTAACTCCCGGATAACTGGCGGATTATATAGGCTTATATATGCCCGCCATTTCCCAGGATAATCACTCGCTATCTTAAAAATTTTTAAGCCCTGATATTCCAACTCCCCCGCTTCTTCCTTTTTACGGCAAGTGGTAATGACTAAGACTTCTTGACCAGCTTTTTTCATACCAAGTGCTAGTTCGTAAGTAGAGATTCCCGCTCCACCAAAACTTGTTGGAGGAAAATCATCTGATAAAAACAAAATTTTCATTTTACAAGATTGCTTTTACCTTTTATTTTTTCAGTTACTATATGCCCAATTATTGAGTGAACATCCTCTATTATCCCGTAATTATTTGAAGGGACGATTAGTGCATCATCAGACATATGCATAACTTCACCACCATCAAAACCAACTAAGGACATAACATATGCATTAGACATTTTTGCAACATTAATTGCATTAATTATGTTTTTTGATTTCCCAGAACCAGTTATTGTTATTAACAAGTCTCCTTCCATTATCCAATTTCTTAATTGTTGAGAATAAATCTCATCATATCCTAAATCATTTGAAAGAGCGGTCATTAAAGGAATATTGTCAGTTAAAGAAACGGCCTTAATTCTCTTTTGATTTTGATTATAATGCCTTTCAAGAGTTCCTTTATTTAGGTCGCATACCCAATGGGAAGCATTTGCAGCACTTCCACCATTGCCAATAATATAAACGACTTTATTGTTATCTCTAGTTTCTATAATCTTATTAGCTAAGAAGTTAATTTTTTCTTGATCGATTTCACGAATTATATCACCCAACTCTCCCAGATATTTTTCCATTTTTTTCATATTAAGAGGTTTACTTTTAAAAATATGTTATTTTTACTCCTTCTGTTTCAAATTTGAATTTAAGTTCCCTTAACTCTTTTAGTTTCTCTCTCAAATCCTTTTGTTTATTTCCCTCACAATATAACAAAATAAACCCTCCCCCACCAGCTCCCAAAACTTTTCCGCCAATTGCACCAGCCTTTCTTGCTCGTTCATAAAGAGAATCTATGTAAGAGCTAGAAATTTTATTTGCCAAACTTTTTTTTAACATCCAGCTTTCATGCAGGGCTTCTCCAAAATTCTCAGTCTTCCCATCTTTAAGTTCTTCATACATTTTTAAAGTTATGGCTTTCATTTTTTGCATTTTTCCAAATTTTTCTTCGTCTACCATAATATTTTTATTTTGCTCTTCTAAAATATCACTGGCATCTCTTGTTTTTTTAAAATAAAAAAGGAGAAGTTTTTTTTCGATTTCATTTTCTAAAGTTTTTTTATCAAGTTTTATTGGCTCTACGTTTACCGATCCATCAGTATTGAATTTAATAAAATTAAAACCTCCAAAAGCGGAAGCAGTTTGATCCTGTTTTCCAATAGGTTCTTTTAAAACATTTATTTCTATATCTGCTGCATCTTCTGCTAATTTAGTTTTAGAGACAGTTTTCCCCTGATGTGCGTATAGCCCATTAAACAAACTTACTGCAAAAGAACTACTGGAACCAAGACCAGTCCCCGCAGGGACATCTGCCAGACAATGTATTTCAATACCTTTTGTAAGACCGATTTTTTTCATGATTTCTCTGACTCTGGTATGTTTAATTTTTTCAACATTACCTACTTCTTCCCTTCTCATATAAACAATCCTATTACTTCCTGAAAAAGAATTCTGAACGACAGAATAAACATACTTGTCTATGCTGGTGCTAATCACACACCCATATTCTTTTTCTAAAAAAGATGGTAAGTCAGTTCCACCACCAAAAAAACTTATTCTTAAAGGAGCTCTGGATAATATCATTTTATATTCTTTAAATACTCATCAACTTCCATAATTCTTAGGGGAGTACCAGCATCTTTTATAAATTCATCTGTTTTATATCCATATAAACTTTCCCTAGTTGAAATCATTTTCGGAAAAACATCTTTTATGAAATCACTTTCTCCTTCTGGAAGATAATCAAATATTTTCGGCTCAATAATATAAAAAGCGGCATTTCCTAAATCACCAAAATCTGTATTTCCGGGTTTATGTATTACTTTGGTTATCATATTATTTTCATTCATTTGAACAATATCACTGTCTTCTGGGTGATTTGTTTTGTGAACGACTAGGGTCGCTAAAGATTTATGCTTTTTATGAAACCCCTTTATTTTATTAATATTTAATTGGGAAATAATATCCCCATAAATAACAACAAAACTTTCATTAAAAAAGTCTTTGAAATTACTTAATGCACCTGAAGTCCCCAGAAGGTTTGGCTCATAACTATACTTTATTTTTACACCAAACTGACTTCCATCCCCCAGATAATTTTTTATCTTATCTGCCATATAATGAGTATTTATTGCGATGTCTTCAATTCCATATTTTTTGCACAACTCAATATTCCAGACAATCATGGGTTTCCCCGCTAAAGGAATCAATAGTTTGGGAAGCTTTTCATTCACTTCTGTAACTCTTGTTCCTTTTCCTGCTGATAAAATTATTCCTTTCATTTGATTATATTAATGCAGTGATAAAATTTCTTTACTTTAAAACCAGGGATTTCATTGGGAGTATTGTAAACTCCCGCTATTTTTTTATTACTATAATCAGTTTCAATTAAAATGGTCCTGCATCCAACGGCATTCCCGGCCACGATATCTGAAATTCTATCTCCAATCATCCAACTTTTCTTTAAATCTATGCCAAAATCTTCTGAAGCTTTAATTAATAGCCCAGAAGAGGGTTTTCTGCAATTACAGATTTTTCTATATTTTTCTAAATCTGCATCCGGATGATGAGGGCAAAAATAAAATCTATCTATCCCAAAGCCGCTCTGTTCTTTTATTAACTCATTAATTTTTTCATTTATATCTTTAATTTCTTTTTCAGTTGCTAAACCTTTTGCAATTACTGGTTGATTGGATACAACAATAGTCAGATAGCCCATGCCTTTTAATTTTTTAATAGCTTGTGGAACATTTTCCATAATTTCAATCTCACTAAGTTTGTGTAGATAACAAACTTCTTTGTTTATACTCCCGTCCCTATCTAAGAATACTGCTTTTTGCATTGTCGCTCGAGCCAGAATCACTTAACGATAAATCTGATAAATAGCCATGCTATCAAACATAGCTACTTCTTTCAAGAAAGGGTACGACTCTAATTGCCACTGAGGATTGGCTACTTTGTCCCAAACAATGTACTCTACTTCATACTTTTCAAATATTTGTTCTAGCCACTTTGAAGTTGGCGTTGAGAGTGTTTCCTTGTACATGCCTACTATTTCATCAAATTTCTCGTCAGGAATTGATTCATAACTGCCATTTAATTTTCGATAATAAATACCAAAGATATGTCTTGAGACGAATGCCCGCTCACGAGAAAAAGCTTCATACGCCGACTGTGCATCGACCTCATTAAGTCTAAAAAAGATAAATAGGGTTTCGTATAGTGTAGACTTGGTGACTGAAATCGATGTGCAGCAAATACCCGCATGATAAAGAACATTCAATGAAGTGTAGAGGACGGTCATATCTGCAGTAGCATCGTTTCCAAATATCTGCGCTTCTTTTTTAGCATTAGAATTTAACCAATCCATTACTGGTCCGTATTTTTGTCTCTCGATAGCTATCTGACCACCATCCCTTGAGTCATATTTGTATGAGTAAGCTTGGATAAATACAGCAGTGGCTATACTTGAAGTAATCACCAGAATAGCAAATATTTTTTTATACAAATCTAAGTGACGCCGATCAAAAAGATAGAAAATTGTAATGAGTACAAAAGAGACAGCAAGTGGCTTATGAAAGAACCAATGATAGTGGTCGGGCTGCATAATTCTGCCAGTCAAGACCTGCTGGTTCATTGTCAGAAAAGGAGTCAGCAGAATTGCCAGACCAAACAGGTATTTCTCCTTATCAATTCTAGGAAATAAGAAGAGGAAAAACAGGAGAGCAATAATTATTGAAGAGCCCATAAACAGAGGTTGGTGGCTTAATATTATTCCACTACTTATTCCCATATCTTCAAATGTTGGGAACTGAGAGGCTCGATACATGTTTATAAAGTAAGGTATGGCGACAATAGCCCCGCCCACAAAGACGCTTCCGATTCTCAAAACTTGTCTCCAATTCCTCTGGATGATAAGCAGCAAGATCAAAATACTCCCAAAAGCATAAAGATAAGTCCACGTGTAAAAATAATTATAAAAGTTTAAACCAAGCACAATGATACTAAGTGCGCCATACTTCCAATTCCCCTTTCTGTAAAATTGCCAAAAGAATAGAAGAAAAGCAAACAAAAAAAGATAAATCAAAGCCGGGACAACGGGCCTTGCCAATCGCAAAAAATGGTCGGGGCTAACACCCTGAAGAAGTCTGGTAATACCAGAGTAACTCAAAATAGAATCAGCAAGTAAGAGCACCGCTGCGCTAGAAAGAGCAGTAAATTTATCTCTAGATACTAAAAAAACAAAACCATAGATCAAGAGGAAAACAACAAACGGTAGCACTAAACGAGAGAGCAGGATGGTGTTATTGATATCAAGGGCGAAGATTTTTCCCATGTAAGCTACCACCATAGGCGCGAGTGGTTGGTAGATATATGGATTATCTTTCCCCTCTTTTTGATATACGTTACCACCCAAAACATGCCCGTCCTGAACCTCTCTTACCCTTCCCTCCCATGGGCCATGCGGTAACATCTCTATAACCTGTGTACCTTCCTGATAAAGTTCCTTGTGATCAATACGAAAATAGACTTGCGGGAAAGCAACGATTGTGGAAGTAAGGAGGGCAAGAAAAACAGCTAGTTTATGCTCCCGTAAGAATTGCTTGAGGTCATAATTCACCTCTTTAAGATATACGAAAAATCAACATTTGGCAAAACCTTTCCTCCTGACAATAAGTTGTGTATTTCTTACTTTTTAATTTATACTTTGCGCATGTATCTCTCGGTTATTATTCCTGCCTACAACGAAGAGCGGCGCATCAGCGCGACTTTGGATCACATTGCCGAGTATCTTTCGCGACAGTCCTATGACTGGGAAATTATCGTCGTCAACAACGGATCGACTGACGGCACAGGTACATTAGTCAAAAACCGACAAAAAGAAATACCAAACCTGCGACTTATTGAATCTCAAAAAGGCAAGGGCTATGCCGTTGCTCGTGGAATGCTTGAAGCCAATGGCGAACTCCGACTTTATATGGATGCAGATAATTCAACAACCATTGAGCATATTGAGCTGATGCTACCATATTTAAAAAAAGGTTACTCCGTTGTTATTGGCTCACTTACAGAGCCGGGAGCAAAAATCGTTTCCGTTGGAAAAGAAACATTGTGGAGAGTGCCTTTGGCAAAATTGGGTAATATATGGGTACAGATTTTCGCCGTTTGGGGTATTAAGGATACCCAGAGAGGATTTAAAATGTATACCGCTCGAGCAGCAGAGGATATATATTCAAGGCTGACAATTTTAGGTTGGGGAGTAGATATTGAAGTACTCGCAATTGCGCGGACCCGAGGATATAAAATTGGAGAAATTCCCGTAACCTGGAATAACGGACCAGATTCTAAAGTAACCTTCTGGACTTACATCCAATGTCTTCTGCAGACACTACAGGTATTCCGAAACCGCTTACTAGGTGTCTACAAAAAAGATAAGTCATAGGTTTCTAACAAGTTCAAATCAACTTATTTAACCTCATCTTCCAGGGAGCCCATACCGCTTCACCTATAACCCCCTTAGACATTTTAGATTTACCCAGATTTCTATCTGGCAACACTACAGGTATCTCAACCATCCTTGCACCTTTCTTCCATAATCTATATTTCAATTCCATCTGAAAAGCATGACCATTTGATGTAATATTATCTAAACCAGCTTCCCGCATAAATTTAGTCCTCATCAAATAAAAACCAGCAGTTGTGTCACTGACTGGCATACCAGTAATTACCTTGCAATAGAAGTTTGCAAATTTACTAAGAAGTCTTCTCCAAAAAACCCAACCTGATGTACCGCCACCAGCAACATAGCGCGAACCTATAACAACATCGGCATCATTCGATGCCTTGGACATGGCCGGTAAATATTTAGGGTCATGTGAAAAGTCAGCATCTAGGGTCTGAATCCATTCCGTTTTGTTCTTCATTAGAACTTCTTTAAATGCATGAAGGTAAGCCTTACCAAGACCTTCTTTACCCTTTCGCAAAAGAAGAGAGATTTTGCTGTCATTAGTCATCATGCCAGTAACAATATCAGCTGTGCCGTCTGGTGAACTATCATCTACCACTAGAATAGAGGAATCTTTATCATAAACTCGCACTTGCCGAATAATAGATGCAATGTTTTGCGCCTCATTGTAAGTTGGAATAATTATTACTTTCTTTCCCATTAGCAATACAAGCTTAAGCAGCGACATTATACCCAAAAAAAAGGCTTAACGCCATTTTCAATTTGAAACTTTTGACAAGTTATAAGTAGTGGGTATATTATTCTCACATTATGAAAGTATTAATTACTGGTGGAGCAGGCTATACTGGCTCTCTCTTGGTTCCCCTTTTACTAGAGGCGGGTCACGAGGTGAGCGTAATTGATAATCTTCTTTTTAATCAAACAACCCATCTTCCGTATTTTTACGACAACAATTTTTCTTTTACAAAGGGAGATATTCGAGATAAGAGTACTATGATGCCCTTAGTGAACAACGCGGATATGATTGTTCATCTCGCAGCGATTGTCGGTGAGCCTTCTTGTCGTGTTAATCCAGGATTAGCGCGTGAGGTAAATGCAGATGCGAGCAAACTTTTAAATGAACTCCGAGGAAAGAAGCCTCTTATTTACGCATCTACTGGAAGTAATTATGGAAAAGTTGAGGGAATTTGCACAGAAGAAACTCCCGCGAAACCACTGTCAATTTATGCAGAGACAAAACTAGAAGCGGAAAAAGGCTTCGAGAAAAGCGGAAATGTTATTCGATACAGATTTGCGACTGGCTTTGGACTCTCTCCAAGACTCAGACTTGATTTGTTGGTGAATGATTTTTGCTATCAAGCCGTAAACGGTGGAAACCTTATTATTTATCAAAAAGACGTTAAGAGAACATTTATACATGTCCGAGATATGGCTCCC